>ENA-UEQR01000557-UEQR01000557.1-human-gut-metagenome-genome-assembly--contig:-NODE-557-length-23577-cov-11.499532_pt1 | contig 23577 bp, 27 predicted proteins | sample MGYA00242944_ERZ507941 | MGnify/ENA primary metagenome ERZ507941 (study PRJEB26167, sample SAMN06115398) | human gut metagenome | host: Homo sapiens | place: China:Chongqing | collected 2016-06-23...
GCGAGGGGACGGGGCGGGAAGTGGAGGCCGGGCGAAGGGGGAGGCCGCCCAGCCTGAGCGAGCGGAACAACGTGGAGCGAGCGAAGGAAGGAGACAGCCACCGGGAAGGGGTGCGGGTCTTTGGTCAACAGCCGCCCGGGGTCTGGAGCCTTTCTAACCCTCGAGATATTCGCGGGCTTGGTTTCTTGTGGTTTGTGAATTGGGTACTGGTCTTTGGATTTTTGGGGGTATGTTTTGTGGGGGTTTTGGTTATTGAGGTGGTGGGGTGTCTTGGATTTGGACGGCAAAGATATTATTACTATGTTTGTACAACAATTTTAAACAATCTGATTAATGGGCGTAAATAAATCAATCACCATCGAGGGGGCTACTTTCGAGTTCGAGGTGAAGTCGAAGGCCGGGGTTATTCACGTTTCTCTCTACTCGGGCGAGGGCGAATTGGCTCATGCCATCATGACGGCCGATGAGAGCAAGGAGGTAGTCGAGGCGGTGGATATAGTTCGCGGGTGGGTGAAGCCGAGGGAAAACAGACCCTTTACGGATCAGGAGCTTAAATTCTGAGGTTATGACCGGGATATTCGGATATTATCTTCGCGTCTACGTGACGGCGAATTTCGGCGAAAAATACGACAACGGGGTTAAGCTCATGCTGGATTCGGGGCTTCTGAACGAGACGGCGGCGCAGTGTGCCGTGATATGCTGCTACGTAGACAACTGGTGCAGGACGCATTCGGGGCCGCGGCAGGAGGCGTTCGCGGCGGCGGCCGAAACATTCAATGTTGCCGTATACACGGTACGGCATTACTATTACGACCTGAAAAAAAGGTACGATATCTTCAACAAAAACAACAAAGATTATGAAAAAACTGCTTCGCCGTCCCGCACTGACGGCTCTTTTCGGCCGGAACAAGAAGGTCGGGACAAAAACGACGGCCGAGATTAAAGCGTGGCTGGAGACGCACGGGATCGACCGATCTACGGCCGCGCACATTTCGGGGTTCCTGAAAGCGTACGACATCGACCTCGGTGCCATCCGCCTCTGCTCCTACGGCCTCACCTACTCCTTCGACGAGTTCCTGGAGTGGTTCAAAAACGACGATTCCTCGCTCGTGCCCGTCGAAAACAAGTTCGCGATATTCTGGAACTCCTCGCACGCCGAGGCCGTCATCGCCGTATTCACGAAATACACGGACGGCATGTGGCTGTCTTCCGACGGCATGAGTTACGACAACTGCTGCCGCTTCGTGTCTATGGCGCAGTATCGCATGATCCTCAACGTCCCCGACGACATGAACATCCCCCTGCCGCTCGGGTTCCTGGACGAAGTCCAAACGAAAGAAACCGAAACCCCCGCCGAAGATGAAAAGTAGAACCTATTCCGTGGCTACGGGCTCCGAAGCCGTCATAACTCGTCAGCCGGAAGGCATGACGCAGGAAGAATACCGCGCCCTGCGGCGCGAGGCCGACCGAAAACTCAAACTCAGACTGCGCTACGGAACGATCATCTACGTGGCCTCCGAGCTGTTCTCCGAGAACGGCATCGACATGATCCGGCGCTTCAAGCCCTATCGGCGCCCCTCCAAATCGGCCGCCGTGAAGCTCGAATCTATGCGCAAGGGAAAAAATATGCGCACCCGCTTGGAATTGAAAAACTAATTCCCTATATTTGTTCCCGGAATGCTTCTGTGGCATTCCTGAATGTAAATAAACACCTCACTTCCTGGCTTATTTTTTTCCTCCGTTCCCGCTCCAGGGGCGGAGGTTTTTTTATTAATTTTTTCCATAATTCACGCCCTTCGTGGTAAATTCTTATATTTGGGCGTAAAAACCGAGCTCCATGGACGACAGGAAATCCGCAATAGACTTTTTAAAGAACGCGACAGCAGTGCCGCAGATGCCTGATGCGACGCCCGCGGAGTGGGAGTGGCCTATATCGGAGCAGGTGGAGAAGCAACTGAAAATGATGGGCGTCTACGACATAATGCGCGAGCAGATATACATCATTGGCACCTCCGCATCGAAGGCGAAGATCGAGATCGCCAAGTCGAAGATCGACGGCCTCACCAAGTCCATGAACCTCATAAAGGCCACCATGTCCGTACTGGAATCCTCCGGATCGGACGTGGACGAGAACCGCATATCGGAGATCGACATACGCATGCACCTCGATGAAGATGATGATAGCCAAGAGTAGAAAGGCCGGATGCCTCGACATGAACATACACCTCACGCGCAAGCAGAGGATCATGTGGAACCGCCTAAACGACGGCCAGTGGAAGGAAGTGCTCTTTTACGGCGCCTCGCGCTCGGGAAAGACTTTCGTCATTCTGTACTGGCTCATCGTGCAGTGCGTGGCGCACAAAGCCAACTGCCTCGTGCTCCGCAACCTCTTCACGTCGCTTCAAACCGGAATGCTCCAGCAGACCCTCCCCGCGGTGCTCAACGCGATAGCCAAGCACAACGGTTACGCCAAGTGGCAGGAGATAACCATGAAGGACGGGACACCGTTCGCAAAGTATAACGGCAAAGACAACTACCTCATGTTCTACAACGGTTCCTACATAAAATTCGGCTCCATACGCGGGTCGGCCAACGACGAGAGCCAGTTCGATAAGATTCTGTCGTCGGAATGGGGCCACATCTTCATCGACGAGGTGTCGGAGGTCGAGGAGAGGGCGGTAGACACCCTCCGCTCACGACTGGCACAAAAACTACCTGTGCGCAACAAGCTTCTGTTCGCCCTCAACCCCACGCGAAAAACCGGATGGACATACGTCAGGTTTTTCAAGCACGAGACCCGCGAGGGACTGGCGATCCCCCAGGAGCAGACGTCGAAGTTCCTGGTCGTGAAGTTCTCACTCAACGACAACATGGAGAATGTCGCCGACGACTACCGCGAGACCCTGGAGGCCATGTCCACGCTCATGCGCAAGCGCTTCCTGGAGGGCGACTACTTCGACGAGAGCGAGGGGGAGATTTTCAAAAAAATATGCTGGAGCGACGTGAACCCCGACCTGCGCTTCCCGACGCCCGAGGAGTGGATAGACCTCATTATCTACACCGACCCGTCGGCCAAGGACAGCCGCAAGAGCGACTTCAAGGCGTCGCTGCTCATGGGCAAAGCCCGCGGCCGAATATGGCTCATCGACGTGCTGGCCGTGCAGGGCACCTCCCTGGAGATGATGAAAAATATTCGTCAGTTGTACCTCGAAAGCCCCAACCGCCTCATAACGCGCATCGTGATGGAAAAGAAGCAGATACCCCTGGACTTCAAGACCACATTCGACCAGTTCCAGGCCGACACGGGGTGGATTTGCCCCCTGGAATGGGACACCCGGAACATGGGCGACAAGTTTACAGTCATCGAATCCATCCTCGATCCCCTCTTCACGTCCGACAGGTTCGTATTCAACGCCAAGCTCAAAGATACCAACCGCGGCGAGGAGGCCGTGAATCAGTTCCTGTTCTTTTCGCGCAAGGTCGATCCCAACCGCAAGGACGACATACCCGATGCGGCGGCTAAGGGCGTGTCGCTCATGAACCGCGCGGGCGGAACCGTGGGCTCCGCGTACAAAAGCTCCGGCATCATAGTAAAAAAATCAAAACGTTTCATATCATGACCGAGAATGTCAAGATTTACACCCCCGAGGAGCTCGAAGCCCTGGGTTGGGAATTTACCACGCTGAACACTACATACAATCCCCAGTACGATCAGAGTTTCATAGAGCTGATGTTCTCGGAAGATATACCTGCGGACTTGCCGTCCCCGACGTCGCTTCAGAAGTTCAAGCCCTACTTCAACGGCCCTAAGACGATCCCGTCGCTGGACTACAACAATTTTACACCGGTACAGGCCTTGTGCGACGTGGAGAAAGATCCCGACGTCGCCACCGAGGTTATACCCGAAAAATGGGTCTTGAACCTGAGGGTAGGGTCATTCGCGATTACAGGACTTAGGGCCAACGAAGCCCTTACGCTCAGATTCACCCTCTCATGTTACATAAAGGGAGACACTCCGCTCCCGATCCAAATAGCGTGGAGAATAGACGCTTCTTTTAACTGGAGGGTCGCATACAACACCTATGCATACAAGTGGCCTGTGTCGGGCACTCCCCCCCCGAGTATCGAATGCAATATTCTTTTGAACGGATTAAAACCCGGCGATTCATTCCAGATAGGCATAATCAGGGACAACAAGGCGTCCGCCGATAAAAACCTGTACATCTATGGGTTCAATCTTGACGGAGCGGCTATCATGCGTTCGTATACTACGGCCAAGAAGAAGTTCACAGACCCCAAGACCGGGGAGGTTCGAAGCTATGCCAACGACCCTGTATTGTGCACCTCGCCCGCGGATTCGCGTCGGTCGGCCGCAGAGTACGCCTCATGCATAGAGTACGGGGAGCAGGTTATCGTGGCCGGGGAACCCGGTAAAATGTACTTCCCCGAGGAGGAGCTCTACCAGTGGATTTCGCCCCAGCAGCTCGATCAGTTCAAGAAAATGTACCCCGACTGCGTGGAGATTTCCTACAACAGCGCCCTGGGGTACGTGTACAGTCAGATCGGGGAGCTTTACGACATAGCCTCGATACTGGCCGGAGACACCAACGACGGCACGGCGAAGATCATGCGGTGGATATTAACCGTCCTGACGGCCTACAATATCACGAGCCCATCGGCACGGCACTCCGAGACCCTGCGCGACAACTACGAGATGGTCGTAAAGAAGGTCACAGAGATGAAAAACGGGGCTACGACGCTGCATGATGCCCCGATAAAGGAGACCCCGAATGCGTGGGGTACGGTAGTAAACGGATCGAAAAACAAAATGCGCGGATAAATGGCACAATTTCATACCCCGAGGCAGCAGCCTTACAACCCCTTCCGCCCTATTGGGGCGCCGAATGTAAAGTCGAGGTACATTCCCAACCAGTACTTCGTCGAGTTCACTCCGAGCTGGTGGCGAAATGCCATCGACAACGCGGTGAACTACTCCGACCTTACGATGGTGGACACCCTGTATTCGTGGTGCATTCAGTCATCGCCGTTCCTGGTGAGCCAGATGAACAAGCGCCTGAATCCCATCGAGAATGCCGTGTTCGCGTTCTACCGAGACGGCGAGATCGACGAGAACCTCACGGAGATGATAACCCGCACCAGGTGGTTCAACAAGATGAAGCGCGAATTCGTGCTCTCGAAATTCTACGGCGTGCGTATTGTCGGCATCGACGTCGAGAAAGACACCATCACCAGCTACCCGCTGCGAAACATAGACATGGTGAACAGGGCGATCCGGTCGCAGACCTACGCCATAGAATCCGTGGCCAACGTCGACGATTACGACAATATGTTCTACATGCAGCCCGACACCGACCAGGACTTCAAGATGGGAATGATGCAGCAGATTTCCCGCGCTATGATCGGCATTGTGGAGGCATACAACAACTGGTCGGTGACGAGCGCTACATACTCATATCCCCGCACCACCGTGGGCTTCATCGACGGGAACGCGCAGGCACAAGCGCTGGCCGAGAATATCGCCAACAACCTCGATCCGCTCGACACCCCCGTGCTTCCCTTCAAGCAGAACCTCGACAACAAGGAGAACGTCTACCAGGTGGAGGTCAAGCCCCTCCAAACCCAAATGTACCCCGATGCCTTCCGCGTGTTCAAGGAGTACATAGACAGCTACCGCGCGGAGATCATGCAGGAGGTGACGGGAGGTACTCTGCTCGGCGCCACGGAGAAAAACACCAACTCCGAGCAGCTCGCGCAGATACATATGTCCCTCTACGAGGCTCTGTGCAACGCCGACAAGCGCGACTTTGCGAACTTTATCAACTACGAAGGCGCCATCCAGAAGATCGGCCGCCTGCTCGGCATAGATATGTTGGGCGTAAAGCTCATGGAGGTGCCCGATACCACCATCAGCGTGGATAAGTTCGAGCGTATAGGCCGCGTGCTGGCTTCGCAGGGCATGGCATACAGCCCTGAGGTCATGCGTAAGGTAGGCATGGAGCCCTCCGACATAAATACGTCCGTGCGCAACAACAACTGGACGGAGGTTAAATTGCAGGCCAAATCCATTATGGCGAAAATAAAGTCGGCACTCACGCCCTCCAAGAAAACAAACGACAATGGAGACGATAGCAGACCTGAGGAGAAAGATTAGTGCCGCCATCTACAACATCAAAACCCAAATTCCGGCCAAGGTGGCCGAAAGCATGGCCGGGGAAACGCGCCTCAACTTCGAGCGCGAGGAGTATGGCAACGACGGCACGCCCCGGAAATGGGCGGACAGATGGGGAAAGAACCTGAAATCAAAGAGATTCGAAAACCTCGAATCATACCTCCGCTATCCGAAGCTGCGCCACAGAGGCCGTCTCGCCCGGAGCATCACACCCTTCTATGGGAGAGGTTTTGCCGGGCTGCGCGCCGCGGCGCCCTATGCGGAACTTCAAAACACGGGGAAAGGCACCCGCACCGGAGGCAACCCTTTCCGCACGCGACCCTCGTCCTCGACGCCCGTGCGGCTCGGAACCAATCCCGTCGCCCGACCCTTTATGGGCGTTGGACAAAGAACCGAGCTCAATACGCTCCGGCTATACTCCCGAGAGATCGCAAAACTGGTGTAGAAAAAATTTTATTTGCGAAATATTTTCCTTTGCACTACATTCGTAACGTCCTATACTGAAATTATGAGCGGTGAAATTTGCAAAGCAATAGTTACGGCACTGCGGGCTTCGGAGCTCGTGGACGAAAATAATGTCAGTATAGTTCTCGCAAACGACAACGGAGAGGGGACGGTGAACACCGATCTCCCGGCCATAGCCGTAAGCGTGAAGGGAACCGAGCGTGACACCGGGGAGTTCATCGGAGGCATGATCTACAATCAGTACATCGTGCAGTTGTCGGTGATAACTCCGTTCGAAAACCAAGCCGCGTCGCCGGACGACGACCACCAGTACGATCAGATGAACCTGGCATACAAGGTCATGCTCTATATGGCCGCGTGTTCGCGGGGGGTGATAAAGAATTCTGCGGGCGAATGGGTGCCGCTGGACTTTTTTACCGAGCTGAGGCAGAAATACGGCTTTACGCTCCTTTACCAGGAAACCGAGACCTATCAAACGCTGGCTATGAAGCGCGAGATGGCAGAGCTCCCCGTGCATAACACGCGGCTCATATACGTGGCCAACTTCATCGACAACAGCACCTGTGAACAGGATTCGTTCCTGTGTGATGCGATAGAGATGAAGTGCCTGTGCGATACCGTCAGAAACACTAATTCATAAACCGGACATGACAAAAGCGACATATCAAATACTCTCGAACGAGGCGCTCAACAGCAAGGGTTTCGTGGTGCTCAACTCTACTATCGACTGGAGCAGGTACCTCAAAAACCCTATCCTGCTGCGCAACAAAGATACGGGAGAACATTTCGGCCAGCCCATCGGGCGCGTCGAAGATATTCATTTGGAAAAAGGCAGGTGGATCGGAAAGCTGGTGTTTGGCTCCTCCGAACTCGCACAGGCCGCAAAAAGAGATTACGAAGCCGGAATACTCAACGGAGTGTCTATATTCGGTAGGGCGCGGATCGTCGAGCGCAATGGCAGGAAATACACTACATTTTTCGAGGTGTGGGAGATTTCCCTTGTCAACATACCGTCCAATCCCGATGCAGTGGCGATACGGGGAGAGGATAACGTTGGGTTGTCGGCAGTATCATTCGTGCCGGACAGCATAGAGATCGAACAGATCGAGAGCCTGTCGGCATACCAAACAGACATCATAAACCAATTTGAGAACAAGATGAAAAACGAGGAAGAGAAAAAAGTCCCCGAAACCGGGACGGAGCAGGCTTTCGACGACCGCGTGTCGCTGAGCGCCATGTCTAAATTCCTGGAACTTATCGGACTGGCACCTCGAAAGAGGCTTCGCCGCGCGGATGAAATAGACCGCGACGCCAACCAGGACGACGCGGATGCCGGGCAGGATCAGCGTGATGCCCGCGAGGATCGCCGTGCTGCGCGCTATGAACGCGAAAAGGGCGATGATGCCGAAGCAAAACGGCGCGAAAAGGACGCCGAGCGCGACGACAAGATGGCCGGAAAGGACGAGAAGGAGGCCGACAAAGACCGCCGAGAGGCCCGCGAAGAGAGGGCGAGCGCCCTGGCCGCAGAGCCCGCCACCGAGGCCCTTGCTGCAACCACAGACGCAACCACAGACGACGCCAAGGAAACCAAAGCCGAGGCAGCCAAACCCACGGCGCTCTCCGCTGCGGAGGATGCGCGAGTATTCAACGACAAAACAATCACAAAAACCAAGACAATGGTAAAACCCTTTTTCAAGTACATCGACGACCCTGAAAATATGCCGAAGATTCAGGCAATCATGGGTCTGTCCGCCTCCTCGGGCACTGCCGACGGCGTTGCCGAGGTGAGCTTGTCGGCCGCACAGGACGCCGACGTTCGAGAATCAATTCAGGAGTTGTCCGCATCTATGCTCTGCGACCCCTATTTCATGGCCACCGTGCAGAACATGACCTTCCAGGTCAACGACGGACGCCGTGAGAGTGTCGTCGACACGATCCAGGGTCTCGCCTCGGGCGAAAAGTCGGGTCAGTTCATGCAGAATGCCGACCTGGCAAAGATTTCGTGGCTCTCGCTGTTCGTTCGCCAGCTCTTCCCGCCCAACACGTGGGCTGACCGTGTACGCCGCCTGTCGGTGCGCGACAAGGAAGGCATCATCTGGGTGGAGAGCGCCGTCAATCCGGATATCTACTTCGGAGATCGCGCGCCGCTGAATGCGCCCAACTACCTCTACGACGACCTGCCGCGAGGGTTGCAGCGCAAAGTGTTCTCCATGCAGCCTATTGTATGGCAGCCCGCGAACTCCGACGTCCTGGCCTACAACGACCGCGCAACGGGTCAGTTGGACGCCATGGCCAAAATGTCCATGTGCATCCACAACTACTGGCTCCAGACCATCGCCGAGGCAGTTCCCGCAGCTAACCATCTTACAATGTCCGGCGCAGAGTTCGATTCGTCAAAACGATTCCCGATCAACTCGGCCGCCGCTGGCAAGCTGCTCGGCATGACCCTCAATGACCTGCTCGCCGCACAGGGTCGCTTCATCGCCCGCAACCTCAACTTCCGCCGAGGGAACGGTGTGGCTGTGTTCGCAGAGCCCTACTACACGTCGCTGGTGCAGACCGACAAGGTTCAGAGCATTCTGACGCAGCAGTTGTCGAACGCCCGTCCCGAAGGCTTCACTTACTCGGGATTCGACGTCATGGCGCGCTCGGTCATCGCTGCATACAACACTACAACTTCTACGGTCGTGGATGCGGAGACTTATTTCGACAAGCCCGTCACCTTCGCAACCGGAGCTATCGACACCGCTCATGTGAAGCCCGTGCTGGCCGCAACGGTTTACGACATCGGCCTCGGATTTATCCCCGAGGAGGTCGTTGTGGCAATCGGCAACACGAACATCCATATGGTGTCCGACCCGAACAACTACGGTTGGAAAGTGTCGATGGATATTTCGACGGGTGCCGGAACTCTCCGAAGCAGCGCAGCAGGCATCGTTCTGTATCGCCCGACGGTATCCGCCGGAGCGTAACGCGACACACACAGGGAAACCAGCCCGGCATATTGTCGGGCTGGCATTCCAAAAAAAATCAATATCAACAATTTAATTCCCCCTTTAAATTATGATTCAGATCGCAACATTCACCCGCAAGTTTTTCATCGAGCTCGTAAAGCAGCTCCAAATCTACGGCACCCTGTACGTCACTGAGGACGGCAACATCTACGTCAACGAATCGCAGGCGCAGACGCGCTGCCAGTCCCGCGAGAAGCTGGCGCACCTGAACGGAGAACTCGTACAGGAGCTTCGCTATGCCCGCGTCGACAAGTCCAATCCGCCCAAGGATACCGCGGAGTTCGAGGAGATGCTCGAAAACCAGTTCCGGGCACGCCGTCAGGCAGCCAAGAACTCCCTGGCAGAGGCCGAGAAGGAACGCAACAAGCCCGTCATGTCCGATGCCGAGGCAGAAGCCCTGCTCGAAGGCAAGACCCCCACTCCTGAGAAACAGGAGGAGGAAGCCGCAACAGAGGCGCTGATCGAAGGCGTGGAGTATGCCAAGGTTCGGGATGCCATCCGGGCAACCGTGAACCCGAAGCTGCACCACAGCGCCGGGTACTCCAAGACCCTGGAGGCGTACAACGCCCTGACCGATGAGCAGAAGGCCACAGTCGGTGCAGAACTTGCAAAATAAAAAACCTACGCAAATATGGCAGTAGTAGATATTTATACAACTTTAGGCGACACCAGGCTGGGCAACACCACACCCAGCGACGGTATTGGCATGATCGTCGCCCCGGCAACCGCCTCCACGGGATCCGGAAGTGCGAAATTCGCGCTCGATACCGCCTACCTCATTACCTCCGTTGCCGACCTTACGGCGATGGGTGTGACCTCGGGAACCGGAGCCATGCTCCTGTTCCAGGTGGAGGAGTATTACGCCAAGGCAGGTAGCGGCTCTCGCGTGTGGGTCGTGGGGTATGCTCAGGCCGAATACGAGACATTTATTTCGGCCAAGCTGGAATCCATCATCAGCGGTACCACGGCGTCGAACTTCGACCTGCGTCCGCGCATGATATCCTTCGCATCGCCGCTTCCCACGGCCCAGGATTTCTCAGGGACGACCGAGGGGAAACTCCCGGCTACCCACAAGACCCTCATTGGCAACCTGCAAACCGTACTCAACAACCTGTTCCAGCAGTCGATCCGCATGGTCGGCATCTTCGACGGCGTTGTTTGCGTTCCGACAGGCAAGACCATCCTCACCACCTACCTGAGTAAGCTGGAGAATCTCGCAACGCTCAACGCACCCCGTGTGGCCTATCAGGTTACAACTTCGACGCCCGGCATGTCGGCATCCGTAGGCCGAACTCTCGGAATGCTGTCGAGCCTGTCGCTGGCGACGTCTCCCGGTGCCGTGACCACTGCCGGGGCAGCAGGCGACATCGACTATTTTGTGGATGTCACGGCCAGCGCCTCCCCGCAAGATATCAACACGCCGGTATCGAAGCTTGTGCCTGCGAAGTGCAACCTCCTGGGTAAGAACCAATACCTCTTCACCCGCGTGCGTCCGCAACTGGCAGGCGTATACTACAACGACGGCGCCACATGCAACGATCCGGAGATGGCTCTTTCGGAAATTTCGTTTGTCCGCGTGGGCAATGCCGTGTGTGACAGCGTGGAGAGATTCTTTGTCAAGTTGCTCCAGGAGAACATCCCGACGGATGCTTCCACCGGAGCGATCGACGCGGGATTCAAGTCCGGAACGCTGGCTCAGCTCGACGAAACAGAACTGACACCCCGTATCAACCGCGGAGAAGCACAGGCCATCAATGTAGATTTCGCCGCCAAAGACGGCAACTACAATATGTCCAAGGCTATCCAGGTTACCGTGGAGGTACTTCCCCTTAGCCCGCTCCGCGAGGCATATATCGAAACTTTCTTTGTAACTACGTTAAACTAAACGCCATGCCTAATCCTTATGTAGTGCCCTCGAAGGACGTCCAAATCTACCTTACTTTCGAGGGGCTTCCAGCAATCAAGATCGGCACGGGTACCTCGCTCAACTTGCAGTACTCGCAGACAGTGCAGGACATATTCGCTATCGGGGAAACAGACCCTATCGACCTGGTGCAGCTCAACGCTCAGTATGCGGCCACTCTGTCGCACCAGACCGGGGAGCAGCACACCATCCTCGATGCGATCAACGGCGCTCTTCCGGCCGGGCAGACGCCCTATGCGTCCATGCTCCAACTGCCGCCCTTCACGCTGACGAAAACCATGTCGCTGCGCAACAGCGCGACGCCAAAGACCGTCTCGGAATCCCTGTTAGGGTGCAAGTGCGAACAGTCGAGCTCGGACACTAACCGAAACGACGCGGAGACGCTTTCGTCCATCAACATCCGTGCCCGTGCCGTACAGCGCTCGGTCGCACCCATCCAAACTATTGTGTAAACCAGGACGGGCGGGCACCCCAAGACCCGCCCGTCTTTAAAACCCAAAAATTATGTCGCAAATACAAGAAACGGAGCGCCTTGACCTCCAATACACCGTCACGGCCTCGTATTTCGTCCCCTCCTTCAACAAAGAAGGTCATATGATCGAGGAGGAGAAAAAGAACCAAAATATCGCCTTTTGGCGTTTACAGCGCCGCAACATCGAGCACTCGAAGCTATCCATGTCGATCCTGTCGCGCGAGGAATCGGAGCAGAAGGGAGTGATTGGCCTGGCCATGGACTTCATCAAAGCCTGCTGCGTCGACGACAAGGTGCGCGAAGATTTGCTCGGCGACGCTCTCGCCTGCGTGGAAATCTTTCAGTCGGAACCTGTCAGCGAGGACTTCCGCCGTTTTTTCGGGACTTGGGAGTTCTTGAAGGCGCTCCCGAAGAATCCGTCCGGCAAAAAATAGAGGAGTATGCGAAGGACGACCCTCTGCTTATCAAGAAGGCCGTCGTCTCCAGATACTTCCATGAGCCTTACTCTGACATGGAGAAAAGGCTAAGCATCAATGATATAGACAAGTTATATACACTTGCGCTTCACCTTGTCGACATCATAGACATGGCGCCCTTTAAATCTAAAAAATAATGGCAACATACACCATACGCCTCAACCTTGGGGGAGACGTCATCGAACGTCTTACTCGTGCCAACGCACTGAGTGACCAACTGGAGCGCAAGACCAACCGCATGTCCCGGAATGGCCGAGGCGGAGGCGGAGGCGGAGGTGGTGTGGCCAACTATCCGAACCTGCGGCACGGATGGCACGAGCGCATGTCCTCCATGTATGACGTGTCGCGCCGATTCGGCAACCGACATACGCGCGAGGATTTCATGTTCGATGCCAACCGGGCGTTCGGTTCCATCCGGCGCTTCCGCGAACAGTTCGTGCGCAATTCCTTCACTCCGAGCGGGTGGATGCGAAACGCCGGGAACTTGGTCGGGGCGGTGTTCGATTCCGCCGCCGCAGTGATAAAGAGCCACCCCGCACTCCTGATGGGTGCGGGCGTTCTCGGTACTGGAGCCGTGGCGTACGCTCTTCCTAAGCTCATCGGCGGAGGGCTGTATGCCGTGCTGTCCAAAACCTTGAACAGCTCGTCCATGACGGACGCCATATCCAACCGCATGCAGATGGATATGGCACGCAGGGGGTTGGGATCGGGCTACACCTCGGCGCTGTCTGATGCCACGCGCATGGCGGCCGAATACGGCTATTCTCGCGCAGGCATGCTCTCCATGATAAACACCGTGTCGGGCTTCGAAATCGGAGGCACTCAGATCGGCACGGCCATAGCCACGCAGATCGCGCGGCAGGTGGGTAAAGTCGCCCAGATCGGTGGCCGACCCTATGACATCGTGGGTCTGAACATGCAGCAGTTGTTGGCTGCCGAAAAACCCAACATGCGAGACGTGCGAGAGTTGATCCACGCCGCCCCCATCCTCAACAGATACGCCAACGAGGCCATGCAGAGGCGCGGCGTGACAGGGACGAGCCCCTACAACTATCTCCAGGATCGCGCCAACATGCTGCGCGCCCTGCACAGGCTCGATACGGAGCTCCAACCCCCGTCGGCCGCCGCGGCGCGCGGACAGATCGCCCTCGCCAAGGAGAATTTTTGGATCAACCTCGCGGGGATGGACAAACTATGGGAGAGCGTCGGCCGGGCTGGAGAGAATATGTTCGACCGCATATCAGCGCGCCTGGACGTATGGTACAACTCGTTCGATCCCAATATGCTCGACCATATCTTCGATGAATTCGTGGATGGCGCCGAGGATGTCGTAAGCGCACTTACCACCCTGTCGGGCTGGATTCTCAATCTCTCCGACTTCATCGGTCTCTTCAATCCGTGGAGCTGGGGCGACAAGAGCCGCATGGACTTGAGGAACGAGAAATCGGCCAAGCAGTCGGAATACACGGAGAGACGCAAAGCCGCGACATATCTGTCCGAGGAGCTGGGAAAGAGGTATGTCGAGGAATACCTTTCTACTCCGGCTGCCCGCAAGGCGTGGGGTTTGGACGAAGGCACCGAGGAGAACCGCGCCGCGAATCTGAAAGACGCGCGCGACATCCTGCTTAAAAACTTCACCACTACCTTTACGCCCAAGGTGCGGGAAGGACTGGAAGAATATCCGGGGCATCTTCCTGCCGAAAACGGGCAGCCCCAGTATGCTACGGGATTGCTGAGGTATAATTACACCCCGTACGAAGTAAACAATGGATTCAGTCTCTTTAATTTCCTAAAAACAGGTAATTCGAGAGACGTTACCACTGTAACCAAAGGAGAACTATCCATTCAACCTGTAACCTTCCGTACCAATCCTGCGCTCAACGACCGGGAGATCAACGAGAATTTCAACCGGGTGACGAAGATTTACGGCGAAGGCGGCGGCGCCAGCGGGAAGGACACCAAGAAGATAGAAGATTTGACAAAGGGATCGAAGTCGCTCATTATCAACTTCAATGCACCCATTGTGCAGATGCCGACCCAAATAAACACCAATGCCACGCCGGAAAGCATCATGCAGACCATATCCAAACAGATCGAAGAGGTGACAATTCGAGGACTGCAAATAGCCTTCAACAACTCAACACGCACGCTCAATGGCTAAAGATCAATATACCGCAAACACAACCCCCAACGACACTCCTAACGACCTCCCGTCCTTGGGACAAATCCCGGCGTACAAGGCCGTGACGGATGGCATAAGCGCCGTAGAAAAAGCATATCAGGCGGGGTTGAAAATAACCCTGGCGGAGGTAGGATTCTGGCGTCAGATCGTTCAATTCCGCGGCAAGGCCAAGACCTCCGATCCTCAGTATACCGGGATGGCGGACGCCCTAAAGCAGTCCGGCGACTACAAAACGGCCATACAATCGGTAGATCGCCAGGATATACAGCGAGAATATGTATTTCGCTGCGGGGATTATTTCCTCCCTATCAACCTCACCTACGAAGTGGAAGGGGAAAAGAACGATTCTACCTCCCAGCTCGTCGACGGGGCAGAAATCCTCCAGGTTCTCAACTACAAACCGATGGTCGTAACGGTGCGTCTGCGCATTGAACGCAACTTGTCTCGCGTCGACACGGACGCCTCGGCCTCGAACCTTTCCATGCTCGACGCCTTGTCCTATGAGGCATATGCCGACCAGGGGCTCGACAACACCGATCCCGCGGCCATGGCTATCGCCGACCTCGGCGTGGCTCTTCGGAGTTTGTGGCAGGGGCAGGATGTTTTCAAGATCGAGAACAAAGTCCTCAACAACGACCTCGGACTGGAGTGGGTGTACATGAAGAGGTTCAAATACACCCCCAATCCGGGGTCTACCATCGTGGACGTCAGCATGACGCTCCACCAAATAAACATGGATGAAAATGCCATCGTATTTACGCAGGAGACGGTAAATACGACCAATCCCGCGGGGGGGGCGGTAGGTGATGAAAGGTAATTTGTTCAGAGTAGGAAACGAGGTGTTTATCGAGGGGAAGAGCATCGGCCGATTCGCCTCAGTAGACATTACCGAGGAGCGGGATTCCCTCTCGGGAAGCTGCACCATGACCCTCCCGGTGTATGCCATCGGGTTCCGGCAGGGATTGCCTCCGGCACAGCGCATAAGGGCGGCCTTGGAGGGCATAAACATCAAGCCCGGAGCCCGCATAGACATCGACGGCTGGTTCTACAACAATGCTCAGTTGGGGCAGCAGTTCGAGAGACTGCGCATTTTCAGCGGCTTCATCCGGCAGGTCATCGGGGGATTCCCGTCGAAGATCGTATGCGAGGACTACTCTTTCATCCTGCGGTTCGGTACTATAAATCGGGACTGGGTGTCGCGCACGAAGCTAAAGGACATGGTAGACTATCTATGCCCCATCTCGAACAAGGCATTCGAGGACTACCGCAAGGCACAGGGGTTCGACAACCCGGCGGACTTCCCGGCTCTGTCTTTCGATTCATCGGATAGTGCGGATGTGGAGTTCGCGTTGCAGACCTTCAAGCTCATATCGCCGTTCGAGGCCCTGTCGAAGCTCATGAATATGTTTACGCTGTACGGCACTGTGAACACCCAGGGGAAGGTGTATTTCGGTATTGGCGTGAGGGACAAATTCAAGCGCACGGTGACACTGGCCACGAACACCAATGTCATCGGCCGCGACATAGTGCCTACCGACGGGCTGTTCGAGAACTACAAAGTGGTGGTAAACGCCCTCATGGCCGACGGTACAAAGTACACCTACGAATACGGCGATTCCCAAGGCGAGGCACACCGATATTTTGTCCCGGCCAATACGGTATCGCTGACCGAACAGACGGCCAAGAACATAATGGCCCGGTTGAAGGGAACGCGCAACAAGGGAACCATAAAAACCGTGCTCTATCCGCAGGTTAATATGTTCGACTTTGTGGAGTACACGGACACCATGCTCCCGGAGCTTACGGGAAACTACTACGTGATAAGCAGGAATTTGAGCTGCGACACTTCCGACGGGTTCATCCAAACCCTGACAGTAACCAACGAAATGTTTATATTATGAAAACATCCGGCACTTTCGACGACGAATGCGCCCGTTTGGGAGCGGAATTCGGAACAAAGATGAATGACGGGAAGAGGGTATCGCTCGTCATAGCCACCGTGTCGGCTATAGACGAGGATGCCAAAACCTTAGAGGCTGTTGTGGATAATGATAGGATATTCAGCGACATAAGTCTAAACATTTTTCCAAACGGGGGCAGCAGCCTCTATATTATACCCTCCGTGAATTCTCTTGTGGTGCTGGGGTTCATAGAGGGTTACTCCGAGGTTCCGGTGCTCATAAAAGCCACGAAGATCGACAAGATGGTCGTATCGAACGTCGCGGGTACCGAAGAGGAGGGAGAAAGCACTATTTCTTTCGATAAGGACGCCGTGGAAATAATCCGCGGCACCTCTTCTTGGCGGATTGAAAAAAATAAAATATCTTTCACTGCCGATAAAATTGAAATGGATGGCGGGGAGAACGGGGGGCTTGTGCTGGTAGATGGCGTCACCACGGCGCTCAACAATTTAGTGACGCAGGTAGGGAATATGTGCACAGTATTCAATGCGCATACTCACGGCGCCCAAGGTGCGTCGCCTCCGGCCACCCCTATGACCGCCCCCTCCCAGTTCAATAAAGGAGACTACGAAAATACCAAGATAACGCAATGACAGACGCAAAATTCGACTTTCAGGTCAACGACATAGTTATATCCAACGGGGGCGTCGAGTTGGTATCTTTGTGCAGCCAGCAGAACGCCACGCTGATATTTTCCAAGTCGGCGGCAAGTCTTACGAAGCCCCAGTTCGGGGTCGGATTCGAGGACTTCTACCCCCTGCTGCCCAAGTGGGCGTGGGGTAAGGTTGAGGCCACGGCTGAAAAGCAAATATACGACGACGGAGCCCTCATTGCCCGCGTGAATATCTTTGAGGAGACAGCCTCGGGAGTTGTGACCGCGGACATACATGCACGATACAAGGAGTAGACATGGCAAAGACGTACACAGTAAAACAGGGAGACACCATCCAGGACGTGGCATTCAACGTGTCCGGCTCTCTCGCGGGCATAGACCCGATATTGGAGAAAAACACGCCCACGAATATCCCGCCCGCGGACTGGAAGGCCATGCAGTACCGCCAGGAGCCTCCCGCCAAGAACTTTATGGAATCCTACACTCCGGCGCTGAGGACAAATCAGATTCTCGACGTCGAGGGGATCGACATATACAACCTCCAAACCTTGCAGCGGCCTCCCTTCAACTCCTCGATGGACGTGAAGGAAGAGGTGGAGGCGGAAATCTCGCGTCTCTTCAAAGCTACGGCCGAAGGAGGACGCGCCCTCATATCGGCGCTTGCGCCCGAGGCTATGGGGGCGATGATGAGGAGGAACGGCACCTTTTTGCGCGACACGTTCTACAACAGCCCATATACCGTGCAGTGTTTATTCCGCACGCCTCCCAAGTACAAATACATCCCCAGCCCTGAAGCTACGATTCGGGGAATACTTGACACGTCGGGGGTATCGAATTTCCCTCGCATCGATATCAAATCCTCCTCAGAAGGCACCATCTCTCTTTTGTTACTCAACAATCGGACGGGTGTATATTCATATCCTGTTTTTTGGGACTATTTATACAGCGTCGTATTCATTAGCGACGGAGCCAAGGTCTATGCATATGTCAACAACAATCTGGTAAGCTCCCAAAATAAAAATTGGGTTAGTTATGTTTCTTCATATCTATTTCTTGGTGGATATGGTGTTAATAATCGTCCGGCGGTTGATTTTATGGGGGAGGTGATATGCGCCCGCTGGTTCGACCGCGCACTCACAGAGGAGGAAATGACGGCACTCCAAAACGGAGTGCGCCCGCAGGACTATATTGTGCCCCCGGCCTTGAAGCTGTCCTGTGTAGCTGAGTACATACCTCAGAACCTCATACCCTCTGAGGAGGACAGCTCGAAGCCCGCCATGTGGCTCGACAGCGCCAAGCAGATGCCGCCCGACATCTCTACTCCGCCGCTCCTTCGCAAGTCTGCCGGGGGTTATGACCTGGTGGTCAATGATAATCCCAAGATAGGCCGCGAGCCGATCTACATCCCCACTCACGACTTCAAGGGCGCCTATACCGCCAATGGCGCCTTCAGGGGACAGCGCATATCCAGCCGGTCGCTCGACAACGGGACGCTGGAGTGCTACTTCAAAACCGGAGACGACATCCATCATGAGCAGTGCGTATTCAGCATGACGGATAATATGGCACTTCCAAGGCTCACAATTATTGCCCGCGAATTGCATTTCTCAACCAACGATTTCTCAATGGTATATCCCTGCGAGCCAAACACGACTTATCACGTGGTACTCCGCTATGCTTTACGGGAAAATTTAGGCTACATCTTTTTAAACGGGATCAAGATTTCGGGGACGTTCAAATTGGGTCGTAATGGGATACAAAAATACATCGACCTTGGCACATACGGCCAAAATGATCCGATCTTGTTGAAGGGCGAAATCTACCACTTCCGCAACTTCAATACACACCTGACAGAATCACAGGCGTTGATGCTGTGGAACGGAGGCGATCCCGCGTCGTTCGTGGTAGATGCGGCTATGAAGGCATCCTGCACACGGGAGTATCTGCCGCAGAACCTGCAGCCTCGGAGTGATGATCCCACCAAGGCGGGCTATTGGTGGTCGTCGCACAAACAGATGCCCGTCAACGGAGTGTTGGAGCCCCTGTCGAATCCCCCCGCGGAGTGGCCGAATACAAACCTCGACTATTACAACTACCCCTCAATAATTAAACAATAACCGATATGTCACTTATAAATACCATATGGGGTAACATCCAACGGACGATCCCGGCGATGAACACCAGCAACGCGGGCATCCTGCGCAAGATCGCGGAGGTGGTAGGCACCGTGCTTGACATTGTGCGGCTTGAAATCCTGCGCAGCGAACAGACGATAGCCGCGGCCGCGAAGATCGCGCGCGTGACGAGTGAGGCATGGTATGTCGAGAAGGCATACGCCTATCAGCAGGGCGATCAGGTAGTCATAGTGAACGAAGCGACGCAAGAGCTGGGCTATGCGACCATAGATGCCACGAAGCAGATTATAAAGCAGGCTTCGATAGGCGCTACCGAGGAAGGGCTGTACTACATCAACGTCGCGACGTCCGACGCCAACAACAACGTCGTATCCCTGACGCAAGACCAGCTTAACGCCTTCGGCGCCTACTACCGCAATTTCTGGGGCGTAGGCGCGCAAATCCAGGCCGCATCCAACCCCCCGGCCGTGCTATCGGCCAGCAAGCTGTACATCCGCTTCGACAAGTCGTACAACCTCGACACCATCAAGTCCAGTGTCAACACGGGGCTGCATGACTTGCAGATGCAACGACGCACGACAAATGTTCTGTATATCAACGACATAGAAAGCTACATCTCGGGGTTGAACGGCATCAAGGATGCCTACTTCTCCGAGATCAAGGTCTCGCAGGATAGCGGCATCACAACACCGCAGGATGGCAAGATAGTATTGAGTCCGGGTTATTTCAACTTCGACCCCAATCTGTACGATTTCACCAAGAACATTACAATATTCGAAGCTATATGATGCGTTTCCGATATATTGACATCCCGAAGCTGGTGTTGCAGTTGCTCCGGCCGAATTACTCGGTGCGGCGCGACCACAGCTACACGGAGCAGCCGTTTTGGACAACGATAATATACCGCTACTGCCTGTCGTTGCTCATGGTGTTGCACGACTATCTGTACAACTACTACATGGTGCGCTCCAAGTGGTACATGATGGCGACGTGCACACCTACATACGGGCAGATCGAAGGCGTATTGCGGTACTGGTACGGGGAGTGGGGGCAAATATCCATCACCCCGAGCGGCGCGAGCATATGGCGATCTATGTGGTATGATTCGCCAACCCCTCCTGTATACCTGTACGACACTCCCACCCCGAAGGTGTACCTCGGACAGGGAGGCACCATCACGGAGCAGCCCATCATTATGATCCCGGCTGCCCTGTACAACAACTCGGAAGCATACAACCAGTTTATCGCAGACGTCAACACGCTATTTCCCTTTTATATCAAGTATACTATAAAAACTCAATAACATGGCAGGAATAAAAAATATCAACGTCATATCGGGCACTGGCAACCCCGTGCAGATGCAGGATTTGCAGAACCTCTGGAGCGCCATCAACTCGCTCCTCCGATCCACCAAAACGCCCATCTCCATCGTTGCAGGATTCGCCACGGCGAACAACAACACCGGGACGAACATCGGCGAAGGTATCATCTGCTACCAAGGGCAGGCTTACTACCTGGCCGCCGATGTCGCTAAAATAGGCCAGTATCTTTATGCCAACACCATACAGGACGAACAGCGCGTGTATGAAGATGGCACGACGCGATACACATATCAGGATTATGTCGTGAATGCTGCGGCCAATGCGTCGGCATCGGGAATTGGCACCCTCATAGGGCAGGCCACGGCGGCCAACCTCGCAGCATGGAAGGTGGGCGTGCTATCCGACGGTTCCGTAACAGCGGCTATGCTGGCCGATGGCGCAGTGACGACGCCAAAACTTGCCGATGGGGCCGTAACTTCAGTCAAAATAGCTGATGGCGCTGTGGGGTATAGGCAGATCGCCGACGGTACTATCACGGCGGGTAAAATAGAGTCAGAGACCATCACCAACGAGGAGATCGCCAACAAATCCATCATCGCAAATCAAAAGCTGGAGAATGATTCTATCGAAGAGGCACAATATGGCACTGCGTCGGTATCGGCACGAGCATTGCAAGTAAACTCGGTTAATAATTCGGCTCTTGCCAATACCGCAGTAACTACGGATAAAATTAAGGATGACAACGTGACGCCAGAAAAGCTTGCCCCTTCCATCCGAACGTCAATACCTATTCAGACACAAATTTTAGATCATAATACCTCTGTTAGGCAAACTATATCCGAAGGAAATATATCCATCTTGAAAATTCCGGCATCAGCCTCCAACCAGGCAGTTAATATACAATTATCTGAAGAGGATACCGACATTTTAGTCCATCACTGGCCGATATTTATATATAAAGATACGGAAGACGCTTTCGGCATATCTGTCAATGGTGTTGTTGGACGTCTTGAAATTAACCTGCCTACCTCCTCTATCAATTGTGTGCTAAATGTATATAGCCATACCGGATATGGATTTGTCGTAGATGTTGGACAACCTAACTTCATATCTAAATAATGGACACCTTATTGAAATGGATCATGGCTGTGGTGGGGGGCTTGCTGTCGTTGTTCGCGCCCGTGACGCCGCTTGTGCTCTGCGCCTTGACATTCGTCATGATAGACTTCGTGATGGGTATACTGGCCGGGCGCAAGAGGGCGGCTCGGCAGCATAAGGACTGGTATTTCTCCAGCGACAAGGCGTGGAAAACGGTCATCAAACTTACGTGCATTGTCGTTGGGATCGGCATGTGCCACCTTATAGACACTCAAATCATCGACTTCATGAACTTGCACCTGTCCAAGCTCTTCACGGGCATGGTATGCGGCATCGAAATGTGGTCGTATTTGGAGAATGCCATGGAAATATCCGACGCTCCGGTATTCCGATCCCTTCAAAAATACGTGGGAAAGAAGATGAAGGATGAAGTAGGTATTGATATTGAAAACGCCCCGCAGGCTCCGGCCGACGGGGCTGTCACCGGTGATAAAATCGCCAATGCGGCCGTTGCTACAAGACCTGTGTGTCACGACGCCCAAGATCGCGGATCATGCCGTCGACACCACCAAACTCAACACAGGAGGCTCCCCCGGGGGCAGCGTTGAGTAGGCATAAAAGAACAGGCACCCTATCGGCGCCTGTTTTTGTTTGGCGGGTCTATTCCTCGCCCGGCGATCCCGAACACCAGCATAATAATCCCGGCCACAAAGAAGAGTAAGCACGCACTGTTCATGACTATGCTTTTATTTCGAGGTGGAACGCAGGCTCGCTCAGGTCATACGAAAACTTGGGGTTTTTGCCGGGAATAGATACGGGCGAAATCACTTTGATGACGCGCGGCTCGTCGAGTGCTGCGACCAAGAACTCCACGGGTTTCTCCATAGTCATACTCACGTCCAGCACATTCACCTTGCGATACTCCTCGGCGCTCACGCAGTGCTTGGACACCCGCTCGCCCTTTTCGCTGAGCTGGCTGATAAGTTCGGACATCTCGTCGATGGTATCCTCTTTATCCATGCCCCGATCCTGGCAGTCGTCGAACAGTGCGGTCACCTTTCTGCCGGGTTCCCGGTAGCGGATGCGCTTTCCGGCGACCAGGTTGTTGTACATGGCCATCGCCTGCCGATAAGGGTTGCGCCACGTGGAGGTGATGGTCACCTTCGGGTTGTCGCTCTTCTCGGCTATGGATTCGAGCAGGTCGATGACCGATGAAGCTACCATATCCTTGCACTCTTTCAAGAGCGACGAGGAGAATACTACTCGTTTTGTTGTTCCCATGTTGTGTCTGCTAATGATTTAATACTGAATGATATAAATTCGCTCCCCTTGGGCACCTTTCGCTTTTCCATTACGGCCTTGTATATATCCCTGTCGTTGAACAAATACCTCTCCTGTAAAGCATCGTTAACACCCTTTAGGCAATTGTCTAAATCTTGATTTATATTGGATAACCCGAATATGTAATGAATACAAAAGGGCGGTTTCGGGAAATTGTCTATTGAAGGCATCTTCAACAACAGCTCCTCCCTATAAGCCTTATACTGCGGCGTCGGCCACTTGCGCCCCATCCACAGCCTATTTGCTGTAAGCGGCTTGGTGTCTACCTTAATCCACATACTCCCACTTGTATCCATATGCTTGTGAATATTTCCCGATGCAGGCATTTCGCAGGTTAGAAACGCATCCGTTTACAGTATTTGCGGCCTCGGCCATGCACTCGAA
>ENA-UEQR01000568-UEQR01000568.1-human-gut-metagenome-genome-assembly--contig:-NODE-568-length-23374-cov-7.286646_pt1 | contig 23374 bp, 24 predicted proteins | sample MGYA00242944_ERZ507941 | MGnify/ENA primary metagenome ERZ507941 (study PRJEB26167, sample SAMN06115398) | human gut metagenome | host: Homo sapiens | place: China:Chongqing | collected 2016-06-23...
ACGACCGGTTTATTCATCTTGGCATTGCCATCGCTGCGCTCCGCAAAATGCGTGGGATGTCACAGGAACAGTTGGCTGAAAAAGCGGGGATCAGCCGTTCTCTTATCAGTGCAATCGAAGCACCTGGACTGGCAAAGAGCTTTTCACTGGACGTATTCTTTAACCTTGCTGACGCGCTTGATATTGATCCTGCCGATTTGATCAATGCTACCGTTTTTCCAGATCGGATATTCAAGCAGAAATAGGATGTTCCTTCAATTCAAAGCCTGCATGGTTCTGCCGTGCGGGCTTTTTGTGTGCAAAAAAGTACCCCATCTGCTTGCGGACTTTTATGCGCGGACTTTCAGCATCCAGGCGCGCCGCCTGCATTCTGCCACGAGGCTGTACCGAAGCAGCCGGGCATGATAACAGCCGTGGTCTGTAAGGCACTCGATTGAACAGCATTTGGCCAGCACGAACTACAGGCTATGCTGCGCCTGCCATATCATGCGCCACCAACGCTGCGTAATAGCTGCTCATCGTACTTGGTGCATTGAACAGCGCAGTCAGCAGATATTGCCGGATGTTGCGAATCCGTGTTGTGTTCTGCTTCAGGCAGTCCATGACAAAGCGGATATGTTCTCCGGTCAGCTTCAGCAGCTTCGCCCGCACAATCTCGGCCGGATAATCATTTCCACCGACACGGATACGGTCGCGGGTGCTGCAAACCGTTTCCTGTACCAGTTGGGCGATCTCGTCAAGCTGCTCCCGGTCAACGTGCGGATCGCTTGCCAGAATGTCATAGTCGATATTTTCCAAAATCAATTCCCGATAGCTTTCAAACGTCCCCTTCGTTTCCGTTCGCTTCTGCACGGGAGCGTCCGGAAAACCGGAAGGGAAAGGAATCGAATCGGTAATTGATAAGTCTTTACTTTGTCTTTTTCTTTTCTTAGTATCTTTAGTAATTAATTGCGTTGGATTTTCCAACGTAGGGAAATCCAACATAGGCTTTTCCAACGTAGGTTTCTCCAACGCAGGCTTTTCCTGCGCAGGTTCTTCCGGCGTTGGCTCTGTGTGCGGCTGCTCATAGATCGTGTAGATTGTTCCACGCAGACAGCCGCGTTCATCACGCTCCCGGCTGCGGGTGATGTATCCGGCCTGCTCCAGCTCGCGCACAGCCTCGCGGATGGCATCGATGCTTTCCCGGTTGATCTGCGCGAGTCCTTTCAGGGTGTAGTCCCAATCTTCCGGCAGCGACAGCATCTGTGAAAGCAGTCCCTTGGCTTTGAGGGAAAGCGTATGGTTTCTCAAATGATGGTTGGACATGACCGCGTAGCCCTTATTTTTCTCAACACGGAATACAGACATTTTTGTAACCTCCTACGTCTTGGTTTTCAAATTTATAAACGAAAAAAGCGGCGTTTCAACCCTCTTTTCGAAAGAGAGTGAAACACCGCTTGATTTTATATATGGGTTTGAAATTCAATATTTCGTCAGATTGCGAATAGACCGGCACTGCATCTTGTGGTATGATGCCAGCGTTTGTTGTTTGAACTTTGCAGAGGAGGGCAATCGCCATGCAGTACACCGATAACGAAGCCGCTCTGATCGGCGGCCTGATCTCGAACTATTTCTTTCAGCCGTCTGTGGATGAAACGCTCCGCGAATCCTATCGCCGGGTGCTGTGCCATCTGCATGAGAACACACTCTCCGCATCTGACCTGAGCCGCATTCAGAACGCGCTGACTTTCCTGTCGCCGCTCTGCCGGGACACCCGCGAAGCCCACAAGGACATGATGAGCGTGACGTTGAAAACCGATGCTCTGCTGAGAGCCAGCAGATAAATGACCTCCCGCTGCACTGGCAGCGGGAGGTTTTCTATGTTTAGCTTACGATAGGCTTTGAACCAAGCCAGTCAGGCGGCAAATATACTTCTGCCAGCGCGTGCGCAGTATCAAACAGCTTGTAGCGGTCTGCGTCATCGTCAAGATCAAGGGCTGTCTCAAACAGATCCCATACGGTCTGCATGGCCTTCTTCGCCATGTCAGGAGCAGAAGGTCGCGTGCCAGAATCTGCTGCGTCCTCTCGCGCTCCCACGCCGCCAACACGCGGCGTTTGTTCTTCCAGCGCGCGTGTCTGCCTGTTTGCCGTTTCGTCGGCCGGAATGCCCCACGCTTTGCCGACAATGCCGATGCTGTGAATGCAGGCATCGGCAAGTTCTTTGCCGCCTTGCACCTGAACTTGTGCGATGGCCTCATCTGCTAACCGTTCCTGCAGCACTTTTGCGTTTTCAATGGTCATATTGAATCCTCCTGTATGTTTCGGGCCTTGCCCGTGCCAACATCATGGCGCATACACTCGGAATGTCTATTCAGCAATACCAACAAAACAAACTGCTTAAATTCTACGTTTTGCCGAGAGTGAAAAAGGGCCGCTTTCTCGAAAAATTTCCGAAAAAGCGGCCAAAAATCGCGTGGGTAAAGGTACAGGTCCACTGATTTTGCCAAAACGCTTTTTGATATCTTTTTTTCCGACTTCAAAAATTGAGCGCAAAAAAACCCGGAAGTCGTTGAAACTTCTGGGTTTTTCGCGTAGATATCTTTTTTGGTTCTACTAGATGGTGCGAGTGGTGATACAGAACTTTTTGAAAAAGCCAGTAATATCAACGGTTTTCAAGGCGGACGAGTAGCAAATAACTTGTATATATCCCCTTTTCGGGCGACTGTTTTTAAGACAGCCGCCCTTTTTCTATACCTAAATTCAAGTGTTGTGATTAGGGTGCGAAAGCCTCTGTTTTTTCCTCTCTGACCGCCGCAAGCAGGCGGGCATGGATGTTTTCCTATGGATCACATCCGAGAGGCAAACCGGAGGCTTTTTTCATCGAAATCAACACTTTTCATTTTCAGAGGAAGGAGGTGCGAAGATGGCTGTATTCCGTATCGAAAAGACCAGGGATTACACGGTCATGTCAAACTATCATCTGCGGGATATGTCGCTGTCGCTGAAAGCGAAAGGGCTTTTATCTCTCATGTTGTCTCTGCCGGAGAATTGGGACTACACCATGAAGGGTCTTGCCCGTATCTGCAAGGATGGAATTGACAGCATCAGTGGTGGCATCCGGGAGCTGGAGGCGCACGGCTATCTGATCCGTGCGCGTGTCCGTGGCGCAAACGGGCAGCTCGGCTCTATCGAATACACTATTCTGGAACAACCTAAAGCGCCATCACCTACACAGGAAAAACCTATACGGGAAAATCCCGTACAGGCAAATCCAATGTTGGACGCTCCAATTCAGGAGAACCCCGCCCAATTAAATAAAGAAGAATCAAGTAACTATCCATCAAAGACAGATCTATCAATTACGCAAGGATCAAGTCCTATCCCATCAAGTCCCCCAGCCCCCGGGGAGCGGACCGGACAGGACGGGATGCGAAAGCGGGAAAGCTATCGGGCATTGATCTTATCTGCGTTTTGCAGACAGGCGCTTTTTGTCGTTATCGGGGATGTTTCTACTGTACCCGCGCTCCGCCCTTTGCCTGATCCGGCCACCCACCCGATCAGGACGAAAGGAGCGCACAAATGAGCGACAGAAAAAATAATTTTGATTTTTCCCGGCAGAGCTGGCCAAAACAGCCTTCCGCAGAACGAGTAGTGGGCGAAAGGGGAAGAAAAGAACTGCCTCCCGGCACGAAGGGAGGTGAGAACATGAAACCTGATCGCCACGCCGAACACAAGCAGCACGCCTTTGACAGCTTTTGCAAAAAGGTCTTGAAGTGCGAGGCCTGCAATGGCTATCGAGAGATCAGCCGCAGGAAGAAGCACAGCATCCCTTTCAGCGAACTGCCGGAGGACGCAATGGAGCAGCTTGCGGCCTATGACCGTTATCCCTGGGAGTACAACACCTTCATTCTTGGCGGTGATGTGATCCTGATCGAAAACGATCTGCTGGCCGATGCGCTGAACGCCTTGCCTCAGGACAACCGGGATATCCTTCTGATGTACTGGTTCCTGGAAATGGCGGACCGTGAGATCGCGGAGCGTATGAACCTGGCCCGCAGGACGATCAACAACCGCAGGCTGAAATCCTATCGGCTGCTGAAAGAGCTGATGGGAGGTGATACGGATGCGTGACACCGCAGCTTCCCGGAATAATCTTCTTCCTTATCCGGTCATTACCGCCGCTGTCCAGGGCGACCCTGACGCGGTAAACCGTGTGATCGGCCACTACTCCGGCTACATAGCGGCGCTTTCCACAAGGACAAGCTATGATCCTCAGGGCTGTCCTCATTCTCAGGTGGACGATGATCTGCGCCGCAGACTGGAAACGAAGCTGATTATTGCGATTCTGGATTTTGACCTGACCTGATTCAGATGACCGCCGTGCGTTCCCCTTTCCGCATGGTGTGTTCCGTACCTTGACAAAGAAAGCCCGTTGGGAGGCCAGCGCCGCAGTATAAGGCAAACGGATACATTCCTGTTTGTGCCGAGCCATACGGTCGGTGCGCCATGACCTCCATGCGGAGAGAGCGAGAAACACCAGACCGCAAAGCAAGCGTGGCAGCTTGCGGGCGATGACACACGGGCAGGGTCAAAGATACTCGCGCATTGAACGCCCACAAAGCATTGTGCGCCGCACCCATCAGCATGGGCCGGGGTTAGACTCCCGTGGAGCTGTGCCAGCAGCCGTCCGTTTTGCCTCTTTCATTGCTATCTTTATGCTTTATGAAAGGGGATTTTATCATGCAAGATAAAGCTACAAATCCCGGCAAGACCAGCAGGCCAGAGAAAAATCCTCTGGATGCAAAAACGACCTATCACATTGGCAATCGGTCGTTCGTTGTTGAGCCGGTTTTCAAAGAAGAAAGCCCGGATACCCTGGGTAGCGTTCTCCTTCGCCTGATGAAGTCCGAGAGTGAAAAGCTGTAAATAGCTTTCAAACCCGGCTGACAGAGGCAGCAAATGGCGGTATAATGTGTTCGTACAAGTATATTTGCTATTCGACTGCCTTGACGGAAGGAGGACTTATGAAACAGTCGAATAACAAAAAATCCCGTGACGTGACCGCCTTTCTCTATGAAAGACTTTCCCGTGACGATAATCTTGAAGGCGAAAGCTACAGCATCGGCAATCAAAAGAAGTTGCTTGCCAAAGTCGCAAAGGAAAAGGGCTACACAAATCTGGTCCATTTCCTGGATGACGGTATTTCCGGCGTGACGATGGATCGCCCCGGCTTCATGGAAATGATCCGCCAGTTGGAACAGGGAAAAGCCGCCGCTGTCTTTGTCAAAGACCTCTCGCGCCTGGGGCGCAACTACATTGAGGTCGGACGTTTGACAGAGGAATTTTTCCCGGACCATGATATCCGTCTGGTGGCCGTTTCGGATAACATCGACACGGCAGAGGGCGAAAATGAGCTTGCTCCGATCCGCAACCTGTTTAACGAGTGGTACGCCCGCGATATCAGCAAAAAGCGGCGCATCAGCAATAAGATCAAGGGCAATGCCGGTGAGCCGATGGGCCAGCCGCCCTACGGTTACATCAAGGACCCGAACGATCCGAAGCATTGGATCGTGGATGACGAGGCAGCCCAGGTTGTGCGCCGCGTTTACAGCATGACTTTGGAGGGCTTCGGAACAGAGCAGATCGCCACCCAGCTTGAAAAGGATGGTGTCCTGACCCCGCGGGCCTACTGGCTCACGAAGGGCATCAAACGCCCCGGCAAGGGCAAACAGCAGCCGCCTACCAAGTGGAACAGCTCTACCATCACCAAAATTCTCTCCCTGCAGGAATACTGTGGTGACATTCTCAATTTCAAAACTTATTCCAAATCCTACAAGAATAAGAAGCGAATCGACAATGACCGTGAGAATTGGGTGGTGTTCCAGGACGTCCATGAGGCGATCATCGAGCGTGCTGTGTATGAGCAGGTGCAGCAGAAGCGGGGCAAAATCCGCAAGCGCCGCACCAACAATGGAGAACACAATATGTTTTCCGGACTGTTGGTCTGCGCCGATTGCGGCAGTAACCTTCACTTTCACTTCAATCAGGGCAATCCGGAGATCAAGTATTTCAACTGCTCCAACTACAAGGGCAATCGCGGCACCTGCACCTCTACCCATTATGTCCGCGTAGACTTCCTGGAGGAAGTAGTGCTGGGAGAGATACGGCGCTTAACGAAATTCGCCAGCCTCTATGAGGACGAATTTGTAAAGGCTGTGATCGGTCATTCCCAGCAGGCGGAACAGACAGACCGCAAGCTGAAGGAAAAAGAGCTAAGAACGCTCCTTGCCCGTGATGAAGAATTGGACGGCCTTTTTGAGCGCATCTATGAGGACAATGTTTCCGGCAAGCTCTCCGATGACCGCTTCGCAAAAATGTCCCGGCGGTATGAGGACGAGCAAAAGGAGCTGGCGGAGAAAATAAAAAAGCTCCGCTCCGAGATAGAGAAGCAGAGCAGCCGTTCCATGACGACAGATATGTTTATCGGTCTTGTCCGCAAGTACACCAGAGCGAGGAAACTGACGCCCCGGATGCTGAACGAACTGGTTGAGAAGATCGAAGTATTCAATGCGGAGAAGATCGACGGCGTATGGGAGCAGCGGCTTCGCATCCACTATAACTGCGTCGGAACGATTGAGATTCCAACGGTGCTGCCCCTGCCGATCCCGGAAGTGTCCGTAAATACAAGAAAAGGCGTAGTCGTCAACTACGCCCCCTGTGAACTCGCTGTATAAAAAGCGAGTGTTCTTACAGCCTTTCAAATGCTGTAAGAACACTCGCCATGGTGCGCGAGGCGGGACTTGAATTATGCGTACTCTTTTAATTTCGTGTAATACCGTATTTTTGACTATAAAATCTCGACCTATTTTTTAATTACATACAACTACGCAGCATTAAGCGTTTTTCTGTAAGGGGAAAATAAAGGGGAAACTTTTCTCCTTTATAAGCACGAAAACAGCGCAGGAGAGGTCTGTTCTCCTGCGCTGTTTCTGCATCTGTGGTTAAGAGAAATTTCCGAGGTTGTGCGCAATATTCGCAAGCTTTTCAAGCGTCAGCGCATGGGCCTCCTGCGGGGAAACCTTCATGCCGTTGATGGTGCAGTTGATCTGCTTTGCAATCATCGTGCCGATGTTATGGCTGTCATAAGAGGCGTTGTGGACTTCGTTCGCACTCATACCGTTGCTTGCCATCATCCATCTGATCTGGTCCATGTTCTGGCTGAAGTTTCTGTCCTCAACTGGTGTCAGGACGTGTTTCTTCAACATAGCCGTTACATCCGGTGGGGTAATTCCCTCGTCCTGCATCGTGGCTTTGATGCCGCCCATGCCGTGCAGGATTCCGCCCTGGTCGTAGACCTTGTATGCAATGCCATACTTGTCTGTGATGGATGTTGTCCCGTCTGCGTTTTTCACCCAATGGGAACCATCGCCACCGTCCAGTTTCTCACCGGCGAGTGCATTGTTCAGGAAATTCAGGCCGTCCGCGCTGGAAATCTTGTAGTCATCGCCCTTTCCGTCCAATCGTTTTGCAAAGACGGTGCCACTGTATTTGGGGCCAGAAGCCGAGCCACCGGTAGAATCTTCTGTTCCACCAGAACCGCCGTTTGGATATACAGTGTAGGTAACGCCGTCCTTATCAACGATTGTGACTGTTCCGTCCTCATTCTTCGTCCATGTGGAGCCATCGCCGCCTGTCATTGTAGAACCGGCAGGCTTATTGTTGATGAAATCCAAGCCCTTATCGCTGCCGATTTCGTACTTATCGCCATTCTTGGAGATACCGTACAATTTCTTGGCAGTGTCATTTACGGCGTCGGAAAGCTGCGACACATCGAATCCGAACTGTTTGAAAAGCTCTGCGTTTTCCTGAATGATCTGACGGAGTTCCGGCGTTGCGTTTTTCCAGATATCCTGCAAGATCTCGCCAATGCCGCGTGTCTTCTCCTTGATGGATTTCAAAAAATCTTTGTAGGCCGTTTCCAGATCGTCATACCGCTCGTTGATCGTTTTCTTCTGCGCTTCCAGTTCGGCCAGTGCGGCCTCATAAGCCATGTTCGCCTTGAAGTCCTCAAGGTCTTTCTTGGCCTCGTCCAAGGCTTCCTGTGCGCTGTCAACCTCCTTCTGGTCAGCCACCCACTCCCATTGACCGGTACGGGCATTAAATTGCCGGACGGTCCGCTCGTTCTGCGCGTTAGCAAGCTTGGCCTGTGCCTGTTGGACTGCGAGAATTTTTTCCTCTAGCGTAAGCTGCTCGTCGCGAGTTTCCTTCTCCTGTTTAAGCGACTCGATCTGTTTGTCGATTTCGTCCAGTTCATTTTGTCGCTGCTCAGAAAGGTCGGAAAGCTTGTCCGCCATAACGTCTTGCAGTTCGTTCAGCAGATCATCTGTGCTTTTCAGAGTGCCATTGATTTTTTCCTGCCACTCCCACCATTCGGCAGAAAGCGCGTTAATATCCGACTGGCTTCCGCCGATGGACCGCAGATACTGCGCCTGCGCATGGAGCGCCTGCTGGATCTGCCGCATCTTATCCTTCTGCGTGTCCTCGCTGGCATTCTGCTTTTCCAGCAAAGTCAGCTCGGATTTCAGAAGCTCGACCTTTTGCTTGTACGCGTCGAGATTTGCATCGGATGAGCTGCCTCCGCCGCCACCGGTTGAAGTTCCGGTATAGTCGGAGGTGTACTTTGAAAGCTCCTCCATCTGCCTCTTGTACTCTTCCTGCTGTTTTTTGTAGTACTCAGAGGACTTCTTCAGCAGGTATTGAGAAGACCACTGTGCATAGTCTTCCGCGTCCTTCTTCCAGTTCTTTCCCGTCTGCTGATTGAAAAGTCGGCGCATATTGAATTCCTGATTCTCAGCCGACCATGTGTTGGAGGTCATACCGGGAATCAGGCCGATCATCTGTTGAATCTGTTGAGACGTAATAATTGCCGAGGAACCGACAGCCTGAATCTGCGCGATCAGGTTATTATAGTTTGCCGTCGCAGCCGCATTTTGCAGTTCCAGCTCTTTTTTCGCTAGATCTGCAAGGGCCGTATTTGTGGTGAGCGCCTTTTTCGCGTGCTCGGTCAATTTTCCGTTTGCGTCGAACAGGGACTTCGTAAGTTTTGCAGCGGCGGTGTTTGCGTCATAGGTCGCGACCTCGACATCTCCAAGCGCGCCAGTCATATCGTCTGCGCTGTCGGCGGCCCCATCCTCTGCATTTTTAAGCTTCCATGTACCGTCCGCCGCTTTTTCGCAGGCACTCCGATATTCCCACGTTCCGTCTGCAAGCTGTACAAAGCCCTGCGCAAGTCTGGTGTTTGCGCTGTCGATATATCCGAGTTCATCAGCCAGTTTTGCGGATTCCTCAACCGTCAGCCCGGTATTATTTGCAATGAATTGAATCGCGTCTCCGGCGGACAGTGATGAAACTTCAATTTCCTGCGCAGCCGCGGCGAGGCGCAGATAAGCGTCTGCCTGCTCGTCGCTCACTTCCTTTGTCTGAATCATGTTTTGCAGGTCGGCAAGATACTGCTGGGCATTTTTCTTCTGTGCATCCGTCAGCTTGTCGTAAGACGAAGCCCATTCATCCACCTTTGCAAACGCTTCATCGGTACTTTCCACTACAGCGCTGATCTGGATTCCGAAGGTTCCCAGCATGGAAAGCATTTTCTCCAAAGCCTGAGATTCCGTCAAGCCTTCAAGCTTGCCCCAGTCGAAATTCGGGATCGTCTTTGCAATCGCGTTGCCATCCGCAAGTTCTGAATTGTAATTTGCCCGCGCGGCAGATACCGTTTCATTTGAAATTGCCGCACCGCTGATTTTGAAAGTATAGTATTTCTTTCCGGTATCATCATAGTTTTCTATGACCGAGTTATTCCCTGAATATCCGGTAATATGACCGGCTCCATACAGCTTTTTTCCCGTATGCTTTGCAATTTCTTCAAGGATATCCAGATAAGCCTCCGCGATTTCCTTGTTGTTGGAAAGCTGTGCATACTCGTCCTGCCACTGCCCCGTTCTGTCCGCAGGTTCGACCTGTTCAAGTGCCCGAAGCTTATCCGTATATTCCTCCAGCGCTTCTTTCGTTTTCTGGATCGCTGACCGGTTTTCCTCCCAGTCCTGATTGAGTTTATCAATCGACGGATGTGCTGCGGCATAGGCCTTCTGAGCCGCCTGAACCGCGACGACGATGCCGGTAATGGCCGCGCCGATCCCAAGCAGCCACGGACTGAGCGAACCGAGCTGGAGCACGGAGCCGACCCGCTGAAAGCTTTTGACAGCCGCTGCAATGGCGAATACACCGGTTTCAGCAGCAGCAAGCGTCAGGATTATATGGCCGAGGTCCGTGTCCAGCAGCTCCACCAGTTCGGTCACAGTCTCAAGCCCGCCCTTCACAGATTCTGTCTCGATCATGTGGTTGACAAGCTCCGTCCACTTGTTGTCAAGGATATTCGCTTTACTCTGCCATGAATCGAGCATGGTGCCGATCTCGCGGTCGGCGCTTCCGGCAGAAGTTGTCACCTTGTCCAGCATTTCAAGGTACATATCGTAATGCTGAATCAACGCGTCGAGCTGATTTGTGCGGAGCTTGCCGCCGAGATCAGATTCGAACTGTGCAAGCTCGGCCTGCGTCAGAACGCCCTCTTTGTATGCCTTTGCAAGACCCGCGACGGCCTCCATGGGATTTACAATGCTGCCTGTAGCCTGCGCCGCTTTCATGGCGTCTTCCGAATACGTCCAGAGGATCTGGCTCAGACTCTCGATCTCATCCTTTGTCCATGTGATGCCGTCTTCCAGTTCGGTTTCGGTATCGCCCATGATATTCAGGATCAGTGCACGCATGGCGCGGGCCGCCATAGAACCGGATTCCTGCGTTGCGGCTGTGATCGTGCCGAGTGCCGCCGTCAGCTGCTCTGCGGTCATGTTTGCCATCGATGCAACGTTCGCGACGAGCGGGAAGCCCTCGGCGATTTTCTGAATCTCGGTCGCATATTCGTTCTCGATTGTATTAGCCGCGTCCAGCACCTTCGACAGCGCCGCAACATTGCCCTCCAGTTTGAACGCTGCATCGGCAGACAATAGGAATTTATTTGCAGTATCGGCATTCACATCTCCGACAAGCTGCGTTTTTGTCGCAAGTTCCGCCATGTCCTCCGACATTTCTTTATAACCGGCTTTGGAGAATGAACCGACGCTGCTTAGATAGTCCGTAACCGAGATGCCGTATTTGGATGCTACGTCATAGCCGTGTTCTCCGATCTTCGACATCTGCGCATCGGTATTGTTTGTGACCTTCTGAATGGCCGTCAGTTCGGTATCAACATCCTTCATGGTTTCCAGCGCAGCCTTCAATTCCTGCACAAGCGCGTTCACAGCATCCCGTGTAAGCCACCAGACCGTAAGCTGCGGGAACAACCGCCCGAAGGAATCAACCAGACCGTCGCTCTGCGTCACGGCCTGTCCGGTCGCGTCTGCCGCATCTGACGCCGCGCCTGCATACTCCCGTGCACCCCGCGCAGCATCTGTCCAGTCCACGTCGATCACAGACCCCTGCGCTACCGTTGGGCCGTGTGACGTTCCCTGACCAAACACCTCGTAATCGCCCGCCTCCAGCATGGGGACGCTCTGCCCGGCCGCACCGGAAGCACGGATTCGCTGCATCTGCGCATACAGATCGATCAACTGCCGAATCTGGCCTGCGCGGTCTTCCAACGCGCTGTTTCCGGCGGTCAGCCGCGCAAGAAACTGTGCGTCAGCGTCCGATTCCTGTCTCTGCGCATCTGCCATCTGTGAAACCGCCTGCGCAGCAGTCCCCGCCGCAGAAGCCTGTTCTTCCGTCGCAGCCGTTGTTTGCCTGCGGACAGCCAGCGCCTGCATTTCTGCCGAAGCAGCCTGATTGACCTGCGAAATATACTGCAAAAGCGCCTGCACCGCCGCCTGCGCAGAATTGCCCATGCCAGAAAAGGCCGCTGCGTTCTGCCCAAGCTGCGCGTCAAGTTCCTGCAAGCCAGTGCGCATCTGCTGAACGGCATCAGAAAGCTGCTCCAGCGCTGCCGCGCCCGCCGTGTCTACCTTTACAGAAATATTCTGATTTTTCAGGCTGTTTATGTCCGCAATAAGCTTATCAAGCTGTGCACGCAGAACCTCTACCTGAATCTGTACTGTGTTTTCATTATTTGCCATTCTTATATTACTCCTTCACCTTGAATCCGCTTTCCGTCAGAGACTTTGCCAGCGCATCCCGCACAAGCCCGGTTCCGATTGCAAGTTCCTGCGCTTTCTGATGGAACGGGCGTGCCTGCTTTGTTTTGTAAATCGCCGACTTCTTCCATTGATAGCCCTTGCCGCTTTCCACAACCGGCGCGATCAACCGTCCGCTGTCCCGGTCCCGGCTCCTGTCCTGCACTTCCAGCGTCATAGTTGACGGGTCATATTTTGCTTCCATCACGTTCCAGTCCTGCAAGCCGCCGGGTTCGCCGGTGTCATCCCGTCGGATATACGGATGATCTTCACTGCGCTTATAAACCTTCTCGCTGTAGACCTCGGACTCAACCGCTGATACAATCGCCGCGCGGACAGCATCGGCTACGTCGCCTTCCATTGCCCTTCCGATTGCATCGTCCAGGCGTCGGTTAAAATCCCGGACAAAATCTTCGATTGCCATAAAAAACTCCTTATAAAAGCAGAAGCCCGGCACAGTGCCGGACTCCTGCGGTTTCCGCCCGACTTTTCGGGGGTATTTGAATTTTTCGTTCAATACGAGTCCCGCTCTTTCAGAGTTCGTACCGTTCCCCGTCCTGCACCGTACAGAGCGTTGCGCGGTTCAGAAACGTCTGGCTCAGCGCTTCCCGTGCTGCCGTCTGATTTGCGGCCCGTACCCGAACCGTTGTCCGTGTACCGTCTTCATTTTCCCGTGAAAATGTGTAGATCGCCGTTTTTGCAGTCTGCTGCCGGGCCTGCGCCGCAATCTCCGTCCGGTGCTGCTCTGCTTCCTGTTTCAGCTCGAACCATGCAGGCGGCTGTCCGTCGTCTTCGTCTCCAGGCTTCCAGCTTTCCGGAAGGCCCAAATACCCGGCATCGTGCAGCATATTGAGTGTGATCCGGAGCATTTCGCCTGCCTGCGCGTTGAATGAGCCGTCCCATTCAAATCGTTTTTTGAAGTTTGTCAGCCAGATAAAGTGTTTCCTTTGCCCACCGATGTCCAGTCTGGCAACGGCAAGGTAGTGCCATGGCATATGATTGAACGCGATGCAGACCGGCGTGGATTTCTTCAGCATATCATGTGTGACCAGCATCTGAAGCCTCCGTTTTCTCGAAGCCGTTCTCTGCGGTCAGAACTGGAGCCAGCCGTTCAAACAGCTGCGGCGTCACAAAATAGTCTCGCTCCGGAGTGTGAATGACCAGCCCGATCAGCTTGCGTGACTTGTGGTTCACCACAAGATCAACGTGCCGCATACGCTGGTCGTCCGGTTCGCCGACGCCGATGCGCATACCGCCCAGCAGCATCAGAACCAAACTTCGGAAAAGGCCAGTTGCCGGTTGGCCGGAATCGCCGCAGGCATAGTCCGTCTCGAAAAAGATTTGCAGGATCGGCGCGTTCGTCCGCTTGATATGCCGCAGAAGCGCAATCGCAGGAAGCGCACTCATAAATGTGGTCCGGTCATGCAGCAGATATGGATAAATCGGAATGCCGCCGATCTTGACCGGCTGCTTTTTTATAGCAAGCTTCCGACTGCGGTGATGGGAGAACCTCCACATTACTGGACCCCCCATTTTTGAAAAAGTTCGCCGAGCGTGTTTCCGCATTCTGATGCACCCAGCCCAATTTTCTTGAGCAGCGCTTTGATATCATCTGGGACAGGCCCGTAAATCTTTCGCCCGTATGTGCCGTCATATGTGCCGTCATTCTCTGCCGTTGCAGGCGTGACCCCGTTCCGCCGGAGAAATGCGTCAATATCGCTCTCTGCGGCCTCCCGGTGTCTATACTGGACATTGTTGAACGGCGCATAGAGTTCGCTGGGAGCCAGGTTCTTCGCCTTGAGTTCGGCCGTTTTTTTTGCTTCTTCGACGGCCCAATGAAATTCTGCCTCATTCGGGCAAAGCACATTGATCCACAAAATCGTATCAAGGCCGGGGAGTTCGGGGCGCTCGATCATAAATGCCGGACTTGCGCTGAGCGGGTAAGAGGTGCCGCCCTTGACAAAATAGCCGCACATCGACGCGTTGCCGATGTAAGCGCAGGCCCGCGCCTTGTCTGCCTCGTCCTTCCATTTTTCCCATGTCTGGAAGCGCTTTGCGTCCACATAAATCCGCATGACCTTCCCCGCAGAGATTCCGTCCTCTGCCACGTCAAAGTATGGCTCGTCACCGGATTTTCCATGAAACTTGTTTCTCCAGAAACTCAAACAATAGACTGATTCACCTGGTTTTCTCATTTACATTTTCCTTTCCGCCGCTTGCTGCGGCCTGCATTTGATCGAATTTCCGTAGCCAATAGCGGTCACGGCTCTCTTTTTCCCGTTCCCGCATTTCCTGACTGCTTCGACGGCGTTTTCGCGCGTATTCGCGCATATACGCCGCACGGGCAGCCCGTATTTTTTCCGAATCGTTCAAGAAGCAATCCTCCCGTCAAAAAATGTTGCAGGGTGCGGCCAACAAAACATAAAGAAAAAGCGCCGGTTTGATACATCTCCTCCAAAAGGAAATCGCACCAAACCAGCGCATATGCTTCTCTATTCTGCTGACCGCACCCCACCCTTTGTTAGCCGGTCTGGTCCGGCGCTGGGGGGTGAGTGAAAGATTTGAAAAGGCGTTCCGCCTTATTTATATTATACCACAAAAACAGTCAAAAGTAAACAATAAACATCAAACAAATTTTCGTATTTCATACTTGGTCCTTAAAGCTTGCCCTCTTTCCGCAGCTTCTCCTTCAGGATCGGAATGACAGCTTCGTAATATCGGAACGTTTTCACGATCTTTGTTGAATGCGCCGCTACATCCAACACCCATTCACCATATTCAGGCTGTTTCAGGTCATATTGGTTTGCGATCCGTCCGACGAGATTCGATGTGATCCCGATTTTCTCGCCGATTTCTCCCGCCGTACACAGATCATAGGGCGACTTCGGAGGAGGGATAATCTCGCTGCCGCAGATAAGCTTTGCAGCGCAGGCATTCAGCGTCTGCTCAAACGGCCCGCCCTGATATTGCTGCGCCATCTCACGCAGCAGCTGCGCTTTCTGAAGCTTACAGTTTTCCATGCGAAGCATAATTTCCGCCTGCGCCGTGTCTGTCTGCTTTCGCATGGCATCGAAGGCACAAACATATCTGGCAGAAAACTGGACGCCCTTTTTTCCGGTCATTCGGCTTGCTATAAAATCACAACCCGTGCGTGTTAGAAGATAGCATGGAAGCGTTCGGCCTGTTGAATCTTTGTAGTTGGATTCGATGAAGAAATCACTCAGCCCAAAGTTGGGCTCAGTGGTATTCTTGAGAATTTCAGTGTATCCTCGAATGTCCCTGATAAGATGCCGATGATCCTTTCCAATCATTTCTGCGACTTCACGGCTGTCTATAACATCGACGCTGTTATGATTGATTACTTGTAATTCCTCCATTGCGTTTGCTCCTTTTCCTGCGTCCTCTGGTTTTTCTGGTTCATTCCGCAGCAAACCACTGCTGGATCTCTGCCGCTCCAATGTCAACTGCCTGAAATGCCCGTCTGATCCATGCGTAGCCCATGTCGGTCGTCGGCTGGCGCATGAGGGCATTGTAGAGTTCTAACGCACTGCCGCCGTAGCGCTTGGCCGCAAGGTGCCGGCAGAGGGCCATGCAGACGTTGTTTCCCTTCGGCTTGTAATCCTCCCGCGCGGCGGCATACGCAAGACAGATCGCCTCGCAGGCCGTGATGCAGCCCTCCGGCCGCTGCTTTTCCCGGATCGTCAGCCACGGGCCTGTTTTGCTGCTGTTCTCCCGCAGAAGCTTCGCACTCAGAAAATCGGTCTGCCGCTCTGCCATCGCCGCCTCGCGGCTCACCAGCAGCACATCGGGCAACAGATAATTTGTCCCGCGCTCCTTGTTTACGGCCTCCAGCGTGAACTGTGCGCCGCCAAGCGCGTCATACAGGCTGAACGGCTCATCGGCCATTGTGGAATCGACAATGCCGTCAATGACGATATGCACTTGGTATCCATGCCCGTGCTTCTGATTCGCTTCGATATAAAGATGCGTGTCCTGATTCATAAAATCCCTCCGTTTTTAATTTTGTGTGGGTTTCTGTTCTGATTTTGTTTCTACACCAAAAATGCTTTTTGTCCCAGAATCGAAAAAAGGGTTGAGGGGAATTTTCCCCTCAATCCGTGACAATCGACGTTTCTACATCCAGTTCCACAACGACCTTTCCGTCATGTACGTCCGGGTAGATCGTCTTTACACGATATTTCCCAATACCGGCGAGAATGGCCGGGTTGCCAAGATCGACTTTCGACGCGTATCCATCAATGCCAAGAATCCAGCCGTCAACGTTCTGGCTGTGCTCGAAAATTTCTTTGATCGTCATGTTTAAAACCTCCATCCTGATTTTCTGAACCGCCGGACAATGTCCAGCGCTTTGATCTTGTGTTCTTTTGTCGGGCCGTTCAGGGCTCTCGTTTCGGCCTTCTCCCGTTCTGCGTCCGTGCATCTGCGAAGCAGCAAATGCCGGAACAGCACCTCCGTCGATTCCTTCTTATTTTCCATGGTTGTTTCCCTCTCTATGTCAACTAGTCGAAAGTCCCCGTCGGAAAATCAGAGTCCGGATTGCACCCATGCGTTCCAGATGTCCGAAACCTCTTCACCGCGCGCCAGACGCTCCATGCAGAAGAGCATGAATTTTTCAAAGCGGTCAAGATTTTTGACCTCGTGCAGGATTTCCTTGAATTCTTTCAGTTCCTTGTTTTCCATATTATTCATCCTTTCTATTATGCGCTTGCCAGAAGGCGGGCGCGATTTCTGATGTGGTCAATGCGGCGCTGGACTGCCGATTTGCTCATACCCAGCGCGGCGGCGATTTCCCGGACCGTCAGACCCTCGGCCATGCGTCCGGCAATGCTGCGGTCTTCATCCGATTGCAGAAGCCGGGCGAGAAGATCCCGCTGCACGGCGTTTTCTTCCGGGTCTGGTGCGGGCAGAACATGAACGGCGTTCATATCAAAAAGATCCGTCATTTCGCCGTCTTCCATGGTCAGGCTGGCCGTGGCGCTGAAATAGCACTTTCCTCTGCGGGCGATGGTATTTGCGGCCTGCGCACAGGCGCTGTACAAGATCAGGTTAAGCGGGCGCGGTTCGTCGGCCCGCTCGTTGCGTTCCAGCGCTGCGCCCATTCTGAGCCATGCTTCCGCCGCGACGGTCATTGCATCGGCCTGCGTCTGTATCCACTCCGCACCACGCTTGCTGCCGCCCCTGCGGACTGTCCACGCCATTTTCTGCAAGGCGGTATATTGTTCCTCGTCGCTCATGCCGCGCCACGCAGCGCTGACGCTGGCGGCTGTTGTGATCTTCTCCATAGTCAATTCCTTTCCGGCTCACAAGCCTGTCCGATGTGCGGGCGGGAAGTCCCGCCCGCGTTCTTCTCTTACGCCACGATAAACCGGCGGCTGGTGATGGACTTGGTGAAGTGCTCAGCCAGCTCCGGCATGGCCTTCTTGAACGCCGTGCTGTCGAACCGGCTGCTCGTCACGGTCTTCCAGGTGATCTTGTAATCCGCACCCGTCAGCGTGTCGGCGTCAATGGCGGTCATGTGCGCCTTGATCGCGTCCTGAATGCTCTCGATCTCAGCAGTGAGTTCGTCGGCCATGCGGCGCAGTTCTCGAAGCTCGTTGACCTTGCTCTGAATTTCTGTGTTGCTCATAGGTGAAACCCCTTTCCTTTTTCGGCGGGGCGTGGTATACTGTCCACGACCCCTTTTGTGGTTGCGTCCTGCTTCTGCTTCCTACGGCGTGCAGGGCGCTTTTTCTTTGCCTTGGGGAACTCCGGCGGCTGGGGGCTTTCAACTGATCTCGTGAGCTTTGCTGCACTTTGCTGTTCCTTCCCAACTCTTGTAGATGTTCTTCACCCATCTTCTGCCGGTGTCTGAACTGTTTTCGTTTGTTCCCCTTGACTGACTTTATTGTATCACTAAATTCTAGTGATGTCTATTGTCAATATCACTAAAAATAAGTGAGATTATTCATCAATTTTATCACTTGTATTTAGTGACATCATGAGGTATAATAAGGATAATGGAAAAGTGGCGTTATATAGCAGTCCCCGAAGGGAGGGCACTATCATGCCAATAGCTTATAAGATTGACGTGCTCGCTGCACTCAAGGACGCTGGATACTCACAGAATCGCATTCGCAACGAGAAATTGATCGGCCAATCGTACTTGACGCAGCTTCGCCATGGTGAGTTGGTTTCATGGAAGACAATCGAAACCATTTGTCAGTTACTCCACTGTCAGCCAGGGGATATACTGGAATACGCAGAAAAAAAGGACGGTGAAGCGTGATGAAAGTCTATACCATCATCGGCGGCGTAAACGGTACGGGAAAGAGCAGTCTGACCGGTGTTCTGCGGGCGCAGCGCAATGATCTGGGCGTGATCGTGGACGTTGACCGCATCACGGCGCTTGCAGGCGTCAGCCCGCTTGAGGGCGGCAAAATGGCGATCCGGCGTATTGACGATTGCCTGGACAAAGGTATTTCCTTTACGCAGGAATCCACGCTGTCAGGCTTCCGCACGGCGCAGACAGCAGCCAGAGCCAAGCGGGACGGCTATACCGTCCGGCTGTTCTATGTCGGCCTTGACACGCCGGAGGAAAGCCTTGCACGCATCGCGAACCGTGTGAAGCGCGGCGGGCATAACATCGGCACGGAAGACGTTCTGCGCCGCTTTGCGGGCCGCTGGGAGGCCGTGTCGAAGGTGCTGCCGTACTGTGACGAGGCGCATTTCTTTGACAATGACAACGGCTTTGTCGAGGTCGCAGAGTACAAGAACGGCGAGCTGCTGCTTGTCGGCGATCTTCGCCCGGCGTGGGTGCTGGAATTGCAGCGGTATCTTCTCCGCGCCGAAAGCGCAAAGGAAGGTGACGCAGAATGACCTACACTGACCGATACCACCTGACACCGGAGCAGAGCCGCTTCCTTGCAAAAAAGAAGTGGGACGAAAATGTGTACTGCGGAATGAAGATGGAAAACCGTGCCGTCACATTCCCACAGACAAAGACCATTCTGGAAGGCGTCAACGTCCCCGGCGTACAGATCGACGATATTCAGGCCATTCTCAACATGCGCGACGCTTGGCGCTTCCTGATTGGCTCGATTGACGAAGATGTGACCTTGGAGTATGTCTGCAAGCTCAACGGCTTCATCGCCCGCAACGAGGCTCTGGAGTGGGGCAAGCTGCGCACGGGAAGCGTGGCCATCTCCGGTACGGACTACACGCCGCCTGTGCCGCAGGAAGCGACTGTCCGGGCAGAGTTGGCCGCGATCCTTGCCACCGATACCTCGGCCACGGAAAAGGCGCTGAACGCCTTCTGCTGGGGTACGCGCGGACAGCTTTTCTGGGACGGCAACAAGCGCACCAGCCTGACACTGGCAAACAAAATCCTGCTGCAAGCCGGAGCGGGCGTTCTGACCATCCGGGATCAAAACATGGAGCAATTCAACGAAGCGCTGCTGAACTACTACGACACCGCCGAGGCCGAGCCGCTGAAAGCGTTTCTGTATGAGAATGCGATACAGGGGTTGGAACTCCATTCATAAAAAAGACCGTGAGAGGCCCGCAGTGGGCTTTCTCACGGCTTTTCTTTTATGGCAGGTGTCCGCACTTCTGATATCTCGGTGTATTACTGCTCATATTTTTCAAATTGAGATTTTCCAGCGGCTGAACACAGCGCAGCTAGAGAACGTCAGTCAGGCATCGATCAGCGCATAAATGGCAGGCAGCATAAGAACAGACGGGGGTGGTTTTACAAACCTGAATGAAAAAATAGTTTCAGAACCCTATGGAGCACATCCCCAGCCAGCCATGTTCCGCCTTCATTCCTCCCACAGCCCGCAGACCGTACACCCGATGCGCAGCCTGCCGCCTGCATTAGACAGTGATACACTGTCGCTGAGTTCCATGAGCATGGAAAAATGTTTCCGCACATATTCGTTCAGCACCACAACGGGAAGCGGCACGTCGAGTATCAGGCAGGCGCTGCGGCGGGTTTCCAACGGCTCCTGAATGTCCAGGTTTCCGTGCGTATAGTGCCTGAGCGCGCCGGCATGGCCGCGCAGCCGGTCGAATCGCAGCCGCTTGTCCTTGCTGGGGACTGTGCCGTGAAAATCGTCTTCAGGCTCACCGAGGATCAGGTTGATCATGTCTTGTTCGTTCATGTAGAAACCTCCTTCATTTTCTTTACACCTTTTGTTCTACCACATTTTTGGTCTTGTCCCGCCTGCGTCATAATTTCGTGACTGAATCTTCAGCCGCAAAAAGGGGTGCGTCAAATTTGACGCAGGGGGCTGTCCAATTCTGAACGTATCTCCTCAATTCTTGGGAGGTACCCCTAACAGTGAGGAAACGCCTCTTTTGCCATGCTGATTTACGATTGCTTTGCCTTCGTACGAAAGGCGTACGAAGGGAGGCTGCACAATTTTGCATAGACCTCACCAGAACAGGGGTGTCCCCCAAATTGGGGATACCCCTATTTCACAAACCTGAGCGAAAAATCCAAATTACCCGAACCGTTTTCTAAAAAAATTTTTAAACTGCATTTTGAAATCAGAAACGCAGGAATTCTTGCATAAATCAGCAGGGAATATTATAATTATTCACAGGAAGGAGATGGTTTTGTGCCATATATCGCATATCTGCCGAACAGCAGAGTCACGCTTCTGGATCTCGACGAGGTGGCAGAGGTTCTGAATGTCTCACGAAAAACCGCATACCGATACTGCAAGAGCGGAAAACTCCCGTCCAACAGTGTCAGCGGGCAGGTCATGGTTTCCGAAGAAACGCTGCTTGCCTTCCTGCATGGCGCAAAGCCGCAGAAATCTGCGGCCCGCACCGGCCAATATGCTGCCCGTGGGCAGAAGCTGGAACCGCCCCAATTTGCAGAGTTTCCGCCAGACGATCTGACCGGAGTACGCCGAATCGAAGGATATTGATGAGTTTTACGCAGAAATGCGTGTTTTTTCAGTATTTGCCCCGGACAGCAGAAGCCTAATTTTTACCAAATTCATAGATATCAGCGTGCTTTCGTGCTGGAAAGCGTGTGAAAATGGGGCGAAGGGGGATGTGCTCTGCGTCCGGCCATGTTCTGCAAATGCCTCTGTAGGCTTCTACGCGCCGTTCTGAGCGGTTTTTATCCACTCGGCGTGAAGGAAAGTCATGCAAGCGGCGTATTTCTGTATGGAAGCCCTTGGAAGGCTCACAGGGCAACTGTCCGAAATTCGGACGGTTGTATACGTCTGCGGTAAAACGCAGTAGACCGAAAAGGGGTCGGTAAAATGCTGCCTCCATGGTCTGTCCGAAAAACAGACGGGCCGCCAAGCACCATTTCCCCCACAAGTGGGCGAAGCGGAACCTGCTCTTTTTTGAGAGGGTTCCCAACGTTCCGGGAAAGACTTTCGCGGTTTTTCCAGCGTTTTACTCATTTTTGAGTAATGGACAGTTTTGTCCATTAGCCCTATACAGCAAAGCACAGTAGGGTGGGTATGTTTGTAACACGCCCCGTGCCGCACGACTTTCAACCCGTACATTTTTGACCGAGTTGGAATTATATTAAATCCAAATTTGGATTCAGTGCCAGTCACTCAGCGCAAAGTTGCGCTCAATGAAATCTAGCAGGCGCAATTCTGCGCTGGTTACATTCTGGAGAACTTTTCTGTCACAAGCTGCGCAGAATGGCGCTCAATGAAATTAACGAACGGAATTTTCCGTTGGTTGCCGTGCCTATAACCGAGCAGCCGTTTTCGCCGCGTTGGTTTGCACGTCCGAAATCCGGACACGCTGTTTTCATCTTTGAACGCCGTCCGTAATCCGGACAACGAGACCAAAATTGGATTCGTTGGCTAACCACTAGCGAGTGACGCAAAGATCGTATTTTCCGACCTTTGGCCGCTGGTTTCGTTGTAGTCAGACGGGGGAACGATTCGTTACACCGCCCAGTATATAAAAAGGGAACGCCCCAAAGGACGTTCCGACACTCCCTGCCTGTTATTGCGCTTTTTCTTCTGCCATGTCCACAACTGGAATCATTCCCTGACTGGCTAATATCTCGTGAATGACGCGCCGACCGCGCTGTGTCCAGCGCGTCGAGAGCTTGCTGTCTGGAGAGCCATCCGAGTGCGTGTAGGAGAAGGTTTTTGACTCTGTGTAGCCTTTCCCGCGATATGGAGCAGACAATACCCATTGACCGTTGACTTTCCGCTGAACTCCTGCTGTTTTAAGAATCAGGTTGAGTCGGTTTGCAGTCATGCCGTAGTCCGCTGCAATTTGCGTAACGGTCAGAGTATTCTTGCTGTCAAGGACAGTATCGACGTACCGTTTGATCGGCGCAAAGTCCGCAATCATCTGCTGTTGCTTTTCAGCCTTTGCTTCCAGTGCTATCCGCTTGCCTGTTTCATCGCTCAAGGCGCGAATCGCGGAAGGGTAGTCCTGCGGATAGATTTCTTGCATTCCTCGTGCGCGAAAGTACCAGCTAACGAGTTGTTTCTGTACCTTCCACGCAAGATCATCCGTGAAAGATTTCACCAGCATGAGATAGCCGGATTCTGTCAGAAGGACGATATCTGCATCGGGGTTGAATCCGTTCGGTGGGGTCTGCCCGAAAAACGGACGCACCTCTAAGCACTTAACCTTGAAATAGTCCTCGTTCTCAACGAAGTGCTCCCGGTTATCATGGAATCGCTTCCTTGCTGTTCCTTCTGGCCTACCGTGTACCGCGTCGATGTCCTTGAAGGTCACAACACGCTGGCCTCGATACTCCTTGACTGCAATTTCAACGTTGCTGATCGCCTGAAATTTCATGCTTCTCCTACCTTGAAAAAATGCGGCTTTGAATCCGCTCTGATTGTGCATGGAAGATCTGCCCGCCCATCAAGCAGGACGTCGATTGCCCGTCCGCAGTCTTCGCAGGTAATCTTGATAGTTGCTTGGCAGGATGCCACGGTGACGGATCGGCCTTTTTTCCGGATGGTCAGATCGTGTCCATCGTAGCCAGCCAAGATATTCCCGCATGGGCAACGAATTAACTGGTTAGATCTATGTTCTCTCACGCTTATTTCTCCATCTTGTTTGTTGTGTTGACTGTGCATTTTCCGGAGAGAATTTCTCCGATAATAACAATCTCTAAATAAATGCTTCTCAGACTTCACCTGCTTTTGGACGAATATTCTTATCCGGGT
>ENA-UEQR01000577-UEQR01000577.1-human-gut-metagenome-genome-assembly--contig:-NODE-577-length-23102-cov-20.202085_pt1 | contig 23102 bp, 17 predicted proteins | sample MGYA00242944_ERZ507941 | MGnify/ENA primary metagenome ERZ507941 (study PRJEB26167, sample SAMN06115398) | human gut metagenome | host: Homo sapiens | place: China:Chongqing | collected 2016-06-23...
CCGCAATTTTTGAAAAAATTGAGTAAACTTTTTTGCTTTTAGGAGGATAATTTAGCGTTAGCTAAATTTCAATGCCCAACCGACACTTCGCTAAACCACAATTTACCCCAACTTTTGATAAAGAACCATTTTTATTAAAGGTTTGGTAAATTACGGTTTAACAATTGCTTTGCCAATTAATTATAAAAGTTTAGGCAACCTTTTCGACGGTTGAGGTTGTGGGCAAAGCCCACAAATACTTTGCGTTTACACAATCTAACGATAGCCAAACGGCAAGCTGTTTGGCAGCCTAAACACAACGGTGTTACCCTTTAAATGCGACAGCAACAGGAAAAGCCAATTGTTATATAATTTAAAAAACGACCGCTGTCCGATAATGACAGCGGTCGTTATGATTATATAATTTTATTACTTGCTTTCCTGCAAAGTTATGGTAACTTTATCTGTACTGCCGTTTGAGCTGCGGTAATATTCAAGCTCAATTGTATCGCCTGCTTTATGGCTTTCGAGTATATCATAGAACTCGGCGAAGTTGCTTACCTTTTTGCCGTCGGCACCTGTGATAATATCGTTTTCTTTAAGGTCTGTGTTTGCGCAAGGACCGTCCTCGTCAATGCTGTAAATCGCAATGCCCGCAGGCGTGTTTCCGCTGCTCTGTACATTTTCTCCTGTAACGCCAATTTTTACTCTGCCCTGCACATAGCCGTATTTCATAATGTCATCAATAACATCTTTTACTGTGGCAGAAGGAATTGCAAAGCCCATACCCTCATAATCTGTAGCGGCTATTTTTGCGGATGAAACTCCGATTACCTGACCGTACATATTTACAAGAGCGCCGCCGGAATTGCCGGGGTTAATGGCTGCATCTGTCTGAATGAATTTTACATTTGTCGTAATACTGCTCTGTCTGTCAACTGCAGATACAATACCCTGAGTGATTGAGTTGTTATACTTAACTCCGCCGGGATTACCTATAGCTATTACACTTTCACCAAGTGAAACATCTTTGGAGTTACCGAAGTTTGCGACCTTAAGTCCGCTTGCATCGTCCATTTTCAAAAGAGCAAGGTCTGTGCGTGTATCGTAACCAACAACACCTGCTTTGTACTGCTTGCCGTCGGAAGTAACGACCTGTATAAGGTAGAGAGTTTTGCTGTTGCCAACTACATGAGCATTTGTAATCACATAACCGTCTGATGTAATTATAATTCCGCTGCCCTGCGAAGTGCACTGTGAATCATCTGTGATTTCGTCTGAATAGCAAAGAACGCCGACAATAGAATCTGTTACTTCGTTGCTTGCATATTCGGTGTTGTATTTGGAATCTTTGGCATCGCTCGGTTTAGCTTTTAAGTCAATTCCCTCATAAGAAGAATTTGTCTTGTTGCTGTAATCGGATTCATTATGCTCTTGAGTGCTTGAACTGTCATTGTTGCCACTCGGTAATGTAAATGTATAGCTGTTATTTGTATTATTTTTGTTGTCGTTTGAATTTGACGCAACATAGGCAATCATTCCGCAGATACTGCCTACGCAAAGCAATGACAGCACAACTATTATTACAATTATGCCGGGTGTCATCTTTTTGCGTGGCATATTCGGCATTGGCGGTTGTGCGTATGTATTTGAATAATCAACAGGCGGCTTTTGCTGTGGCACATAAGGCTGTCCGTATGGCTGCTGATTAAAGTTTGGCTGTTGATTAAAGTTTGGCTGTTGATAATTCTGATGTCCGTACTGCGGTTGATATTGTTGATACTGTGGTGCGTACGGTTGAGAATATTGCTGCTGTGGATTAGCGTATTGTCCATGCTGAGGCTGATACACAGGTCTGCCGCCAGCCTGCGGATTGCCGTACGGATGATATTGAGGCGGTTGCGGATTAAACGGCTGTTGATATTGCGGATTCGGATTATACTGCTGATTAAAGTTTGGGTTGTATTGTCCGTTGCAGCCGTTGTTTTGATAATATCCGTTTTGCTGCGGCTGTTCAAAATTAGGTGTTTGAGGAGCAAAGTCATTTTGCGGTTGCTGAGGTTGAGAAAATCCATTTTCAAACGGTTTTTCAGGCTCAAAATTTCGATACTGCGGTGTTACCGATTGTTCGTTAGTCGTTTCTGCGTTGTTTTCTGTATTTTCGGTTTCAAAAACAGGCGTAGGTTGCGGCTCGGTCGGCTTTTCGGTAAAAGGCTTTTCAGGTTCAAACTGATTATTAGAATTGAAATTATTATCCATAAAAATATCTCCTTATTAGTAATGCATAATTCGTAATTGTATAAAATAATTAAGTCAAACTTATATGTTGCAAATTTTTAATTATGAATTACTAATTTATAGCTTTCATAAGTATTATATATCTTTATTGTTTTAAAAGCAACAAAATTATATCACGCTTATGTGAGTATATATTGAAAATTAGGTGATTTTACAAGATTTTTCCTGTAATTTCTTCAAAAAACCAAAAAACTTTTGCAAAAGACTTTATATTTGAAATGATTTATTGTATAATAAAAGTAACTCGGAGCGACTATGTTTTTTGTTCCGAAAATTTACTACAAAGGAAGATTAATATGCCATTAGTAAACGCTAAAGAAATGCTTACAAAAGCAAAAGCAGGCCACTATGCAGTTGGTCAGTTCAACATCAATAACCTTGAGTGGACAAAGTCAATTCTTTTAACTGCTCAGGAGCTTAACTCACCTGTAATTCTCGGTGTATCTGAGGGCGCAGGTAAATATATGTGCGGTTACAAGACAGTCGTTGGTATGGTAAAAGGTATGCTCGAAGAGCTTAACATTACTGTTCCGGTTGCTCTCCACCTTGATCACGGTTCATACGAAGGCGCTAAGGCTTGCATTAAGGCAGGTTTCAGCTCAATTATGTTTGACGGTTCACACTATCCAATCGAAGAGAACATTGCTAAGACTAAGGAACTCGTAGCTGCTTGTAACATTCTTGGTCTTTCACTTGAGGCTGAAGTTGGTTCAATCGGCGGTGAGGAAGACGGCGTTATCGGTATGGGCGAGTGCGCAGATCCTAAGGAATGTAAAATGGTTGCTGACCTCGGCGTAACAATGCTCGCTGCAGGTATCGGTAACATTCACGGTAAGTATCCTGCAAACTGGAAGGGCCTTAGCTTTGAAACTCTTGATGCGATTCAGCAGCTTACAGGCGATATGCCACTCGTTCTCCACGGCGGTACAGGCATCCCTGCTGATATGATCAAGAAGGCTATTTCACTCGGCGTTTCAAAGATCAATGTAAATACAGAGTGCCAGCTTGCATTTGCCGATGCTACAAGAAAGTATGTTGAGGCAGGTAAGGACTTAGAGGGTAAGGGCTTTGACCCAAGAAAGCTCCTTGCTCCGGGTGCAGAGGCTATCAAGGCTACTGTTAAAGAGAAAATGGAACTCTTCGGTTCAGTCGGTAAGGCTTAATCGTATAGCTTAATATTTTCACAAATTTAAGGCTTCGTCTTTTGACGGAGTCTTTTTTGTGCGCAGACAATATTACACATAACCAATACTTTATCTATTGAAAATTTAACCAAAATGATGTATAATATAATATTAGTACGAAAGAATGTAGTACGCATTATTAATTAAAAAGGAAGTAATTTTATGGCTAAGAAAGAATTTAAATCAGAGTCAAAAAGACTTCTCGACCTGATGATTAATTCAATTTATACTCATAAGGAGATTTTCCTTAGAGAGCTTATTTCAAATGCAAGCGATGCTATTGATAAGCTTTGCTTTATTGCACTTACAGACGATAAGCTTAATATGAGCAGAGATGATTTTAAGATTTTTATAAAGCCCGACAAGGAAAACCGTACACTTACAATTACCGATAACGGTATCGGTATGGATAAGGACGACCTTGAAAACAACCTTGGCACAATCGCATCTTCGGGTTCATACAAGTTTAAGCAGGAAATGAGCGAAAAGCAGGACGATATTGACATTATCGGTCAGTTCGGCGTCGGCTTTTACTCCGCTTTTATGGTAGCAAAGAAAATTACCGTTGTTACTAAGAAATACGGCTGTGACACAGCTTACAAGTGGGAATCTGACGGCGCAGACGGTTACGAAATCACCGAAACAGAGAGGGACGAAATCGGTACAACAATTGTACTTGAAATTAAGGACAATACAGAGGAAGAAAACTATGACGAGTTCCTTGAGCAGTACAGAATCCAGGGACTTATTAAGAAATATTCCGACTATATCCGCTATCCTATTATGATGGATATGACTCACAGCAGAGTTAAGGAAGAAACCAAGGACAGCGAAAAACCGGAGTATGAGGATTATACAGAAACCGAAACTCTTAACAGTATGCTCCCAATCTGGCAAAGAGCAAAGAAAGATGTTAAGCAGGAAGAGTACGATAATTTTTATCGTGAAAAGTTTATGGCTATGGACAAGCCTTTGCATACCATCGTAACTTCCGTAGAGGGTGTTGTTACATACAAGGCATTGCTTTTCATTCCGTCACAGGCACCTTACGATTACTATACAAAGGAATACAAAAAGGGACTTCAGCTTTATTCAAGCGGTGTTCTTATTATGGAAAACTGCGAGGAGCTTTTACCTGAACATTTCAGATTTGTAAAGGGTATTGTTGACAGTGCAGACCTCTCGCTTAATATTTCAAGAGAAATGCTCCAGCATGACCGCCACCTTATAACCATTGCTCAGAACATTGAAAAGAAGATTAAAAACGAGCTTACCTCAATGCTTGCAAATGACAGAGAAAATTATGAAAAGTTCTTCAATGCCTTTGGCAGACAGCTTAAGTACGGAGTATCTGCCGACTACGGTATGCATAAAGAAGAATTACAAGACTTACTTATGTATTACTCTTCTACAGAGAAAAAACTTGTAACTCTTTCGGAATATGTTGACAGAATGAAAGAGGATCAGAAGTTTATTTACTTTGCAGTCGGCGAGAACATTTCTTCAATTGACAATCTCCCGCAGACAGAACTTTTGCGCTCAAAGGGTTACGAAATCCTCTATTGTACAGAAGAAATAGACGAGTTCTCACTCCAAACTCTTATGCAGTACAAGGACAAGCGTTTCTGTTCGGCTACAAACGATGACCTCGGTATTGAGAATGATGAAAACAAAGAGGAAGAAAAGGACAGCAGTGCAATCCTTACTTTTGTAAAAGAAACACTCGGCGACAAGGTAAGCGAAGTTGTTGCATCTAAAAAGTTGGTTTCTCACCCTGTTTGCCTTACCGCAAAGGGCGGCATTTCATTTGAAATGGAAAAATACTTCAATGCGGTTCAGCCTGACAGCGGTATGAAAGCACAGAGAGTGCTTGAGCTTAATATGAATCACTCGGCTGTAAAGGCAATGGAAAGCGCAGTGCAGACGGATATTGAAAAAGCAAAGAAGTACGCAGAGCTTCTCTACGATCAGGCTCTCCTCATTGCAGGCCTTCCGATTGAAAATCCCGGCGAATATGCAGATCTCGTTTGCAGTCTTATGGTGTAATTAAATAATTATCTTAAAGCGGTTGCATTAGTTGCATCCGCTTTTTTGTTGCAATTTTTCTGTGTGCGTGTTATTATAAAAACGGGTGATTTAATGAAAAAATCCGGAGTGTTTACATTCTTTTATAGGCTGTTGCTCACGCTTATGCTTATGGTCGGTATTAACGGCATTTTTCTTGCAGAGATGCTTGACAGGTGGTATTTGCCGCTTATCAGTGTTTTTGCGTTTGTTGCCGCAAATGTTTTTCCGTCTGTTGCAAAAGGCGGCTATCCGTCTTTTAAATTCAGAATGATTGCACACGGCAGTGAATTGCTCTTGCAATTTTTAATAACAACTCTGCTTTCAAGTGTGATTTATATTCAGTCGGCTTTTCAAATGTTACCTGACAATTGGGTAAAATGGGCGCTGTGCCTTGGAGGTGCTCTGCTTGCGGAGTTTATACTGTTTTGGAACGGTATTATTTCCGTTTATTGTACATCGGTTCAACTTGGCATAAAGCATAGGTTTATCGGAATAATTTGCGGTTTTATTCCGATTGTAAATTTATTTTGTCTTGGCGTTATTATAAAAATAACTATGCAAGAGGTTAATTTTGAGATTGATAAAGCCGAACAAGACAGAAAAAGAATTAATGAGAAAATTTGCAAAACAAAATACCCTGTATTGCTTGTGCACGGTGTGTTTTTTCGTGACAGTGCATATTTCAATTATTGGGGCAGAGTGCCGGCAGAGCTTATTGCAAACGGCGCAGAAATTTACTACGGTAATCACGAATCAGCTTCCTCTGTTGATGAAAGCGCAAAGCAGCTTGCCGAGCGAATAAAGCAGATTGTTGCGGAAACAGGTTGTGAAAAGCTGAACATTATTGCTCATTCAAAGGGCGGGCTTGATTGCAGAAAGGCGATTGCCTGTTACGGCGTTGAAGATATGACAGCATCGCTCACCACAATAAACACTCCACATCGTGGCTGCGGTTTTGCCGACTATCTTTTAACAAAAGTTTCGCCTAATGTTAAAAACAAAATTGCTTTTGCATACAATAACGCACTTTTAAAGTTTGGCGACAAAAATCCCGACTTCATCTCTGCCGTAACCGACCTTACGCAGGCAAATTGTACGAAACTTAACGCTGATGTATTTGACTCACCAAAGGTTTATTATCAGAGCTTTGGCTCAAAGCTGAACAGAGCGTCGGGCGGAAAATTTCCGCTTAACTTTTCATACAATCTTGTAAAATATTTTGACGGTGAGAATGATGGCTTGGTTTCAGAAAACTCCTTTGCCTGGGGCGAAAAATATACATACATTACTACAAAAGGTAAAAGAGGTATTTCTCACGGAGATATGATTGACCTTAACCGTGAAAATATTAAGGACTTTGACATAAGAGAATTTTATGTGCAGATACTTGCAGACTTGAAAAAATCAGGTTATTGATAAGGAGGATAAAGATAAATGAAAAGAAAAGACTATATTTCATGGGACGAATACTTTATGGGTGTGGCTATTCTTGCCTCAAAGCGCAGTAAAGACCCGAACACTCAAGTAGGTGCGTGTATTGTAGACAATAACAATATCATTCTTTCAACAGGTTACAACGGTTTTCCTTTCGGCTGTTCCGATGACGATTATCCGTGGTGCAGAGATGGTGAAGACACAAAGTACAGCTATGTGGTACACGCCGAGCTTAATGCTATACTTAATGCAAGAGGCAAAAATCTTAAGGGCGCAAGGCTGTACGTTGACCTTTTCCCTTGCAACGAATGTGCAAAAGCCATTATTCAGTCGGGTATAGCAGAGGTTGTTTATCTTTATGATAAATATGCCGACAGCGCCGCAACTGTTGCATCTAAAAGAATGTTGCAGTCGGCAGGGGTAGCGTGCCGTAAATTTACTTCCGACAAAAAGAGCCTTTCAATTGATTTTGAAAAGTAATATTGAGAAAAATATATAGCCTTTGACTTGTTTTCGGTCAAAGGCTATAAGATTATTTGAGATAGCATTAATAAATTATGGTTTAGCAAATTGATTTTCCAAGCAATTATAAATGTTTGGTCGACCTTTTCAAAGGCTGTGGGCAAAGCCCACAAATACTTTCCGCTTACGCAATGATGTGACCTTTTTGTGTTAAAGTTGACAAATAAAAAAATTTATATTTTTGATGATTGTATATGTAACTGAATTGCACAATTTTGTATTGACAGTAAATTTCATATTTGCTATTATTTTTATTGTATATTGAGAAGTATATAAAATATTTTGTCATAATGACAAGGAGAGAAAATAAATGAAAAAATTTTTAGCATCAATTATTGCTGTGGTTTTAGCTGTAAGCGGGTTATCTGTGATTTCAATTACAGCAAATGCGGCAACTATTTTTATAAGCGGCAACTATGAATATACTGTAAATGCAGATGATACCGTAAATATTGCGGGATATAAGGGTATAGCAACCGATATTACAATTCCGTCACAAATTTTAAATAAAAATGTTGTAAAAATTTCTGATAATTCTTTTTACAACAATAGCACATTAACTTCTGTTAAAATACCAAATACAATAAAAGTTGTCGGTTCAATGGCATTTCACAATTGTACAAAACTTTCAAAAGTTACATTACCAAGCAATCTTACGGAAATTGGCTATAATGCATTTGAAGGAACAACAGCACTTACAACAATTACAATTCCAAAAACAGTTACAACAGCCGGTAATAATGTATTTAACGGTTCGGCACTTAAAACAGCCGCAATCGAAAACGGCGCAACAGCAGTAGCAGACAATCTTTTCAGTAACGCTAAAAATTTAACTAAAGTAACAATTCCGAATACAGTAAAGAAAGTAGGCTCAATGTCATTCTACGGTTGTAAAAGTCTATCATCGGTAACATTGCCAAATACTCTTACCGAAATCGGCTATAGCGCATTTAACGGAACAACAGCGCTCACAACAATTACAATACCGAAGACTGTAACCAAAGCAGGCAGTGATGTGTTTGAAGATTCGGGACTAAAAACAGCTATAATCGAAAACGGAGCAACATCAGTGCCGAATAATTTGTTTAGTAAAGCAACAAATCTGACACAGATAACCATTCCAAATACAGTTAAAAAAATAGGTTCAATGTCCTTTTATGACTGTACAAAATTATCCTCGGTAACTTTGCCGAATACTCTTACATCAATCGAAACATCTGCATTTAAAAATTGCCAAGCTATGAAATCTATTACTATTCCAAAGAGTGTTACATATTTTGGTACAACCGCAGTGGGCTATAGTGATGGCAGAGTTATTGACGGATTTATAATTTACGGCTATAAAAATACAAAGGCGCAGACATACGCAACCAAAAATAAAATTACATTCAAAGCATTGCAGGAGGAAACTGTACCTGTAGGTGATATAAATAATGACGGCAAAATAGATGTATCGGATGTTACATACTTACAGATGTATCTTTCGGGCAATTCATCATATGTAATTAAAAATACAAAGGCGGCAGACGCAAACGGCGACGGTAAAATTGATGTTGCCGATGTTACAAAGATTCAGACTATTATTGCTTCGTAATTAAAATTTAATATTAAAAGTACATTAAAGCTGTTCGGGCAAGAGTTACCGAACAGCTTTTTGCTTTTATAAATGATAAAATACGGGAATAAAAAGACAGTAATCGGGATAGAATATTTTTGAATAATCTTGACTGATTTATGGCTGAATTTGAATGACTTAAAAATGCAAAAGCAAAATCACTTGTTAAAACACACAAAATTATATGCGATTTTTGATATAAACTAACTGAATTTCAATTTTAATGAATTTTTTTGAAAGAATTTGCTTGACTTTAACAAAACAGGTGTTATAATGTAGTCAAGAGGTGAGGGAAATGCTTACTCAGGAAAGATATCAAACAATACTTCAAATATTAAGCGAGAAAAACACAGTCACGGTACAGGAGCTTACAAAGCTTTTGAATACATCGGAGTCAACCATAAGGCGTGACCTCACAACACTTGACGAGATGGGCAAGCTTAATAAAGTATTCGGAGGAGCAACCTCAATTCACCAGCTTTCGGGCGTATATGAGGCTGATGTGAAATCAAGAGAAGGTATAATGCTTGACGAAAAGAAAGCAATCGCAATTTATTGTGCAAAACTTATTAACGATACGGATTTTGTATATATAGACGCAGGCACAACCACTGATATTCTCACAGATTACATTACAAACAAAAACGCAACCTATGTTACAAACGGTATTACCCACGCAAAAAATCTTATAAGAAAGGGACTTACAACATACACAATCGGCGGCAGAATCAAACCTGCTACCGAGGCTATTATGGGCGCGGAAGGTTTAAGGTCGCTGAAAACCTTTAACTTTACAAAATCCTTTATGGGTACTAACGGAATTGAATTAAATGCAGGCTTTACCACTCCTGATATGGAAGAGGGCTTGATCAAAGAGGAAGTTATAAAAAGAAGTTATATGTCTTTTGTTCTTGCCGACAATACCAAATTCAGAAAGGTATTTCCGATTACCTTTGCAGAGCTTAAAGACTGCTGTATTATAACCGACAAACTCCCGTATAATGAGTTTTCGGAAAAAACAATAATCAAGGAGGTTATGAAGTGATTTACACAGTTACACTAAACCCGTCAATTGATTACATCGTTCGTCTTGATGAGCTTAAGACAGGCATTACAAACAGAACAACAAGCGAGGAATATTACATCGGCGGCAAGGGAATAAATGTTTCGTGCGTACTTGCCGAACTCGGTATCAAGAGCACAGCGCTTGGTTTTGTTGCAGGATTTACCGGAGAGGCTATTGAAAAAGGTCTTAAAAATCCTAAAATCACAGCAGATTTTATCACACTTAAAAGCGGAATTTCAAGAATAAACATTAAAATCAAGGCAGGCGAAGAAACCGAAATCAACTGTCAAGGACCACACATAGATGAGGAAGAACTTTTGAATCTGTTTGATAAAATCGACAATATTCAGAGCGGCGATACACTTATCATTGCAGGAAATATTCCAAATACATTGCCTGACGATGTTTATGAAAGAATCATCGAAAAACTTGACGGAAAAGATGTAAGAATTGTAGTTGACGCAACTAAAAAGTTGCTTGTTAATTCACTAAAATACAAACCGTTTTTAATCAAACCGAACCGTCAGGAGCTTTCAGAAATTTTTGACACAACAGTAAAGACAGAAAGCGATGTTGTCAAATATGCGCAGGAATTGCAGAAAATGGGTGCAAAAAATGTTCTCGTTTCTCTGGGCGGCGACGGTGCATTACTTGTTGACGAATTCGGAAAGGTTCATAAAGAGGGCGTTATTAAAGGTCACAAGGTACTGAATACAGTAGGCTCGGGTGACTCGATGGTAGCAGGCTTTGTAGCCGGCTGCATTGACAAAAATGATTACGCCTATGCGTTAAAGCTCGGCAGTGCCTGCGGAAATGCAACAGCATTTTTAAACGGACTTGCCACAAAAGATAAAATTGATGAATTGCTCGCTCAATTCTGAGTGGGTAGAAATAAATAAACTAAAAAGGAGAAGAATTTATGCGTATTACTGATTTATTAAAACAAAGTGCCATAGAGCTTAATGTATCAGTGGCAAACAAACAGGCAGCAATCGACAAGCTCGTTTCATTGCACGACAAGAGCGGAAACCTTGTAAACGCAGCCGAGTATAAGAAAGGAATCCTCGCAAGAGAGGAAATGGGAACAACAGCAGTCGGTATGGAAGTTGCCATTCCGCACGCAAAGAGCACAGCAGTTAAAGCTCCTGCACTTGCTGCAATTACAGTTCCTAACGGTGTAGATTATGAGGCTCCGGACGGACAGCCTTGCAAACTTATTTTTATGATAGCGGCTACAACAGACGGCGATGTTCACCTTGAGGTTCTCGCAAGACTTATGCAGCTTTTAATGCATGAAGATTTTACAGCGAAACTTAAAGCCGCAAAAACTCCGAAAGAATTTATCTCTATTATTGACGCAAAAGAAACAGAGAAGTTCCCCGATGAACCAAAGGCAGAAGTTCCTGCAAAGAAGGGTTACAGAGTTCTTGCTATCACAGCTTGTCCAACAGGTATTGCTCATACTTATATGGCGGCTGAATCACTCCAGAAAGCCGGCGACAGCCTTAACATTCCGATTAAGGTTGAAACAAACGGTTCGGGCGGTGCAAAGAATGTGCTTACCGAAGAAGAAATTGCGAATTGTGACGGTATCATCATTGCCGCTGACATCACAATAAATCTTGCCCGTTTTGACGGCAAGCCCGTTTTACAGTGTGCCGTTTCAGACGGTATTCATAAGCCGGAAGAGCTTATCAACAAGATTGTAAACAAAGAAGTTCCCGTATATCATCACAAAGGCGGTTCTGCAGATGCTCCAAAGAAGAGAGGCGGCGCTTACGGTCACCTTATGAACGGTGTATCACATATGCTCCCGTTCGTTGTAGCAGGCGGTATCTTCATTGCAATTGCATTCCTTATTGATATTGCATGCGGTGTTAACGCACAGGAGGCTGGCAGTACATTCGGTACGGTAACTCCTGCAGCCGCATGGTTTAAGACACTCGGCGGTGTGGCATTTAACCTTATGGTTCCTATTCTTTCCGGCTTTATCGCAATGTCAATTGCAGACCGTCCCGGCCTTCTCGTTGGTCTTGTAGGCGGTTTCCTTGCAACATCAGGCGCAACCTTTGCAGATCCGGGTGCTGTTAACACAGTTCCGTCAGGCTTCCTCGGTGGCTTGCTTGCAGGTTTCGCAGGCGGTTACTTAATGCTTGCTATTGAAAAAATGTGCGATAAGATGCCTAAGGCTCTTGAGGGTATCAAGCCAGTTCTCATCTATCCGCTTCTCGGACTCGGCGGTATTCTCGTTGTAATGTGCGCAGTCAACCCGTTCATGGGTATGATTAACTCAGGTATGTCAGACGGCCTTAACGCTATTGCCTCTAACCCTGCAATGATGGTTCCGCTCTGTGCGCTCCTCGCAGGCATGATGTCTATCGACATGGGTGGTCCTTTCAACAAGGCAGCTTATGCATTCGCAACACTTAACCTTGCAAACGCAGACGATCAGGCATACATCATTATGGCAGCAGTTATGATCGGCGGTATGGTTCCTCCAATCGCAATCGCTCTTTCAAACACATTCTTCAAGAATCGTTGGACAGACGAAGAAAGAAAGAATGCTCCCGTAAACTATGTAATGGGACTTTCATTCATCACAGAAGGTGCAATTCCTTACGCAGCAGGTCATCCGCTTCAGGTTATCCCTTCATGTATCGTTGGTTCTGCAGTAGCAGGCGCATTTTCAGCTCTCTTTGGCTGTAAGCTTATGGCTCCTCACGGCGGTATCTTCGTATTCGCAACAATGCAGGGTACATGGTATTTCTACCTCCTTGCTCTTGCAATCGGTGCAGTAGTTTCAATGTTTATGCTTGCACTTCTTAAAAAACCTCTTAACAGAGAGATTAAAAAAGTTAAATAAATTTCACAAAAAATCTTCCATTCTTTCTTAAAATATGATAAAATAAACTTAATTCAGACAGGGAGCAGCCCTCCCTGTCTAACACAAAACTATTATAAAGGGGTTTTCTATTATGGTATCAAAAAAACTTACATTAAATAATGCATCAGGTTTTCATATGCGTCCCGCATCAGTATTTGCAACAGCAATGGCAAAGTTCCAGAGTGATGTTACAATTGATTTCAACTCAAACAAAATCAATGCAAAAAGTCTTTTAAATATTATTGCAGCTTGTATTAAGTGCGGCAGCGAGTTTGTAGTAGAATGTAACGGTCCTGACGAAGAAGAGGCTCTTGCAAAGGCAGTAGAGCTTATTGAAGGCGGACTTGGTGAATAAAAACGGGAGCGTGTCTTTTGGCACGCTTTCTTTCTAAAATTTGAAAGCAGGTGAGGTTATGTTACACGGAACACCCGCTTCCGAGGGTATCGGACTCGGAAGAGTAATGATTGTAGAAGAAGCAAAACTTGAATATAATAATGTAACTGTTACGGATACCGAGGCAGAGGTTGAGCGTTTCAGAAATGCGGTTAAAATATTTTGCGACAATACTGCGGCACAGGCAGATGCGCTGAAAGCGTCGGCAGGTAAAAAAGAGGCAGAAATTCTTGAGGGTCACATTCAGATGATGAAAGACCCGTATATGTGCGGCGAAATCGAAAAGTTGATTGATAACGGTCAGTGCGCCGAGGCTGCACTTGAGTATATGTGCGATATGTTCATCTCCATGTTTTCTGCCACAGATGACGAACTTACACAGCAGAGAGCGGCAGATGTAAAAGACTTAAAAACAAGTATGCTAAGCATTTTGCTCGGAGTAAAAGAAGTAAAACTTTCGGCAGCGCCAAAGGGTACGGTAGTTGTCGCAAAAGAACTTACTCCGTCCATGACAGCAGGCATCAATAAAGAAAATATTGTCGGAATTATTACCGAAACAGGCGGCAAAACATCTCATTCGGCTATCCTTGCAAGGGCACTTGAAATTCCCGCCGTGCTAAGCGTAAACGGTGCGGTTTCAAAACTTTCGGCCGGTGCTTATGTAATCGTTGACGGCAGTGAGGGCGTAGTAATTGATGAGCCGGATGACGCTGTTATTCAGGAGTACGATACAAAGAGAATTAATTTTCTTAAAGAGCGCAAAGAACTTGAAAATTTCAGAGGCAAGGCAACTAAAGCTTTAAGCGGTGAGGAATACGAGCTTTTCTGCAATATCGGCAAGCCGGAGGACGCAATAAAGGCAGTTGATGCAGACGGCGAGGGCGTTGGTTTGTTCAGAACTGAATTTTTATTTATGGACAGAACCGCTTTGCCTACAGAGGACGAGCAGTTTGACGCTTACAAAAAGGCGGCACTTACATTAAAGGGAAAGCCTGTTATTATCAGAACTCTTGACATCGGCGGCGACAAGGAAATTCCTTATCTCGGACTTAAAAAAGAGGAAAATCCTTTCTTGGGCTTCAGAGCAATCAGATATTGCTTAAAGCATAAAGATTTGTTCAAAACACAGCTCCGTGCAATTGTAAGAGCAAGCGCTTTTGGCGATGTAAGAATTATGTTCCCGCTTATTACAGCTGTTGAAGAACTTAGAGAGGGCAAGGCTCTTGTTGAAGAGGTTAAGGCTGAACTTAGGGAACAGGGAGTAGAATTTAACGAAAATATCCCTGTAGGCATTATGACAGAAACCTCGGCGTCAGTTATGATTGCTGATATTCTTGCAAAAGAATCCGACTTTTTCAGCATTGGTACAAATGACCTTACGGGTTATACAATGGCTTGCGACAGAGGAAATGACGATGTTGCATATCTGTATTCTCCGTTACAGCCAAGTGTATTAAGGGGCATTAAGTATATTATTGATTGCGCAAACAAGAATAATATTTCTGTAGGTATGTGCGGCGAGGCAGCGGCTAACCCGATGATGGTGCCGTTACTTATGTCATTCGGACTTACCGAGTTCAGTGTATCCGCACCGTCGGTATTAAAGGTAAGAAAAACAATTTCTGCATGGTCAAAGGCAGAGGCAGACAAGGTTGCCGAAAAGGTACTTGCAATGACTACCGAAAAAGAGATAAGCGACTATCTTAAAACTCTTTTATAATTAATCAGATAACAAGTTTCATAATCAAACTCTAAATAATAGTTTGCGAAGGGCAGTGTTCGTTTGAGCACTGCCCAAAGCCTTTTCTGAGGTTCTTTATCAAAATTGGTTTAATTTATGGCTTAGCGGTGTACATCTGCAAAACCGTGATTAAACAATATTCCTTTTTCCGACAAGATATGTTATAATATCTGCGGATAGGTGATTTATGTGAATAATGATTATTTAGTTAAGAAAAAGCCGATGTATGCGCTTTTTGTATTTGCTCTGCCTATTATTATAGGTAATATTTTTCAGCAGACATACACTATGGCGGACTCGGCTATTGTAGGCAGATTTGTAAGTGAAAAGGCTTTGGCGGCGGTAGGTGCGTCATATTCGCTTACGAATATTTTTATTTGTGTGGCAATCGGTGGCGGAATAGGTGCGTCGGTAATAGTCAGTAGGTATTTTGGCGCCAAGGAATATAAAAAGACAAAAACGGCAGTGTACACTGCGCTGATTGCTTTTACCGCACTTAGTGTTTTGCTTGGAATTATCGGTCTTGTGTTCAGCCGTCTTATTCTTATTTTGCTCAATACTCCGTCTGATGTACTTGATCTGGCGGTCGATTATCTGAACATTTACTTTGCGGGTTTGCCGTTTTTATTTATGTATAATGTGCTTTCCGCAATGTTCAATGCACTCGGAAAATCTAAAATACCGCTTTATTTTTTGATTTTCTCATCGGTGTTCAATGTTGCGCTCGACCTTTTGCTCGTAAAAAATTTCAGAATGGGTGTAACGGGCGTTGCCTGGGCAACACTTATTGCACAAGGAATTTCGGTTGTATTATCATTCATAGTGCTTGTGTGGGAGTTTAAAAAGCTCAACATAGGTCGTGCAAAATTTTTTGAAAAGAGTGAGCTTTTGCCTATGGCAAAAATTGCTTTTCCGTCAATTATTCAGCAGTCAACTGTATCAATCGGAATGATGCTTGTGCAGTCGGTGGTAAACGGCTTTGGTTCGGAGGCTCTCGCAGGATATTCTGCCGCAATAAGAGTGGAATCGCTTTGCATAGTTCCCTTTAACAGTATAAACAATGCGGTGTCTTCGTACACTGCGCAAAATTTGGGTGCAAAGAATGAAAAGCGTGTTGTAGAGGGTTACCATGCCGCAAACATTCTTGTGGCAGCATTTTCTATTTTACTTATTCTGCTTATAGAACCTTTTAACGGTTTAATTGTATCAATGTTTCTCGGTGATGACGGCACAATAACCGCAATGAATACGGGCTGCGGATACCTTAGCTTTATGGGGTGGTTCTTCTGTTTTATCGGCTTTAAAATGGCAGTTGACGGACTTTTGCGAGGTGCTGGAGATATGAAAATGTTTACAGTCGCAAACTTTGTAAATCTGTTTATCCGAGTATTTGTTGCAATGGCATTTGCACCGATTTTCGGCTTGCAAATGGTATGGATTGCAGTTCCTATAGGCTGGTTTTCAAATTGGATTATATCGTTTTTGGAGTATCGGACAGGCAAGTGGAAAAGGATATATAAGAGATAACTGTAAACTAAATAAAAATATTATATAAAATATAGGCATATGATTTATTAAATAAGTCATATGCCTTGCTTTTTTGTTCAAAAATCATTTATACTTTTTGGTCAAGTAAACAAAATTGTTTTTTTATTGTTGTAAATAAAATGAGGTAATGATATAATTTTAAATAAAGTTTGAATTTAGGAGTTGATTTTTTATGAAAACAAGCAAAAAAATTATAAGTTTGTTGCTTAGTGCAGCTATCATTATGTCTGCCATGGTGATAACAGCTGTTTCGGCGGCTGCCGCAGCAGACGGCTCAGAGGTATATTTTGATAATTCGGTTTTTAATTGGGAAAATGTTTATATTTATGCCTATGGTACAAAAGAAAATGCCAAATGGCCGGGTCAGCTGATGAGCGCAACTGATGACGGACTTTACAAGGCAAGCTTTACTTCAGCATATAAATCAGAAAGCATTATTTTTAATAACGGCAAAGAAAAGGACGAGGGCAAGGAGCAGTATCCAAAGGCAAGCGGACTTTCTTTAAAGGCAGGTCAGTGCAAGCTCCTCACAGCCGCAAAGCAGTGGGTAGATTACGGCAAGCCTGATTCTCATGGATACGGAATTGTTTACAAAGCCTCCGGTACAAGCTTTTCATCAGAATTTTTGCAGGTTCAGCTCGGACTAAAAAATGCCTCAGTAGGATACTATTCTGTTGACGGTTCGGCAAAAAAATCTTATACCGACGGCACAATTATTAAAATAGGCGAGGGTAAAATCGGTAACAGCGAAATTACTCTTGTGCTTACAGCAACAGGCGATGACGGTGTTGAAACAACACAGACTTTCACTTACAACAAAACATTTACAGCAGGCAAAACAACTTTTTCTGCTGACTCGGACGGACACACAACAGCTCCCGAAAGCGGCTATTACGGAACAAACCCGAATATGCAGCTGGGTAAATACAAGACAATTTCTGTTGACGGCGATGTAAGCGATTGGGACAGCTCAATGATTATTGCTCAGGGTACAGCAAACGATGACCCCCGAGTATATATGCCATCTTCAATGCATGAGCAGCCGTGGGACGCATACGCTCTCTATGGCGCATGGGACGATGAAAACCTCTACTTTATGTGGGAAATGGCAAATACATCATACATTACTTCTCCGAGCGATAATTTTGCGGCATCAAATGAGGCTCGCCCTTGGAGAAACAGTATTCCAATGTATATTGCGCTTTCAATAGACCCAAGCAAGCAGGCAACAGGCAAGGCAGTAGGCACAAACAAAGACGGCTCTGTTTACACAAATCCGTTTGTATGGGGTTGTGACGGCGGCGTAGCAAAAGACGGCGGTGTAGGCTTTACAACTCACATTGATACACTTGTTGCTTTCGATTCAAACAATTCAAACGGCGGCGCATCAATCTTCAAGGCTGATGTTCAGGATACAGACGGAACATACCTGTTTGATTATGATACAAGAGTTCCGATTGGCGTAACAAGCTATCAGGCACAGGATAACCGGAACGGATTCAAAATTAAATATGCAAACGGCACAAAGAGCGAAACTCTCTACGGTGTAAGAGAAGTAAAGGGCGACAGAACTTTAGGCGACAACACTGACCCTAACTCAAATTGGGTTGATTTCTTTAAACTCGGCTACAAGAAAAACTACGGTTATGTTTACGAGGTTGCTATTCCTTACTCTGCACTCGGTATCGACAGAAATTATGTAGAAACTCAGGGCATTGGCGCAATGCAGATTCTCACATACGGTACTTCGGGTATGGATACACTTCCACACGACCCCTCAATGCTTGATGTTGCAGATGCTGAATACAGCTACGATCCGTCTACTTCACACGAAAAAGAGGATATAGACAACATTACAGTTCCGCTTGCAAGACTTGGCAAGATCCTCCCTGATACACAGGTTCAGGAGGCAGAGTTTGAAGTAAACTTTGGCGCAGACAAGAGCTCATCTCAGCCTGTTGGCACAGCACTCGAGCTTAAAGCAGAGCCATACAACAACCATGGCAATGTTACTTACGAGTTTGCGGTAAACGGTGCAACTGTAAAGACTTCATCTGACAATACATACAATTTTACAGCAAATAATGCAGGCACATACACATTGTCTGTAAAGGCTGTTGATTCAGACGGCTGTATAGCTGAAAGCACAAAGTCGTTCTATATTTCGGACGGCGGCGAGCAGGAAACTATCATAAAGGGCGATGTAAACCGCGACGGAGTTGTAGATGTAAACGATGTTACACACTTGCAGATTCACATTTCAAACGACGATAAAAATCCGCTTATTGATGTTACAAATAAGGCTTGGTTTGACGCTGCCGATATGTACGGCGACGGCAAGCTTGATATTCTTGACGCAACCGCATTACAGATTTATATCGCATAATTCGTAAAAGTTATAATCATATTCAAAAGGATTGCAGAGCAAAATCTGCAATCCTTTTTTTTGTATACAGGATGCAAGAATAGTGTAAAATTGCCTATATTGTATTGACATATAAGCTCTTGTAATCGTATTTACAATGCTTTTACTCTATACTTCAGGCAAGATTAAGGCAACAGAAAAATTTAAATCTGTTACACTTGCACTTTTACTTTCAACAATAAGCATTTCAATCCTTGCTTTTATCGGCTACCTCATTACTGCAACAAGAGGTTATGTAATGATTTTTGCAGGAAATCCTATCTTTGACATAGCAATGTCAGTTATTTTTATTATTATCGCAGCTTTGTTTCTTATCAGCGACTTTCAGATTATTCGTGAAACAGTTGAAAATCAGCGCCCAAAAGAATACGAGTGGTCAGTTTCATTTGGCTTGGCATTTACAGTAATTTGGCTCTACTTCAAGGTTCTTGACCTCTTAATAAGAATTTATGACGCTAAAAACTAATTACGGAGAATAATTATGAGTGCAATATTATCGACACAAAATTTAGTGAAAAAATACGGTTATAAAATTGTTTCTAACAACATCAGCCTTACGATAAACAAAGGTGATATTTACGGATTTGTGGGCAAGAACGGCGCAGGCAAAACTACATTTATGCGCCAGGTGTTAGGGCTTGCTTTTCCCGACAGTGGCGAAATTATCCTCTTTGGCGGTGAGCCGCTCAACACTGCAAGGAAGAAAATCGGTTCGCTCATTGAGTTTCCGTCAATTTATAAAAACTGCACCGCATACGAAAATATGAAGAGAATGGCAATTCTTACAGGAAGTTCAGACAAAAGTGTCAGGAAAATTCTTGATTTTGTAGGTCTTGGCAATACAGGCAACAAAAAAGCAGGACAGTTTTCGCTCGGTATGCGCCAGCGACTTGGAATTGCTATGGCTTTGCTCGGCAATCCAGAATTGCTTATTCTTGACGAACCGATAAACGGACTTGATCCGACAGGTATTATGGAGATTCGTGATTTAATCATCAGACTAAATACCGAAAAGAAAATTACCTTTATGATTTCAAGCCATTTGCTTGAGGAACTGTCAAAGATTGCCACACGATATGGATTTATTCATGACGGCAAACTTATAGAAGAAATTTCCGCTGTTGAGCTTTCACAAAAATGCAGCGACAGAGTTTTAATTGTGCCTGACAATCCGCAAAAAGCGGCGGAGATTTTATCAAAAATTATGCCGCCTCAACAGATACATATTTATAATAAAACTGTTTATCTTGACTCAATGATTGACAGAACGGGTCAAATTAATAAATATCTTGTTGAAAATGGTGTTACGGTAAATTAGATTTCTATTCACGCAATTAATCTTGAAGAATACTTTTTACGCAAGGTAGGGGCATAAAATGAAAAGGTTATTATTATTTGAACTTCGTAAGCTTTTCAAAAACAAAAGCTTTTATATTTGGACTTTTGCATCGGTTGCACTTAGTTTGATTTACCTGCTTTGCTCATTCGGTATGTTTTCGTTACAATCTTCGCAAAATATGCAGTGAATAGTATCACCGGAGTCCGGTATTATCAGTGCAATAGGATTTTTTAAAAAAGTCCCGTTACAGTATTTATACTAATGTTTATTTGCAGCTTTATTTGCAATGATTTTGACAACGGCATATTGAAAAATATTATTTCACGAGGTTACAGCAGACAGTCGATTTTTACGGCAAAGTTTATGGCGGTTATTGTCAGCACCCTTTTTATGGTAATCCTCAATTTAGTTGCTGTTTTTGCGGTATCAAGCGCTTTATATCATAACATCGGCTCAATATACGCTCTGTTTATTCCGCAATTAATTATCCTTGTGTTTGGACTTATCTCATTTGCCGGCATATTCTTTATGCTGTGTTCAATCTTTAAAAAGAGCGCTCCTGCAATAGTTGTTTCGTTGCTTGCTCTTTTGGCTTTGCCAACAGGAATTTCGATAATCAGCTCATACTTACATATTAATTTAAGCTGTTTATGGCTTGGTAATGCGGTTTCTACCCTTGCAGTAAATAACATTTCGGTACAAACATTACTCGCAAGCGGAGTTTGCATTATAGTTTATTTAGTGGTTTCTTACATTGTTTCTATTTCAGTGGTTAAGAAATTGGAAGTTTGATTTTTATATTAGCAGAAATCTCATTTCATTGATTTTGAAAAGAGATTTTTGCTTTTTCGGGCAATTTTTTTGGTTTTGATAAGGAGTGGAAGATTAGTTTTTGTAAAACGATATAATAAAGAAAACGGCAGTGTGAGGTTAATACTCACGCTGCCAAAGTTTTCAACATTTCAAGCACAAAATGTTAATTATTTTTCGTCACCGAAGCAGATGCCCATCTTTCTTGCTGCGGCTACTATTTCGTGGTCGGCAGGAACGGCTTTAAGTTTACCTGCGATTTCTTCGAGCGGAACTGCAACTACTTTATTATTTACAAGTGCAACCATTTTGCCGTAGTCACCGTTTATGATAAGTTCGGCAGCTGCAATACCGAAACGAGTGGAGAGCACACGGTCGTATGCGTCAGGACTTCCGCCTCTCTGGAAATGTCCGGGTACGGTAACTCTTGTTTCCTGACCTGTTGCGTCTTGAATTTCTTTTGCAATTTTGTATGAGATTGACGGATATGCGATTTCAGCCATAGCGGCTTTTCTTTTTTTCTTCGGCATAGCCACAAGCTCTTTGGAAATTGCACCCTCTGCAACGGCAAGAATTGAGAATTTCTTTCCGCTTTCGGTTCTTTTCTTAATTGTATTAATTACGGAATTAATATCGTACGGAATTTCCGGAATTAAAATAACATCCGCACCGCCGGCAATACCTGCATACAAAGTCAGCCAGCCAACCTTGTGCCCCATAACCTCAACAATGAAAACTCTTCCGTGTGAGGTTGCGGTGGTGTGAATACAGTCGATAACATTTGTTGCAATGTCAACGGCGCTCTGAAAACCAAATGTTTTATCTGTACCCCAAAGGTCATTGTCAATTGTTTTTGGCAGAGAAACAACATTCAAGCCCTCTTCACGCAAGAGGTTTGCGGTTTTCTGTGTGCCGTTTCCGCCGAGAACAACAAGGCAGTCAAGCTCAAGTTTCTTATAGTTCTTTTTCATTTCGGCAACTTTATCAACGCTGTTTTCGTCAATAACTCTCATAAGTTTGAACGGCTGTCTTGATGTGCCGAGAATAGTACCGCCCCTTGTAAGAATACCCGAAAAATCATCAGGTTTCATCATCCTTGTTTCGTTGTAAATAAGTCCTCGGTAGCCGTCAATAATGCCGATAATCTGCACGCCGTCATTGCCGTAATTCTGATAAAGTGTTTTTGCGACTGCACGGATAGTAGAGTTAAGTCCCTGACAGTCACCGCCGCTTGTTAAAATACCGATTCTTTTCATTCTGCTTTTTCTCCTTCCTTTGCAGGTACTATAGGAGTGCCTACTGTTCTTACATATGTCTGTTTTTTAACGGCATTTTGTGCCTGTTGTGCAAGTTTTGAAAAATGCTTTTGGCTGTTAAGTCGTTTTCTGCCACGCTTATCTACAAGGTGATATGTGGTGTCGGGTAACTGCTTTCTTGCATTTACCGTGTCTTTGAGAGTAACTTTTAAAATCTGTTCAACCCTGTTTTTAATGTCTTCGTCCTCAACAGGGAACACAAGTTCAACTCGTCTGTCAAGGTTTCTCTGCATCCAGTCTGCACTGCCAAGGTAGTAGAGCGGATTGCCGTTGTTTTCAAATTTAAAAATTCGGCTGTGCTCAAGGAGTTGTCCTACAATGCTGATTACCTTTATATTTTCACTCCATCCCTTTAATCCGGGGATAAGACAGCAAATACCACGCACGATAAGTTCAATTTTTACGCCTGCCTGCGATGCCTCGTAAAGCAAGCTGATAATTGCGGGGTCTACAAGTGAATTTACCTTTGCAGTGATTGAT
>ENA-UEQR01000578-UEQR01000578.1-human-gut-metagenome-genome-assembly--contig:-NODE-578-length-23094-cov-8.436547_pt1 | contig 23094 bp, 16 predicted proteins | sample MGYA00242944_ERZ507941 | MGnify/ENA primary metagenome ERZ507941 (study PRJEB26167, sample SAMN06115398) | human gut metagenome | host: Homo sapiens | place: China:Chongqing | collected 2016-06-23...
GGTAGTACCCTTAGACAGCATTTCAATGCAAAGAACAAAGCCCCTTGCGGGCACTTGCGGCTATCGGTGGTCACCACCGGATGCTGCTTATAAAGTTCATAAAGTTCTGCTATCTTCATAATTCTGTATTTTACCCCACAAATATAATGTAAATCGAGAGCAAAATATCAAACTTGCTTGAAATATTTTACCGAGATGCCACCTATATTATATAAATATAATCCAAGAAGCACGAAAAACCGGATTATTCTGCGTACATTTGCACGTAAATACTGCAAAAACAATGGAAGGACATATAGAACGTACCATAAGAGTCAACGGACAACTGATGGACCTTTCTACACCGAAAGTCATGGGAATCCTGAACGTCACGCCCGACTCCTTTTATGCCGGAAGCCGCAAGGAAACTACATCCGACATCGTAAACCGAGTGGAACAGATTATTACGGAAGGAGCCGACATGATCGACATCGGTGCCTATTCCTCGCGTCCCAATGCGGAACACGTCAGCACGAAGGAAGAAATGGCACGCCTTCGGAAAGGTCTCGAAGCCATCCGCGAAGTAGCCCCCGAGGCCATCGTTTCCGTCGATACATTCCGGGCAGACGTGGCCTCCATGTGTGTGGAAGAATACGGTACAGCTCTCATCAATGACATTTCGGGCGGACAAATGGACGAACGGATGTTCGACACCGTAGCTCGTCTGGACGTCCCCTATATCATGATGCACATGCAAGGCACTCCCCAAGACATGCAGCAGTATATACATTATGACCATCTCCGCATGGAAATCATGCAATACTTTGCGCTCAGGGTACAAGACCTGCACGCCCGAGGCGTCAAAGACATCATTATAGACCCGGGATTCGGATTCGGAAAAACTTTGGCCCACAACTACGAGTTGTTTAAGCATTTGGAAGACTTCAAGCTATTCGAACTGCCTTTATTAGTAGGCATCTCGCGCAAATCAATGATATACAAACTGCTCGACAGCAGCCCCGAAGAAGCGCTGAACGGAACTACCGTATTGAACACTATCGCCTTGACCAAAGGGGTAGACATTTTGCGTGTGCATGACGTAAAAGCTTGTGTGGAAGCCGTGAGAATATTCAATCAAATGAACGAACAGAAATAAAAAAAACATTTCCATGCCATTAGAATTCGGACTGAAAGACTTTATCGACATCTTCCTTGTCGCACTGATGCTGTTCTATTGCTACAAGGTCATGAAAGAGTCGCGTTCACTGAACGTATTCTTCGGCGTGCTGATTTTCGTCGTATTCTGGTTGTTTGTCTCCCAAATACTGGAAATGAAACTTTTGGGTTCCATTCTCGACAAACTGGTCAGCGTCGGTACACTGGCACTGATTATCCTGTTCCAAGAAGAAATCCGCAACTTCTTTTTCACGATCGGTACACACCGGCAAGTGGAAAGTCTCCTCAAACTCATCCGGCGCAACAAGAAAGACAATAAAAAAACAAACAAGGACGACATCATGCCCATCGTCATGGCCTGCATGAGCATGAGCAAACAAAAGGTCGGGGCATTGATTGTCATCGAACGCAACTTGCCCCTCAACGATATCATACGTTCCGGCGAACTCATCGATGCCAACATCAATCAACGGCTTATCGAGAACATCTTTTTCAAAAACAGCCCGCTGCATGACGGTGCCATGATTATCAGCAAGAAGCGCATCAAAGCAGCAGGCTGCATCCTGCCTGTATCCCACAGCATGGACATCCCGAAAGAATTAGGCCTGCGCCACCGTGCCGCCAAAGGCATATCGCAGGAAACCGATGCCCTGGCCGTCATCGTTTCCGAAGAAACCGGCAATATCTCCGTAGCCTACAAAGACACATTCCATCTCCGCCTGTCTGCAGAAGAGCTGGAACGTTTTCTCACGGAAGACCGACTATAATCAATTCATCATCAAACTCAGATAAGGGGCGCCCCCTTCCAAGAACATATCCGGCAACTCCCGAATATGTACGCTACGACAAGTCCCACCGCTCTCCGAGCAACAACATTCATTTCGTCCTTCTTTCCGGCACAATCCGTTTTCCCACACGTAAACTCCGTTATTCTCCGTGATATCCTCATCTCCTACAACACGTACCCGACCGGCCGTATCCGCATGTTGCCGCGCATACAACTGCAAGACCTCATACGCATGTATCACACGCAATTGCACCCGGTTTTTCTGACGAATCATTGCGACATTCCCGGCAAAGCCGAATGCCTCCCGCACCTGCTTATACAGAATATTTTCAACGACTGCTGAAACGGAAAAACACTCCAAAACCCATAGTTTATCTTCACGCGGAACGGCCCAAATCAGCCCGACACACCGTTCGTTGTCACGCGCCACCACGACACAACCGTTCCCAAGGAACAAATCTGCACATACAGTATACAAGTCTGCCTCATCATGCAACACAGCATAAGGAACACGACGTAAAAAAGCATCCAAATAAGACTGCAAATCCCCCAACACTGGTTCAACTTCATGCATAGTGGTATAAACTTCACATACCACTTTATCGGTATCGTATGATACTTTCCACTCCGACAATGCCACCTCAGGGCAAGTATAATAACCAAAACGATGGTAAAAAGCAAACAAACCTTCATCAGCCGGAATCAAAAGACTGAATAAACACCCGTCGGCATACATTTTACGGTGAGCCTGCCCCATCAGTTCCGTCATCAGCCCCTTGCCTCGGTATTCCGGCTGCGTGCAAACCCCTGAAACATAAGCCACAGGAACAACGCCGCCTCCAAACATCATCCGGTATGGCAAACGCTGCAAAGCCGCAACCACACGCCCGTCCCTTACGAGGCAACTGTTTCTTTCAGGCGTATATTTCCGGGTAAAATAAAGTTTCATAAACTCTTCCGTATCGCCGAAACACAAGCTCCACAATGCACGGGTCTGCCATTTTATCAAATGCTGTTCCGGTGTCAGCCCACACTCTTCAATCTCTGCCTTCACCGTACAAGACGACCACACACTGTATTTCATCAGCAACATCTCCGGTTGATAAGACAGTTTAGCCTTACGCAAGCCCTCCACTCCCAAGTCTTCTTCCCGATTCACATATTTATATTGTTCCGGCAACCGTGAAACGAACTCCTTATTGATGACCGTATAAGCCCCCTCAAACTCCACATCGGCTTTTTCCACGCACACGTCAAAGGTATCACGACAAATCGGAGCCCCGTAAGTAAATGCCGCGATCTGTTCCCCAACCAGCAATACACCTCCCCTCAGGTCCAGTTCTTCCCGATGCGCCAATGCACGTTGAATGGCTTCCGACTCCGCAGCCACCGCCCTTTTCTCCGCTTCGTCCTGACGCGACTCCACCCAACGGCGAGTCAAATCCAGGCAAGCCGGGACCCATTCGTCCGTCAATTCCTCATAACGATAATCCGGATACAAGGCTTTAAAACGATTCACATGATTACGTTTGGCCTGCAACTTTTTACCGGACAACGCAGCCAACGACTCGCGTAAATAGATATAATCCGCATGGTCCCGATTGGCATTCACACGGCAGTCTTCCCCCATGCACTCTTCCACCTGCGGCATGAAATCCTCGCAAACGCCTAACAGCAAAAGAGGATGAGACAACCGACACGCATCTTCTTTCAAAGCCTGCAGAATAGCACACCAATCTCCATCACCCACAGGCATAAGATAAGCCAAATGTCCATCCGCGTAAAAACGAAACACCAGAAAACCGCCCCACTCCGCCACCTCCGTGCGATAAAGCATTCTCCAGGCATAAAGATTGGCAAAAGACAAATCACAGTTGCGACGACCTGCGTTTTCAGTATATTTCCACACAAGCGAACGGTCTGCTAAAGATAAAGGATGAAAATCAAGGGACATAAAATATTTTTTTGATACCAAAGTAACATAAAAATTATGAGAGGAACACCATCCCGGAATATAAAAAAATAAAATAGGAATCATACGGTTATTCGGTCAAAAAGCAGTAATTTTGCACAATCCTACTAATTGCAATGTAGAGTTATCAATTTAAAGATTTTAAATATGGACTTAATCAAAGAGATTGTCTCACGCGCTCAAGCTAACAAACAGCGCATTGTTCTTCCTGAAGGTACGGAAGAGCGCACATTAAAGGCTGCCAACCAGATTCTTACCGATGAGGTGGCCGACTTGATTTTATTAGGAAACCGTTCAGAAATAGAAGAAGCGGCAAAAAAATGGGGATTGGGAAACATATCCAAGGCTACTATCATAGACCCGGCTACCAGCCCGAAAAAAGAAGAATATGCCCAATTGCTTTTCGAATTGCGTAAGAAAAAAGGCATGACGATAGAAGAAGCCCACCAAAAAGTGCAGGATCCCTTGTTCTACGGTTGCCTGATGATTAAGGCCGGCGATGCCGACGGACAGTTGGCCGGCGCACGTAACACGACCGGCAACGTATTGCGTCCTGCCCTGCAAATCATCAAGACTGCCCCGGGCATCACCTGCGTTTCCGGAGCAATGTTGCTGCTCACTAAAGCTCCCAACTACGGAAAGAATGGCATTTTGGTTATGGGCGACGTAGCAGTCACCCCTGTACCCGATGCAGGACAGTTGGCTCAGATTGCCGTTTGTACCGCCCGCACAGCCAAAGCCGTGGCCGGAATCGATCCGAAGGTAGCTATGCTGAGCTTCTCCACCAAAGGTTCTGCGAAACACGAAGTCGTAGACAAAGTAGTGGAAGCTACCAAGCTGGCACGCGAAATGGCTCCTGGTCTCAGCATCGACGGCGAACTCCAGGCTGATGCCGCACTTGTACCGAGCGTAGGCGAAAGCAAAGCCCCGGGTTCCGAAATCGCCGGACATGCCAACGTTCTGATTGTTCCCAATCTTGAAGTCGGTAACATCTCCTATAAATTGGTACAACGTCTGGGACATGCCGAAGCCATCGGCCCTATCCTCCAAGGCATAGCACGTCCGGTCAACGACCTTTCCCGCGGATGCTCCATCGAGGACGTTTACACCATGGTAGCCGTCACGGCCAACCAAGCTATTGCGGCAAAAGAACAAAAATAAACGAAAGCTTTAAAATTACACCTATTATATAATATGAAGATTTTAGTATTAAACTGCGGAAGTTCCTCCATCAAATATAAATTATACGACATGACCGACCATTCCGTCATGGCACAGGGCGGTATAGAAAAAATAGGTCTGCCCGGTTCTTTCCTGAAAATGACTTTGCCGGACGGGACGAAGAAAATCATCGAGGAAGACATCCCCGAACATACCAAAGGCGTACAATTCATCTTCCACATCCTGACCGACCCAGAACTCGGTGCATTGAAATCGCTGGAAGAGCTTGGCGCCGTAGGACACCGTATGGTACACGGAGGAGAAAAGTTCAACCAAAGCGTGTTGCTCACTCCTGAAGTGTTGGAAGCCTTCACAGCCTGCAACGACTTGGCCCCGCTACATAATCCCGCCAACCTGAAAGGCGTAAATGCCGTATCGGCCCTTCTGCCTTCGATTCCCCAGGTAGGCGTATTCGACACAGCCTTCCATCAGACGATGCCCGACTATGCCTATATGTATGCCCTGCCCTACGAGATGTATGAAAAATACGGCATCCGCCGTTACGGCTTCCATGGCACGTCCCACCGTTATGTATCCCAACGTGTCTGCGAATACCTTGGCGTAGACCCTGCCGGCAAACGCATCATCACTTGCCATGTGGGCAATGGCGGTTCCATTTCGGCCGTAAAAGACGGCAAATGTATCGACACCTCCATGGGACTGACTCCGTTGGAAGGCCTGATGATGGGTACCCGTTCCGGCGATGTAGACGGCGGCGCGGTAACCTTTATCATGGACAAGGAAGGGCTTGCTCCTTCTGAAATGTCCAACCTCCTGAACAAAAAATCCGGCGTGGCCGGTGTCACGGGAGTTTCTTCGGACATGCGTGAGGTGATTGCCGCAGCCCACGAAGGCAACCAACGCTGCCGCTTGGCTCTCGACATGTACGCCTACCGCGTGAAAAAATATATCGGTGCTTACGCTGCGGCCATGAACGGGGTGGACATCATCCTCTTCACCGGAGGCGTGGGAGAAAACCAGGCCGACATGCGCGAGGCTTTCTGCAATGGTCTGGACTATCTGGGCGTATCGCTCGACAAAGCCAAAAACAATACCGTACGTGGCGATGAAGCCATCATCTCCACACCGGACAGCAAAGTGACGGTATGCGTCATCCCGACCGATGAGGAACTGATGATTGCCAAAGACACCATGGCTTTGGTTTAAACACCCCTACAACAAAGTCTTCCAAATATCAACGAAACTGTTGGCGTTTGGAAGACTTTATCTATCAACATGTTTTTATATAAATCTAATATCAAATCTACAAGCTAATGGGCTATTGAAATTCAAGCCGATATGGGGCGGCACGAAGGTTGGAAAAATGTGCCTTCCCCATATCGGCTTGAAAGTTAACGAGCGGTTTGCACTTCTCCGTACAAGGCGTTCACGATGGCACCTTTCTCGGCATTGAGTTTTCCATACCGTCCTTGTTCTTTGACAAAAAGTTTGCGAGTACTTCCTTCATGGTAAAGGGAGTACCCGCAAAATACGTTTATAGAGATTCGTGTCCGAGGTTTTATTTCTTCACCTTGAAAATCACGAAGTTCTTGCCTTGAACGGTAGTTTTGATGACGTTGCCTTCTATTGCTGCCCATCCGTCCTGCGGAATGATGGCGTTCGGATGATCCAATGTGTTGTCTAAGGTGTAGTCACTGCAATCCAGGGTAACGGTTGCGGCGTTGCCTTCTATCTTCTTCAAGCCGTCGAACTTGATATCCACGGTTTGCGCCTTGTCCGTCGTGTTGATGACCTTCACGATATATTCACCGGTGTTCTTGTCGAACACGGCACTGGTGAACAGGCCGTCCTCACCTTTGGGAGTGGGAGTGGCAAGCGTGGCCGGTACGACATTCGTACCCATGTTCTTGGCATACATCTGCTGTACGTAGTAGCTTACGGACTTCACGCTGCGGAGGTTGTCGAACCAAATCAGGTCGGGACGCCATTGCCAGCCTTCCACGTGGGCGAAAAGTGGAGCGTATGTAGCCATGTGCACGATGTCGGCGTTGCGTTCCAATGTGGTCATGAAAGCGGCTTCGTAGATAGAGGCGCCTGCGTGGTTCCATTTCATGCGGTTGCCGTGGTCGTGGCAGGCATATTCGCCGGCGAACACTTTCGGGCCGTTACGGTCGTAGTCGTCATAGCGGTTCATGCTGTTTTTGAACCAGTCTACCGGACGGTAGAAATGTTCGTCCACAAGGTCTACTTTCTGTTTCTTCATGTCTTCCCAACCGAGGTCGAACATTTTGCCTTCCGAGTCGGGACCGGACGAACCGATGATGAGGATTTCCGGATGGGCTTTGCGGACAGCCTCCACAAAGAATTTCAGGCGGTCGAAATAGAACTTGTCCCACTGCTCGTTTCCGATGCCTAAGTATTTCATGTTAAACGGTTCCGGATGGCCCATATCGGCGCGCAACTTTCCCCATTTCGTGTCGGTCGAACCGTTGGCGAACTCGATCAGGTCGAGGGCATCGTCGATGTAAGGCTTCAAATCCTCGGCATTGCAGGCCGCGTGGGCTTTCTCATTGTCCCAATTCTGGTACTGGCAAGCCATACCTACATTCAATACGGGAAGCGGAGCCGCGCCGATTTCCTCGCTCAGCAGGAAGTATTCATAGAATCCCAGACCATAGCTTTGGAAATAGTCCGGATAGTAACGGTTGGTAAAGGTCGATTCCCAACGGTTCTTGTTGAGCGGTCGATTTTCCACCGGCCCTACGGTATGCTTCCACTGGTAGCGCGTTTCCAGATTGGAACCTTCTACGATACAGCCGCCGGGGAAACGGAACACGCCCGGACGCATGTCGTATAAAGCTTGTGCCAAATCCTTGCGCATGCCGTTCTCATGTCCCATCCAAGTGTCGACCGGGAAGAGAGATACATGTTCCAAGTCTACGGTACCCGTACCCGAGCGATGTTGCGGATTGGAAAGGAAGATGCGCAGGTTGGCCTTGGCGATGGTACGGTTGGATTTCATGACCATCGTGTATTTTTTCCATTCTTTCGAGTCGATAACCAAGTCCTGACTGACAAACTGCTGTGCGTCATCCATCGTGTTCTGGTTGATGAACTGGACCATCAGCGTCACCGGCTTGCCGTCCGGCACGCGTGCCCATACGGAGAAACGGTATTCCGCATCTTTCTTCAGACCGATGCCGAAGAAGCCTTCGTTCTGTATGCCCGTCCACATATCGCCATGTCCGGCGTAACCTAAACGGACGTAATGCGGATTCTTATCGAAAGGGCCGTCGTTCTGCAACGTAACGTTGCCAAACATCTTCCAACCCATGTAATGGTCGGGGACAAATTCAAAAGAACGGTTTTTGACGAGTTCGGCATACAAACCGCCGTCGGCTCCGAAGTTGATGTCTTCGAAGAACACGCCGTACATGGTCGGCTGGATGTCGGCTCCGATTTTCTTAGTCTGTACGGTCACGGTATTGTCTTGTGCGCAAACCGTGTACGAAGTTGCCATGAGCGCTACACCTGCAAGCAGAGAGTTGATTTTCATGATACAATAGAGCGTTAGTTAAATTAATAAATGATTTATCGCTGCGAAAATACTTATATTCTTTTAAAACCGCAACATCTTTTAAATGCTTTTTGTATTTTTGTTTTTAATTAGACAGAAAAGCAATGAGGCTTTTTCGTGCGGGAAATGTATGAAGTGGAATAAAAAGAAATTTGCGATTAAGCGAGGGCAGAGGCAAGCTTGCTCGTCTCTGCCGAGCGTGAGCAAATTATGCAAAACAGTGTGGGCGGCGACGGTAGGAATCATTTTGTGTGGATGCCTGCTTTTTTGGCCGACTTCGGAGAGGGCATGCCGTGAGGGCGTGGCAGAGACTGTCACGGTGTCTTGGTATGAATTGGGAGTACCGGGAGGCGACACCTTGTATTTTAATGTCTTACGTACCGATTCCACCTTGGGAGGGCTTTCTACAGAGCGCGAAACTGCACAGCGTGAATTTCGGGCCAATGCCTTTTTCATTTCCTATTCCGGCCGTTTGCTGACGGCTGCCGATTCCGTGACGAGACCGGAACGGCTGAATCGTGAGACCTTGCTTCCTGCCTTGCAGAAAGAGTCGCGACTGGTGTCTGTGCGTTTGGCCGGTTTTCGGAGGATGTTGGAGGAAATGGAGTATTACGGCCGTACGCATTCGGTGGTAGACGAAGGGTTTCATGAAGTCATGGCCCATAACGAATGGGTGAAGGCGCAGTGTGGAGAACTGGCACGTTGCAAGCAAGCTTTGGACAGGTTGCTGGCCGCAGGGGGAGAAGATGCGTATTTGCGTGAGGAGCGGACGCTGAGTATCCATGCGGGGGCAGGCCGTGGTGCGGACGAGGTGTCAGTGGTTTGCCGACGGTTGGCGCAAAGGCTGGGAGGTCCGTCCGTATGGCAGGCGGCAGGCGGTAAGTTGCCCGACGGTTGCCGTCGTTTTCGGTTGAATCCGTTTCCCTATGGTTGGTTCCATATCCTTTCGCCGTATTATACATGGTGGGGGCATTGGGGATGGCCGGGTGCGGCGCCCCGTAGGCAAGAAGCTGAAGCTTCGCCGGTGAGCATCCGGATGAAAGACGGTTGTCCGGAAATTCCTTTAATTCAGGGGGCTGAGGGTGCTCCTGTGTTCGGGTCTTGGAGGAATCTGAACGGTATGTGGGTCGGTGGCCGTTTTTATCCGGCTGTCGGGTTGTATGCCTTGAGTTTGTCCCATGCGTCTTGGCCGGAGTGTGTATGGGAAGATTTGAAAGCTTGGGTTTCCGGTTGGCGCACAGGGTTTCGTTTTGACTTTACCGGAGAAAAAGACGTGTCGGAAACATGCCCGGTCTACGGTACTTATACGTGTCGGGATACGCTGTTCTACGGACAGTTGGCCGGTGGCTTTCCGGAAGGTGAGGGGGTGATGCGTTATCCCGACGGCGGGGTGTACCGTGGCAGTTGGCATGCGGGCATCCGGAAAGGATACGGGGAGTATACCGACTCCTTGGGGCGCACGTACAGCGGATATTGGCGCGGGGATTCTTTGCGGCGCGGACGTCTTCGAGCAAAAGAGGGGACGTATGAAGGTCTCTTCAACCGACGGATGGAAGAGCATGGCGAGGGAGAGTTCACGGCGAACGACGGAGGGTACTATGTCGGGAAATGGAAGGACGGGCGGCGTGACGGCTTCGGCTTTTCAGTAGCTTCTCACGAGGTGGTCAAGTGCGGAGTGTGGGCGAAGGGACGGTTCCGGGGCGAACAAATGCTGTACCATTCGGAACGGATATACGGCATCGACATTTCCAAATACCAGCATGTGTACAAGCGGCGGGTGTACGGTATAGACTGGGGGAACCTGCGCATTACACGTTTGGGGCATACGGCAGACCGGAATGCGTTGGGAGCGGTGGACTATCCGGTCTCTTTCGTGTACATCAAATCCACGGAGGGGCTGACGGTGTTCAATCCTTATTATACGCAGGATGTGCGTGCCGCACGCCGGTATGGATTTCCGGTCGGAGCCTATCACTTCTTTTCCACCCGTCCGGCGATGAGCCAGGCAGACTATTTCCTGAAGAAGTCCCGCTTGCAGAAAGGCGACCTTCCGCCGATGCTCGACGTGGAGCTGTCCGACAGGCGGATTGCGGCGATGGGAGGCCGTGACGTGCTGTTCCGTGAAATGCTGGTATGGTTGAAAGAGATAGGTCGCCGGAGCGGCACCACACCTATTATATATGTGAGCCAGGATTTTGTCAATCGTTATATGCCGTTCGCGCCGGAAGAGTTGAAAGCCTATCCTGTATGGGTGGCCCGTTACGGGGAATACAAGCCATACGTGCATTTGCTCTACTGGCAGCTCTCGCCCGACGGCCGGGTCCGCGGTATCCAAGGTGATGTGGACATCGACGTATTCAATGGTTCGGAGGAACAGTTCAAGAGGTATTTGCGGACGCAAACCGTGAAGTGAACAGGGCTTTTGCCTTTACGGTTGTGGGATGTGTCAGAAGACCGTTTGGGGTGCACCTACGGTTTTCCTGATCCATTCCGCCATGTCTTGCAGCACTTCCTGGCTGAAATTCCCTTTTAGAAGTCCGTATTCCGAGGGATGCCCGGTGGGGGCTTCCATGAACAGGTGGTTCAGGCCGGGATAAATGTGCGTGACGACTTGTGGGCTTCCTTTTGCGAGCGTTTCGATGGCTTTCAGGTTCTCTTCGGGCAATACTTGCAGGTCTTTTGCCCCATTGGCAGCCCATATAGGGCATTGCACCCGGCTTAAGTCATGGCTCGGGTCATATTGTGTGATGCTGGCTATTTCCGGACTTATGGCCTGTCCGGTGAGCTGGCGGGCCTTGCGTCGGCGGATGCTATCCGTGAGGTTTTCCCGGTAGGTGTCTTCGTTTATGCCGAGATGCTGCCAAATGGAGACCATGAGAGGAGTGCTCCTGTGGCGTATGGAGTCGAGCGGAAGGGGGAGCGCCATGGTGCCGTACAGTTCCTCGTACAGGGTGCGCAGGCTGTCGCTTGTGGTGGCAGGGAGTTGCGAAAGGATGATCTTCTCGCATTGGTGCATCATCAGGTCTTTTCCCGGAATGGCGGCTCCGGCCAATGAAAGTACGAAAGCCACGTCTTGCGGACGTTGCGCGGCCATACGGAAAGCGATGGTTCCGCCCATGCTGTGTCCGGCCAGTCCGGTCTTATCGCGTCGGATGTCTTTCCGTCGGAGAAGATAATCCAAGGCACATTCCGCATCCGTGGCAGCGAGTTGCAAGGTGGCGTCGGCATAGCGGCCTCCGGACTTGCCGGTCCCGCGGTCATCCATGCGGAGTACGGCGATGCCTTGCCGGGTCAGGCAGTCGGCTATCATGAGAAACGGTTTGTACTTCCATGCCTCTTCATTCCGATCTTGCGGCCCGCTGCCGGAAATAAGGAGCACGGCAGGGAATGGCCCTTCCCCTTCGGGCAAAGTCAGTGAACCCGATAATTTTATGCCGTCTTTTGTTGTGACGCTTACCTCTTCTTCCCGGTAGGGGAAGGGCGGTTTTGGGGTGCCGGGCCTTTCCGGTTCAGACGACACACCGGCTTTCCGAGCCGTGCGTACCAAGTTCAGCGGAAGGGACTGCCCGGCTTGCGTCACCGTCCCCTCTATCAGGGAGTCGCTACGCACTTTGCCCACGTAGCAGAACTGTATTTGTGGGATTTTCAGGGTTAATTCTCCGTCGGAAAGACATTCAGACGATTGTACTGGGAAACCGAAAACGCCTTGTGCAGGACTGTCCATGGTGGTTGTCGGTTGACCGTTCTGTTGTCCGAAGTGGAACACGATAGGCATTGTCGTTTGTCCGATTTGTATCGAGCCTTTGAAGTCTCCTTGTGGGGCTTGTGCATATAATCCTATGGCCGTCCCATACAAAAAACATCCCAATATCATCTTTTTCATGGCGAAAAGGTTTTAAAGTCGATATTCAAAGTTAAGGTATTGAGGAAATATATGCAATCCGCTCGCGTTAAAAAATCCTTTTTAGAATAAGGGCTTTCCAGTAGGCTACCCTGCATGTTGAGGCAGGTCTCATGCGGCATGTCCCGCAGTTTTCCGTCGGTCGTGTGGATTTGTGCTTTTTGGATAAATGAAAGGGAAATGTGGGAAATGGGTGACGAAAGGAAAGTAAAGTGGCAATTTTTAGAAAAACGGGAGCGCATGGAAAAGTACTTTCAGGAAGGAGTTCAGTCCTACTTATACACGCTTTTTAAGGATGTAGGCGTGTTTTTAACTTTCCTGAAGCAACATAAAGAATCAATTTCAGTCGATTCATTTTTCATTTGGCTGAAAAAACACTTTTTTTCTCCGCAGGACTTTTCGGAAAACTGCGCATGACGGTGTACAGACGGGGTGAAAGCAACGTACAAACGTGTGCAGGATACCCTATTGGATACTGATTAGTGGCTTTCGGAGGACAAAAAAGGGGAAGCATGATGTCATGGAAATACCCTGTTTCGTTGACGCGAGCCTTTTACTTGTGCGTAGGACGGAATGTCCCGGTGGTCATAAAGTAAGCCTAAAAAAGCAAATGCTGACACACCGGCTTCCTCCCTGCCGTGCGAGAATCGCGTATTTCCGTCCGTGCCTTCCTTTGTGCCTGAATGGCGCAGTCTTGTGCGGGGGAGTTTGACAATCTGACAAATTGATAGGTCGGGTGGGATAAATGTGCGGGTATACGCGGAAAATATTAATTTTGCGATATGGATGCGATAAATGATTATTATATGGAAGAGCTGGACCTTTCGGCCATGAAACGGTTCTTTTTGGAACAAGGGGAGCGGCGGGCATGCAAAGGGTAGCCGTGGAGGGGCTGCATGCAAAAGCGCAACGCCTCCGCGGTTCCCGTGGCTTTTCTTGAAAGGTGCGGGTCAATCCGTCGTAAGTTCCACGACGTAGTCGGTTTCATCCGGTACCTGTGGCAGCTCCAGCGTCACACCGGTTTTTGTTTTTGTGAAACGTACGGGCGACTTGTCCTTGAATGAGATGGCTTTTTTCACTTTTTTGCCGGCAAGCGGAATGAATAAGGCTTGGTCTTCGAGGTCGAGGATGTGCACGTAAAGTTTGTCTCCTCTCCGGGTCGTCACGCCCCAGGAATGCTCCGGGATGTCCCCGGCAGTGGTGCCGTATATGGTTTCACCGTATGTGTTTAACCATTCCCCGATGGCTTTCATGCGCGCGGTCGCGGCCTCCGGGATTTCTCCATTGGCTTGCGGCCCCACGTTCAACAATAGGTTGGCTCCTTTTCCCGCCGTGCGCACCAGGTATTGGATTAAGGCGTTTCCGGTTTTGTAGTTTTGGTCCTTGACGGAGTATCCCCAAGAACCGTTCATGGTCTGGCATGTTTCCAACGGGAGTTGGCCGATTTCTTGTCCGGCGGAATACCCGGCTGTGTTTTCTCCCGGCAGGTCGCGCTCGAACAGTTGGAAGTCCTCTCCCGGCAGCGGGCTTCCGTGGTGGTTGTTTCCGATGAGGCAGGAGGGCTTGAGACTGTGGATCAGGGCGTATAGTTCGTCGAGGCGCCAGTCGAAGGAAGACGGTTGGTCCCATTTCCCGTCAAACCAGAGGGCGTCAGGGTCGTATTTCCGGATTAATTCCGTGATTTGGTTCTTCATAAAGTGGAAATAGGAGTCGAAATCTGCTTTCTTGGCATCCTTCCCGGCGTTCTTGGCGCTCCATCCGCCGGGATAATCGTCGCGCGTCCAGTCGATAAGGGAGTAATAGAGGTGGAACTTTATCCCGTGTCGTTTGCAAGCTTCTGCCATCTCGCGGACAATGTCTTTTTTGTAAGGCGACGCGTCCACGATGTCGTAATCCGAATATTCCGTGTCGAACATCGAGAAGCCGTCGTGGTGGCGCGTGGTGAAGCAGACATACCGTGCCCCTGATGCTTTTATGGCTTCTGCCCATGCGTCGGCATCGAATTTGGAGGGGTAGAAGCCAGATGCCGCCTTGGCATATTCGTGGCAATCCACGTTCCCGTAGCTTAAATACCATTCGCCTTGGGCGAACATGCTGTAAATGCCGAAATGGATGAATATCCCGAATTTGCTGTCTGCAAATTCCTGCCGGGCTTTCTCGTTCCCGGCCGGGGGGAGTCCTGGCGTTTGGGCAGATGCCCCGGAACACATGGCGAACAACAAGGCCATGGATGCAAAAACTTTTTTCATGATGATGTCTTTTTAGTTAATAATAATTGTAGCATCGTATACGGTTGCAAAGGTAGCCGTTTTCGTGCGGACAAGGATGACGTGGCATTTCAAAAGCGTTTCCAGAGGTAACACGGCCTTTCTTCCTGTTTCAAATCCTTTTCCGTTTGTTACATCTGTGGATTTTGGAGGCCGGATGTGCCATGTTCTTCCGCAAAATATATAAATTTGCCGGTGAGAAATGTATAGCCATGAAACGGGGAATTCATATCATGTTGGTTTTCTTCCTGCTCGTTGTGTCCTGCCCGTTGCCTTTGTGGCCGGGGATGCAGAACACCCGTTTGTATCAGGAAGAAGTCAATTGTGCTTTTACCAACGCTGTCTGCCAAGACGCAGACGGTTTCGTGTGGATGGGTACGGACTACGGCTTGTACCGTTTCGACGGCGTTGATTTTAAATGTTACCTGCATGATGAGTCCGATTCGGCATCTTTGTCGGACAATATGGTGCGTTGCCTTTATATGGATCGGAGCGGTCGTTTGTGGGTCGGGACGGCCAACGGCTTGCAATATTATTGTCCCCAATCAGACAATTTCAGGCCTGTGCCTATCCATGGGGTATCCGGTGTCGGTGGGTTCGTCACGTGCATCACCCAAAGACGGAAGACGGGTGAGGTATGGTTCATTGCTTCTGGAATCGGGATGTTCCGTGTCGAGGGGCATGAGGCGGTGCAGGTGAAGTCGAGTCCTGCTTGCCTCAAGCCTTATTTGAATGTCTTATGTGAAGATGCATCCGGGAACCTGTGGGTGGGAACGGACCGTGCGGGTGTCTACCGGGTAGGAGCCAACGGGCGTGAGACGCACTTCCGTTTTGCCACTCCGGTGCGGGAGATGCTTCAAGATGCTGACGGGAGGCTGTTGGTTGTGGGCGAAGACACCATCTGGGTCTGGGACGAGCCGCAGGACAGGCTTTCTGCCTTAGCTGACGGCGACCGCAGGGTTGCCTACCGCTCGGCGGTTCCGGCACGCGACGGAAGCGTGTTTGTCGGGACCGACGGGCAAGGGCTGAAGTTCATTCCCAAGGGGAGTCTGGAGGTGCGTGCAAAGGAGGGTGTTTTGCATCCTTCCCTGCAAGTGGGGCAAACCTCAATCAGCAGTGTCCTGGAAGACCGGTCGGGCAATCTGTGGATGGCTTGCCTGGGACAAGGGATTTTGATGCTGCCCAAGAAGCCGGCCTTGTTTTCTTTCTGGGATTTCTCATCCCTGCAAGCCGGGCGTTTGGGCGGCATCGTAGCCCTTTGCAAGGACAGTGACGGAGGAGTCTGGTGTTCGTTGGGGAGCCGGGGGCTGTTTCATTTGGATGCGTCAGGGGAGGTCGTGGGGCATATCAAGACCAAGTTCCCGGTGTCGGCTCTATATGAGGATAGCGGCGGAAGGCTGTGGGCCGGCGTGGAACACGGCGGGCTTTTCGAGGTGGACAAACGGCATCTGGCGTTACGTGAACGCTTGCCTCTGCCGGACAAGGACTATTTGGACTATATCACGGGGGACGGATGCGGGAATCTTTATCTGGGGCTTTTGGGCACGGGAATCTTGCAGTTCCATGTGCCCACGGGGGCGCGCAGGATGTTTGTTTCGGAAGACAGCAAGGGCGGCATGGCGAACAATTGGGTCACCACAATGCTTTGTGATTCCAAGCAGAGGCTTTGGATAGGGCATTTCGGGGGACTCAGTTGCTATGACATCAGGCAAGGGCGTTTCTTGCCACTTGGGGAGTGTGCCCGGTTGGGGAAAGGAGCGTGTTATCGCCTGTTGGAGGGGAGAGGCGGGGACATTTGGATAGGGACCAGTCGGGGGTTGTTCCGTTATGTGCCGGAATCCGGGCGACTATCCCGGTGGACAACCCTTCAGGGGCTGTCGGACAATTCCGTTTGCGGACTTGCGGAAGACGATGCGGGCAACATCTGGTGTAGTACGATGAAAGGCATCAACGAGTTGAGGGTAAAGGAGGGCGAAGTCGTTTCTTATTATGCCGGCAACGGCTTGGAAGATAAGGCTTATTTGCGGGGCTTGTGTTGCCAAGGCAAGGACGGGATGGTGTATTTTGGGGGCTATAGGGGGGTGACCTTATTTGACCCGGACGAGGTCGGGCGCGACAGTTTTGAGGGAGAGGTGCATATTACCGGCATGTCGGTCCAGGGGCATCCTGTCACGCAGGAGACAAGTTCCGGCGGGAAGCCTGTCCTCAGTGGGAGCTTGTTCGAGACCCGTAAGATTGTACTTTCTTATTTGGACAATTCTTTCACGTTCGCTTTTTCCACCATGGACTTCCGGGAGGCCGGCAATATCGTGTACGAATACAGGCTGTCCGGTTCCGGAGAGGATTGGAACAGGACAGCCTCCGGTGTGAACAAGATACATTTCAACCATTTGCCTCCCGGCCGTTACACGTTGCAGGTGAGAGCTTGCGAGAATGGTGTGCATTCGCCGGTGAAAGACATCGCCATCCATATCGTCCCGCCTTGGTATTGGTCGGTGTGGGCTAAATTCTTTTATGGTGTTTTGTCGTTGGGTGGACTCGTGTTGTTATGCCTGATGTGGAAGAAGCGGCAAGAAGAAAAGGCGAATGAGGGGAAATTGGATTTCTTTATGAACATTTCTCATGAGATACGTACTCCCATGACGTTGGTTTTAGGCCCGTTGGAGGCTTTGTTGAAAAAGGAGAACAGTCCGGAGAAAAGGCGGTTAATAGGGATCATGTACCGTAATACCAACCGGGTTTTGGCTTTGTTGGGCCAATTGCTGGACATCCGTATGGTGGATAAGGGACAGATGCGTTTGGCGTATAGCCGGACGGAGATGGTAGGGTTCGTCCGCGAGTTGTTGGATGCTTTCGAGTACCAGGCGAAAGCGCGTGGCATTTGCCTGAAACTGGTTCCCGGGCAAAAGGAACAGTTTGCGTGGATAGACCGTGGCAATTTTGACAAGGTGTTGGTGAATCTGCTTTCAAATGCGTTTAAGCATACCCCTCGGGGCGGAGAAATAGAGGTGGATGTCTCGTCAGGCATAGATAAGCGTTCCCATGGGCCTTTGCGGAACTATGTGGAGATTGCGGTTAAGGATTCCGGTACAGGCATTGAAGAAAAACAGTTGGCACGGATTTTCGACCTTTTTTATCAAGGGGCGTACGGCCTGTCGGCGCGTCCGATAGGTTTCGGCATCGGGCTCAACCTTTGTAAATCCTTGGTCCGTTTGCACTACGGGACCATTACGGCGGCCAACTGTGCTGGCGCACAAGGCTGTTGTTTCACCGTCCGCATCCCTGCGGGCAACGGGCATTTGAGGGATGAAAAAATCGTGCGGGATACCGTTGGCGGGGAAAGGAATGCCTGCCTTTGTGTCTGCCCGACAGACGGGGAAGGGGTTTCAAAAGATGCGGCCTCGCCCCGTCCTGCTTCGCCTTCTTGTAAGGTGTTGTTGGTAGACGATGATGAAGAACTATGCAGCTTTCTACGGGCACAGTTGTCTTTGCGGTATAAGGTGTTCTGGAGCACGAACGGGGGAGACGCACTCCGGATGGCCGTGACGGAGTGTCCTGATGTGATTGTTTCTGATGTCATGATGCCGGGAATGGACGGTTTTACCCTCACCAAGAAACTGAAGTTCAATGTCAACACGAACCATATTCCGGTTATTTTGCTGACTTCCAAAAACGAGTTGGCGGACCGGATTGAAAGTTGGGGCTATGGGGCAGACGGTTATATGGCCAAGCCTTTTAGCTTGGAGGAGTTGGAAACATTGATGGACAATGTTATGAAGAACAGGATACTGCTGAAGGGGAAGTTCTCGGGCATGCAAGGGCAGGACGGGAAGATCAGGCAGGTAGAACTGAAAAACGCGGATGCTGAATTGATGGAAAAGGTAGTGGATTTTGTCAACAGGAATATGGGTAATCCTGATTTGAATATCGATATGTTGGTGAAGGAAGTAGGGATGAGCAGGGTACAGCTTTATCGCAAGATGAAAGGACTGACGGGGATGAGTGTAAGTTCTTTCATCCGTAATATCCGCTTGAGGCAGGCGGCAGAGTTGTTGAAACGGCAGAATTGCGGAGTCTCACAAGTAGCTTATGCCGTGGGCTTCGCTAATCCTACGCATTTTTCTACTTGTTTTAAGGATATGTTCGGAGTCTCACCCAAGGAATATATAAGGCAGAATGAAAGTCCGCATTCAGCCAATCCATAGATTCGATCTGGGAAAATATTAATTTTGCGGCATGGATGCGATAAATGATTATTATATGGAAGAGCTGGATCTCTCGGCCATGAAACGGTTCTTTTTGGAACAAGGGGAGCGGCGGATATTGGAAAAGCAGGATTATTTTGTGCGGCAAGGCGAACGGTCGGGGCGTGTGGCCTATGTGGAAGACGGCATGTTCCGTTTCGTGCGGACGGACACGAAAGGTGGGGAGCATATCGTCGGGTATAGCTTCCGCGACAGTTTCGTGGCCGAATACACCTCGTGCCTTTGTGGCCGTCCGGCGTTGGCGGACGTGCAGGCTATCGTGAGAAGCACGCTTTACGTCTTGCCTTACGAAAAGCTGAGGCGTTACTGGGAAATGTCTTCTGAACATCAGCGTTTGGGGCGCGTCGTGGCCGAGCAACTGTTCGTCATGACTTACCGCCGTTTGATGGACAGTTATTGTTGTACGCCCGAAGAGCGTTATATGGACTTGATGAGGCGTTATCCCGAACTGAAAGAACAGCGTCCGCTGAAAGAAATCGCCTCGTTTATCGGGGTGACGCCCGAAACGGTGAGTGCCATCCGGAAAAAATTGTTGAAGTCCGGAATTTCTTGAAATACTTCAAGGAAAATCCGGCGGCTCCCTTTTAACTTTGCCCGAAAATCGAAAGTGGAAATAAAATGTAAACGACAATGAAGAGAGTTTTGATTGTGGGAGCCACGTCCGGTATCGGTGAGGGATTGGCTCGTTTGTATGCGGAACGCGGAGAGGTGAAAATCGGAGTGATGGGGCGTCGGTCGGGCCGTTTGAAAGACTTGTGTGCGTCGCGTCCGGATGTGTTTGAAGCAGAGGTGTGTGATGTGACGGACACAGAGGCGCTTCCGGTGGCATTGGAGCGTTTGGCGTCCCGCTTGGGAGGAGTGGATATTTTGGTGCTTTCTTCCGGGACGGGAGACTTGAATCCGGAGCTGGATTATGCCGTAGAGCGTTGCACGTTGGATACGAACGTGACGGGGTGGACTTGCGTGGCGGACTGGGCCATACGGTATTTTGAAAACAGGGGACAGGGGCATCTGGCAACTGTCACCTCGGTGGGTGGCCTGCGCGGCAGTGGGGCGGCACCGGCCTATAATGCCACAAAATCTTTCCAGATGAATTATTTGGAAGGATTGCGTCAGCGTGTGGTCGCGCGGCGGCTGCCGATAGAGGTGACAGACATCCGTCCCGGTTTTGTAGATACGGCCATGGCCAAGGGGGAGGGGCTGTTTTGGGTCGCTCCGGTGGACAAGGCTTGTCGGCAAATCGCACGAGGTATCGACCGGCGGCGTAAGGTCGTATATGTCACCCGACGCTGGAGGCTGGCTGCTTGGGTGTATCGTCATATACCGGGGTGGCTGTATGTCAGGATGATGAAAGGATGAGGACCGGAATCCGCATTCGGAAGGCCGGGAAGTAATTCCGGTTGTAAATCAAGTAAAAAAGGTATAGGATATTTCCGGGCGAACGCTTATCTTTGCCGGGACATTAGGAGATAAAGTTTAAAAAAGACATGTATCGGAAGAAAATGATAAAGATATTGCTCGTCATATTGTGTGTCATAGCTGTGGCAATTGTGGCTGTGGTCCTTTTCCTTCAGACGCCGTCGTTCGGGCGTTTGCCGCGTGGCGAACGGTTGGAACGTATCAAGCGGTCGCCGAATTTCAGGGACGGGGAGTTCCGTAACATGGAACCTACCGTCCTGATGACTTCGGAAAAGGGGAAATGGGGGGCCATGCTGGATTTCGTTTTCAAAAAGTCGCCGGAAGGATTGCGTCCGGAACATCCGGTTCCGTCGGTGAAGACGGATTTGCGTGCACTCGACCCGGATAGGGAGCTTTTGGTATGGTTCGGGCATTCTTCCTATTTGTTTCAACTGGGCGGCAAACGTATTTTGGTAGACCCCGTGTTTTGCGGTGCCGCTCCGGTATCTTTCCTGAATAAGCCTTTTCCGGGGACGGAAATCTATCGTCCGGAAGATATGCCGGATATAGATTGCCTGGTGATTACGCATGACCATTGGGACCATTTGGATTACGGGACGGTGACGCGCCTGAAGGGGCGTGTCCGTAAGGTGGTGTGCCCTTTGGGTGTGGGCGAACATTTCGAGTACTGGGGCTACGAACCGGAACGGTTGGTGGAGTTGGATTGGAACGAGACGGCTACGTTGGGCGGCGGTGTGACGGTACATTGCTTGCCTGCCCGTCATTTCTCCGGCCGTGGTTTGCGGTCGAACCGTACCCTGTGGGCGTCTTTTCTGGTAGAAGCGGCGGGGCGTAAGGTGTACATCGGTGGGGACGGCGGCTACGGAGCGCACTATGCTGACATCGGGAAACGTTTTCCGGGGATAGATCTGGCCGTGTTGGAGAACGGGCAGTACAACGTAGACTGGCGTTATATCCACACGTTGCCCAAATACCAGCATGCGGAAGCTGAAGCTTTGGGTGCCCGACGGGTGCTCACGGTGCACCATTCCAAATACGCGTTGGCACGCCACCGTTGGGACGAACCGTTGGAGAACGTCCGTAAGCTGGCTGAGGACAGCTCGCTGGAAGTCTTGTGTCCGATGATTGGAGAAGTGGTGGAATGGAGTGTAAAATGAGTTTTTTAAAATATAGGGTCATGAAACGTTTGTTTTTATTCGCGGTTTGCGCGTGGGCAGGTCTTTCCCTGTGGGCTTCCGGTGTGAAGGGACAGGGGACTGCTTGTGAGACACGGTCGGAAAAAGTACCGGCCAAAGTGTATATGATAAAAGAAATCAGTTCGGAGAGCCTGATGAAAGTGTATGAAGCGCTCGGGCGGAAGGCTACCGGAAAAGTGGCGGTGAAGCTTTCCACCGGCGAACCCGGAAATAATAATTACCTCGATCCGGCATTGATAAAAGGGTTGGTGCAGAAGGTGGACGGCACTATCGTGGAGTGCAATACGGCCTACGGCGGCGGACGTTCCGATACGGAAAAGCATCTGAAAGCGGCCAAAGACCACGGCTTTACGGCCATAGCCCCGGTAGTCATCATGGATGCGGACGGAGAAGTTTCGTTGCCCGTGAAAGGGGGAAAGCATTTGAAAGAAGATTTTGTGGGAAAGGCGTACCCGGAATATGACTTTACCGTAGTGTTGTCCCATTTCAAAGGTCACCCGATGGGCGGTTTCGGTGGGGCTATCAAGAATATCTCCATCGGTATCGCTTCTTCTTCGGGAAAGGCTTACATCCATTCCGCCGGAAAAACGAAGAGCGTGAAAGAGGTGTGGGGCAAATTGCCTCCGCAGGATGATTTTTTAGAGTCGATGGCCGAAGCGGCCAAAGCTGTGGCCGACCATTGCGGTGACCGTATCCTGTATATCAGCATGGCCAATCAACTTTCGGTGGATTGCGATTGTGTGGCCACGCCCGAAGACCCGAAGATGGGGGACATCGGAATCCTGGCTTCGCTCGACCCCGTGGCACTCGACCGGGCTTGTGTGGACCAGGTACGTGCTTCGGAAGACCATGGAAAGATACACCTGATTGAACGCATCGACTCCCGGCACGGCATGCATACGTTGGACTATGCCGAGCAAATCGGGTTGGGCAGTCAGCAATATGAGTTGGTGGAGTTGAAATAGTTTTAAGAGGAATGCCGGAATCGTAGAAAGATACGATTCCGGAGAATTTATTAATACAAAATTAGAATATCATGAAACGCGCTGATTTATATTTTGCTTTGGTGGTGGCCGCATTCTTTGTACCTTTTTTCTTGTCCCGCACGCTTTATGAAGGGTATCAGTCGTTTAATGCTGCGCATGGTATGGTGATGAGCTTTGTCAAATTCTCCATACTGTCCACTATGGGTGAGCTGTTGGGCCTACGTATCAGTTCGGGGCATTACTTTCGTAAGGGGTTCGGCGTCTTGCCCCGTGCTGTGGTATGGGGCTTTTTAGGAATGGGTATCAATATGGCTTTTTCTTCTCATCACGATAGGCAAGCATTTCATTCTGCCAAGTAATAATCTCCTTTGTGGAAATCTCGCTGAT
>ENA-UEQR01000599-UEQR01000599.1-human-gut-metagenome-genome-assembly--contig:-NODE-599-length-22689-cov-11.018884_pt1 | contig 22689 bp, 19 predicted proteins | sample MGYA00242944_ERZ507941 | MGnify/ENA primary metagenome ERZ507941 (study PRJEB26167, sample SAMN06115398) | human gut metagenome | host: Homo sapiens | place: China:Chongqing | collected 2016-06-23...
TGCTATAGCTCAGTTGGTAGAGCGCATCCTTGGTAAGGATGAGGTCTCCAGTTCGAATCTGGATAGCAGCTCCAGCTCAAACGCCCTGAAGCAGAAATGCTTCGGGGCGTTTTTTGTCAGTGTTGTAACAGATCAAAAACAGCCTCCCGCTGCCCGGTACAAGGGCAAAGGGAGGCTGTTGTGTTTTATATGTTTTTGTTATCCGCGGAAGCCGTAGCGCGGGCCGAAGCCCCAGCCGCCGCAGCAGCAGTTGCACAGCAGGTTGAGCAGGATCATGCTCCAGCACCAGCGCATGATGCCGCCCGGCTGGGCGTAGGTGGTCTGGGTGCGGTAGGTGCGGCCGGGGTTCTGCAGCCGCTGCAGGTGCATCCGGTACTCGGTGTTGTTGGGGTCCAGCTGCACGGCGCGGCGGGCATCCTGCAGCGCGTCGATGCTGTTGCCCAGGCCCTGATTGGCCAGCGAGGAAAGATAGTACCACCGGGCATTGCGGGCGGTCATGCCGTCCAGCACGCGGCGTGCCTCGGCGTAGCGGCCATTCACCACAAAGTTGCGGGCTGCCTGCATCTCGGGCGAGTCGCTGCCGCTGTAGCTGGCACCGCTCTGCTGGCTGTAGCCGTTGAACCCAAAGCCGAACCCGAAGGGGTCAAAACCATCGAAGCCGTCAAACCCGTAGTTCTGCTGGCTGTAGCCCTGCTGGGAGCCGCCATAGCTCTGCTGACGGTAGCCGCCATAGGGATTGCCGCCCATCTGGGGGCCGGTCTCGCCCTTGGTGATGGCATCGTAGGCGGCCTGCACCTCCTTGAAGTGCTCCTCGGCGGTGGGGTCGTTGGGGTTCAGGTCGGGGTGCCAGCGCTTGCATTTGGCGCGGTATGCTTTTTTGATCTCTTCGTCGCTTGCGCCGCGCTGAATGCCCAGCACCTCATACGGATCTCTCATGAATATACTTCCTCACGTCTCATTTCGCGCGGCCGCAATGCCGCACAATACTCTATAGTCTACCGTATCGTCGTGGAAAAATCAAGTGGATGCTTCGGCATCCCGGCCGGAGCGCTTTGCATGGTTGCAGTTGTACTTCAGCCATACGCCGGAATACAGGATGTTGCGCAGCAGGTCGGCGTCCTCCACGCAGGGCAGGCGTTCAAAACATTTGGCACAGCGTGCCAGCAGCAACTCAAAAATTTCCCGCATCTCTTCCTCGTAGCCGGGCTGCTCGCTCATGGTTTTGAGGGGATTGTAGGCGCCCTTCCGCTTGTCGCGGGCCAGATCGTCGTAGGCGTCCATCAGATAGATGAACTTGCCCAGATGGAAGCCCAGGCTGCGCAGCTCCGGCGACCAGTGGTCCTGCTTGTAGTCGAACAGTTCGGCCATCAGCTCGCCAAAGCAGCCGGACACGGCGTCCAGGTCCTCGCTGCCGGCGGCTTCGTATTCTGCAAGCCGGGCCAGACAGCTGCGGATGGCGGCACACTGCCGGGGCCAGCGGGCTTCGGCGTCGGTGCGGCAGCCGGACAGCAGTTTTTCATAGCCGAGACCCAGCAGGTTGTGGTCATCCTTCCATTTGTCCTCGGCATTGTAGTAATGCAGCGCCACGCTCAGGTCGGCACAGTAGTCGGTGGGGCCGCTGGACCGCCAGTTCACGCCGTGCAGCGGGTGCACCGGGCAGCGGCTGCATCCGGTGGAAAGTTCGCTCTCACCCTCATACAGGCTGCACAGCAGCAGGTCCAGAAAGGTGAGATCGTAGCTCAGCGTAAACCGCCCCCGCAGCCCGTGCAGCGCGTCGATGCGGCGGCACAGCCCGCAGTAGGCGGTGCGGTAGCGCGCCTGCGCCTCCGGGGAGAGGGCGGTGTGGTTCGGGATCACATATCCAAACATGGCTCAGCTCTTTTTGATGAACTGGGTGCCGCAGCGGGGGCAGGAGATCTGGATGCGGCCCCGGCCCCGGGGCACCCGAAGCTTCTGGCGGCACTTGGGGCAGCGGTAGTAGTGGTAGAGCTTGCGGTTGGCCCACTGATCTTTCAGACCACGGAACTTGCCGTCCACCCGATCTTTCAGGGTGTAGTAGCGGTAGTTCTCCTCGGTGCGCTTGGAGATGTTGCGGCTCAGGGATCGGTAATAGCAGAGGATCAGCAGCACCAGACCCAGCCAGGTGAACAGGCTGATGCGGGTGAGCAGGGAGATGAGCAGCATCACGATGGAGGCGATGCTCAGAGCCTGATTCAACCCATCGGTGCCGTAGCGGCCGACCATGAACTGACGGAATTTTTCTCTCATACGATCAAGTCCTTTTCGTTGTCAAAACAGCGGCTGAGCGCTGCCGTGGTGTTCCTTGTCTTTAGCATACCAGTCATCCATGATAAAACTTTGAACAGACTGCAAATCTATCATGAAAGGGACCGGATTTTACTCCCGGCAGCGGATGGTCAGATAGGCTTCGGTGTCCAGCGCGCCCTCCATGCGGCAGTGCAGCACGGCCCGCCCGGCCTCGCCGGTGGTGGCCAGATAGGTGCCGCCCATGCCGCCCCGCAGCGGTACGACGGCAGGCCCCAGGATCTTCACGGGGCCCTCGGTGCGCAGCTGCACGGCCTCGCCGCAGTAGGGCAGCAGGTTGCCGTTCTGGTCGATGGCGCGCAGGCTGACAGCGGCACAGTCCCAGGTGGGGCCGTCGGTCAGGATGGGGTTGTGCACCACGCATTCCAGCCGGACGCTCTGCACCGGCTCCCGCACCACGGTGCGCACCGCCCGACCGTGCCAGACGGCCTCAAAGCGGTATTCGGCGGCAGGGCTGCCCAGCACGCCGATGTACTTGTAGTACATCCGCAGCACATCGTTCCAGCCCAGCCGCAGCGAGAGCATCCGTGCCCGGGACAGGGGCGAAGGCTCCATGGCGTCCCGGCGCAGCTCGTTCAGGATGGCAGCTACCTGCAAGGCAGAAGCATGGTCCATCCCCTCATACTTTTCCAGCAGAGAGCCCACAAAGTCGTTGATCTCAATGGGTGGGTGCGGCAGCGCCGCAAATCGGCCGCGCCGGTCGGGGGCAAATTCGGCCACGAAGTCATTGCCGCGGTACAGACGCACGCTCTCGGCGTTGGTGAACACCCAGCAGGCCCCCGGTACCCCGCCAGGCAGGTCCCCCAGTGCCATGGCGGAAGAGACTTCCAGCACGATGTCCGAAGGAGCGCGGGGCGTTTTCTGGCTGGCGTACACGGCGGCGGAGAGTTTCGGGTTGCGGAACAGATCCATCACGCCGTGGTAGCAGATGCGGTCGCCGCTGCCGAATTCCCGGTGGGTGTTGTAGTCGGCCAGGCACCAGCCAAAGCTGCCGGCCACGCCCTGCTGGGCAATGGAATCGTTGAGCACGGCGGCAAAATGCAGGGCCTGCACCAGCCGGTGGGCCTCATCGTCAAAGGGCTTGGCCGGGAAGTTCTGCCCGCCGAACTCGCTGATGAGGTAGCCCTTGCGGGTGTCCGGGGTGACGGAGGCGCGGGCCTCACAGGCGGGGCCTCGGCCCCGGTAGGAATAATCGTTGTAGGCGTACACATCCTCCAGCAGCTGCTCGCGGCGGCGGATATGGGCACCCGCCGTGGGGCGGGTGGGGTCCAGCCGATGGATGGCCTCGTTGGTGCGCTTGTAAAAGGCTTCATCATCGGGGCTGCCGTTGACCCGTGCACCCCACAAAAACACACTGGGATGGTTGCGGCACTGGCACACCATCTCCCGGCAGTTCTGCAGGGCCTGCGCCTTCCAGGCTTCGTCGCCGATGTGCTGCCAGCCGGGCATTTCGGTGAACACCAGCAGGCCCAGCTCGTCGCAGGCATCCAGGAAGGCCGGGCTCTGGGGGTAGTGGCTGGTGCGCACGGCATTGCAGCCCAGGTCCTTTTTGATGAACTGGGCATCCAGCCGCTGCAGGCTGTCCGGCATGGCGTAGCCCTGATAGGCGTAGCTCTGGTGCCGGTTGATGCCCCGAAGCACCACCCGCTGGCCGTTCAGGTACAGGCCTCCGGCCACGAACTGGACCGTGCGGAAGCCGAACCGGACCGTCTTTTCGTCCAGCACCCGGTCGGGCAGACCGCTGGTGCCGGGACGGATGAGCTTTACGGTAAGAGTGTACAGGGTGGGGTGCTCAATGCTCCACGGATGCACCCCGTTCAGGGTGCCGGTGATGGGCAGGGCAAGTTCCCCACGGTAGACAGCCCGCCTTCCGGCGGGGCTGCGGATCTCGGCCTGCAGGGTGCAGCCCACCGTCTCGCCCACCGTGGCGGTGTAAATGCGAAAGTCGCCTTCGGCCCGGGCCTCTACGAACACATCCCGCAGGTAGGCGGGCTCCTTGATGTCCAGACTTACGGCACGGTAGATGCCGCCGTAGGTCAGGTAGTCGATGGAACCGCCGAAAGGCGGGATGTTCAGGTCCTCGCGGCTGTCGCAGCGCACAGCCACGACATTCTTCTTGCCCAGATGCAGGGCGCTGGTCAGGTCCACCGTAAAGGCGGTGTAGCCGCAGCCGTGGTGGAACAGCCGCCGCCCGTTGCAGAACACGGTGGCGTCGTGGGCGATGGCTCCGAAGGTGAGCAGGACGGTGCGGCCTGCCCACTCGGCAGGGGCAAAGAACTCCCGGCGGTAGCCGCACAGGCGCTGGTGGTCGTTCTCGTTGCAATAGTTGTAGGGCAGGGCCTTGACCGTGTGCGGGATGCGCACCGACTCCAGCTCCAGTCCGGTGCATTCCGGGCGCACCAGCGCGGGGTCGAAGGTGGGGCAAAACAGCCAGCCGTCGTTCCAGTCGTAGTGTTCCATAGTCGGGTCTCCGTCCATAGCAAAGTTACTTTACTTCTTATAGTAGCACAAAGTTATGAACGAAAAAAGCATCTCCCGCCCTTTTTGTACACCTTTTGGGCAGCAGAAGGGGAAGAGCGCTGCCCAAAACAACAAATGCTCCCCCGGAATGGGGGAGCATACTGCTCAGTGGATGAAGTTCGTCATGGGGCGGGGCGGGTTCTGCGGGTGGTCGATGCCTGCGGCCTTACCGGCCTCGATGCAGCGCAGCAGCCATGCCATGTTGCGGCCCAGTTCCTGCATCACGGCGCAGCCCTCGGCGTCCTGCAGTACCTGCTCGGGGTTGGAGCCGTGCACCATGGCCCAGTAGGAGCCGTTGACCAGCGGCATGTGGAAGAACTGGGGGTATTTGACCAGCTGGTCAAGGGTGGAGGTGGTACCGGCGCGGCGGGCAGAGCAGCAGACGGCGGCGGGCTTGTAGGCCAGATACTTGCCGCCCGCGTAGGCCAGACGATCCATAAAGCTGGCCATGTTGCCCGCAGCGGAGGCGTAGTGCACCGGGCTGCCGAACACAAAGGCGTCGGCGGTTTTGGCCTTCTCAATGGCCTCGTTGACCACGCCGCCGAACACGCATCCATTGCCGCTGCGGCAGCCGCCGCAGCCGATGCAGCCGCCTACGGGCTGACCGCCGACGTGCAGGATCTCGGTCTCGATGCCCTGTGCCTTCAGCTCCCCGGCAATAAGGGAAAGGGCGGTGTAGGTGCAGCCCTTCTCGTGGGGGCTGCCGTTGATGAGCAGAACTTTCATGCTGTATACTCTCCTTTGCTGAAATGCGCCGTAAAATGCGCAATATTGCTGCTATGATTGTAGCACAAAGCCGCCCGCAGCGCAATGCGGGCTCTTGACAATCCTATGCGGTTGGGAGATAATAAAGGATACGAAAGAGTTAAAACCGGCTGCCGCGGGGACGGCAGCTACGGCAAGGAGGTAACATCATGCGCGTGATCGCAGGAGAAGCCCGGGGCCGCAGGCTGGAAGCACTGCCCGGCACCGATGTCACCCGCCCCACCCTCTCGCAGGTGAAGGAGGCGATGTTCAGCATCGTACAGTTCGACCTGCCCGGGGCCCGGGTGCTGGATCTGTATGCCGGCAGCGGCCAGCTGGGCATCGAGGCGCTCAGCCGGGGTGCGGCCCGGTGCGTCTTTCTGGACGAGAGCCGGGAGGCCGTAAGCATCGTGATGCGCAACTGCAAGGCCTGCGGCGTGTTCGACCGCAGCCGGGTGAATATCGGCGAGGCTGCGCGGTTCTTATCGGCCTGCCGGGAGCAGTTCGATCTGGTGTTGCTGGACCCGCCCTTCCGTGGCGGCACGCTGGAAAAGATCCTGCCCGCCGTGGAAAAGTGCGTTGCCCCCGGCGGCATCGTGCTGTGCGAGAGCGAAACAGGCATCGTGCTGCCCGCGCAGGCGGGCAGTCTGACCCTGCAAAAACAGTATAAATACGGCAAGGTGCTGCTGTGGAAGTATACAAAGCTCATGCAGTCCGCCGCTGAGCAGGAGGGAGAAGCCTTATGAACGTGAACGAGCTTTTGGATACCATTGAGGATGCACTGGAAGAGAGCGCAAACGTGCCCCTTTCCGGCGGCAAGCGCATCGTGGATGTGGAGCAGATCCGGGATTATCTGGACGAGGTGCGGGCGGCTTTGCCCGGCGAGCTGCGGCAGGCGCAGCAGATCGTGAACGACCGGGCGCAGATCGTGGACAGCGCCAACGCACAGGCACAGGCCATCGTGAAAAAGGCCGAGGAGCGCGCCCGCATTCTGGTCAGTGACGCCGAGATCGTCAAGGCCGCCCAGCAGCGCGCTTCTGAGATCACCTCCGCAGCCCAGACCGAGGCGCGCACCCTGCGCCAGACCGTGACCGACTACTGCGAGAATATGCTGCGCACCACCGAGGACACCATGGTGGAAAACGCCGCACAGGTCAAAAATATCCGTGCCAGCCTGCGCCAGAACGCCAAGAAAAACGGCTGATAACGGTCAACTTTCCACACAAATTCCACAGATTGCGGAAAACGAAGTCCCTGCGAGCAAAAATGACGGCTCACAGGGACTTTTTTTGTGGATTTTTGCGGCAAAAAGCCGCCCGAAAACCCTTGCATTCACGAACTTGATTTGCTACAATAAAGATGTGTCAGTGGGGCAAAGTGGGTAAAAGTAGGGCGCATGCCCTGAAAACGCCCCTGAAAGGGGGAACAGCGCGTGTTTTTTGGCCGTTATGATTACACTATCGACGCCAAGGGGCGGCTAAACTTCCCCGCAAAATTCCGCGACGCCATGGGCGAGAGTTTCGTGGTGCTGGAATGGGTGGACAGCTGCCTGTTCGCACTGCCCATGGAGGAAGTCCAGCGGCTGGCGGACAAGCTGGAAAGCGATGAACTGATGGACAGCTGGGCGATCTCCGGCGACCTGTTCAGCACCGCCTGCGAGGTGGCGCCGGACAAGCAGGGACGCATTCTGCTACCCGCAGAGCTGCGCGCCTACGCCGGGCTGGAAAAGGACGTGACCATCATCGGCAACCGCAACCATGCTGAGATCTGGGCCACCGAAGTCTGGAACGCCCGCCGCGCTGCCGTGACCAACGACCAGCGCGCCGAGCGGCTGCGCAAACTGCACCTCTGATGCAAAAAACTAAAACCGAGAAAGGAGGCCGTGCCAATGGCCTTTGAAGAACAGCAGCCCTTTGACCCGGCCTCGTTTGAGCATATCCCCGTTTTGCTGAACGAGTGCCTGACGGGGCTTGCCATCGACCCGGCGGGTACCTATCTGGACGGCACCGCCGGCGGCGCGGGACATTCCCGCCAGATCGCCTTGCGGCTGGACGCCGCCAAGGGCGGCAGACTCATCTCGCTGGATCAGGACCCGGACGCGGTGCAGACCGCGCGCTCCCGTCTGGCTGGGCTGCCTGCTACCGTGGTACAGATCAATTTCCGTTATGCGGGACAGGCGCTGGAACAGCTGGGCATTGAAAAAATCAACGGCGCACTGCTGGATCTTGGCGTTTCCAGCCACCAGCTGGACGATGCCGCCCGGGGCTTTTCCTACCGGGCGGACGCACCGCTGGATATGCGCATGAGCCAGCAGGGCGAGACCGCCGCAGACCTTGTGAACACCGAAAGCCGCGAGGAACTGGCCCGCATCCTGCGGGATTACGGCGAGGAACCCTATGCGTGGCAGATCGCGGGAAAGATCGTGGAGGCGCGGGAAACTGCTCCTGTCCTGACCACCCTGCAGCTGGCAGATATCGTAGCAAGCGCTATGCCCCCGGCAGAGCGCCGCAAGAACAAGAACCCCTCCCGCCGCACCTTTCAGGCGCTGCGCATTGCAGTGAACCACGAGTTGGATGCGCTGGAGGAGGGCTTGGATACCATTTTCGATCACCTTGCACCGGGCGGCCGGTTGTGCGTGATCACCTTCCATTCTCTGGAGGACCGGCTGGTCAAGAACAAATTCCGCCGCTGGTCCACAGCCTGTACCTGCCCGCCGGAGTTTCCGGTGTGTGTATGCGGCGGCAAGGCAAAGGCAAAGCTTATCACCCGCAAACCCATTGAAGCTGATACGCAGGAGCTGGAGGAGAACCGGCGCAGCCGTTCCGCCCACCTGCGTGTGCTGGAAAAATGCTGAGATGCCGGAAGCACCGGCATTGTGAGGAGGAGAGAAACCATGGGTCAGCCAGCATATGATCGTAATGCGGTGCGCCGCCGCAGGGCACCGCAGCCGCAGCGCAAAGCAAACCTGCGGGTAGCAAAGGGCGGCAAGCGGCGGTTGAACCCGCTGCAGGCCGCCGTACATAACGCCATGAATCTGGTGGCGGCAGCACTGCTGGTGGGCTTTGCCATCAGTCTGCTGTGGAGCGAGGCACAGCTGGTGGAGCTGAACGACCAGATCCAAGCAACTAAGGCGCAGCTGGTCAGCGAGCAGAGCCAGTATACCTACTACAACAGCACCCTGAACAGCAAGACCAACATTGCCAGCGTGGAGGAGACCGCAGGGCGGCTGGGTCTGATGAAAGTAGACCCCAGCCAGATCACCTACATCCGCCTGGGCGAAAGCGGCGCACTGGTGCGCCGGGAGTCCACCGTGCGGCAATGGACCGACTTTTTGTACACCGGCGCGGTGAACATTCTGGGCACCGTGAGATAAACGAAGAAAGCGTGCGGCAGCGCACGCTTTTTTCGGTTTATGGACACCGCAGTCTGAATAAATAACAGCGCAGGGCGCGCGGAATGCAGTGCACGCCCCGCAGGAGAGAACCAATGCAAGAACCTTTCCGTAACAAAAAAAGCAGGGGCTACCGCCTGCGTCCGGCTTCTGGACGGGACCGGCTGGACAGCCGGGTGCGGCGGCTTTGCAGCCGTCTGGGCATCCTTGCGGTGGTGGTGGCAGCCGCCATCGTCATCCGCAGCCTGTATAATATCCAGATCATCCACGGGGCAGAGTACCGCCAGTACGCCGCCCAGCAGCAGCTGCTGGATACCACCATCAAGGCCACCCGCGGCGAGATCTACGATGCCTCCGGCATCACCCTTGCCTCCACCAGCGTGGTGTGGACTATCTGGGCAGACCCCAGTTACAGCAGCATCCTTTATACCAGCAAGACCAATGATGACGACACCGTGACCAAAACGCTGGACCCCGCCATGTGTGCCGAGGTGAGCCGGGAGCTGACGTTGCGTCTGCTCTCCGGGGACGGTGAAAGCATGGACAGCGTGGACACCTCCTCGGCAGAGTATCAGCAGCAGTACCAGACTGTTTACGATGCACTTTCCCGGCTGGATTCTGCCTACGTCACCCTTGCCACCAAGGTGAACAACGCGGTGAAGCTTTCCATTGAAAAGTACGTCACCAGCTTCAACAAGGCGCACAAAAAGGCCACCGACACCTCCCGCAAGGGACGCATCTCAGTGTCCTCGGAAAAGAGCTTCCAGCGCAACTACCCCTACGGCGCCTTTGCCGCAGCGGTGCTGGGCTTTACGGATGCGGATGGCGTCGGCACCTACGGACTGGAAAAATCCTACCAGTCCACCTTGGCCGGTGTGGATGGCCGCACCATCACCCAGCGCAACGCGGTGGGCAACGCCATTGCAGATGCCAACGCCACCACCTTTGCCGCCAAGGACGGCTCCAATCTGGTGCTGTCGCTGGATGTGAACGTGCAGGAGATCGCGGAGCGGTACCTGAACGAAGCTATTGCAGCCAATACGGTGGAAAACCGCGGCTGCGCCATTGTAATGAATGTCAAGACCGGTGCCATCCTTGCTATGGCCTCCAAACCGGACTTTGACCCCAACGACCCGCTGAACTACACCGCCAACGAGGCCTACCTCAACGAGCTGGTGCACGCAGAGCCGGAGCTTTACGGCGTCTATAAAAAGGACGCCGACGGCAACTACATCACCGATGAACAGGGCAACAAGATCTTGGACGAGGAAGCGGACTATTCCGGCTACTACCGGGATATCCTGTGGAAGAACAAGACCATCACGGAGCTGTACTACCCGGGCTCTGTGTTCAAGGTCATTACCTCCGCCATGGGCATCGACTCCGGTGTGGCCACCATGAACACCACCTTTACCTGCTCTGGCGCTTACGGCGTAGCCAAGGAGACCTACCACTGCGCAGGGCGCAAGGCGCACGGCCTGCTCAACATGGCCGAGGCACTGCGCAAGAGCTGCAACATCTACTACATCCAGCTGGGGCAGCGTGTCGGCTCGCAGCAGTTCTATAACTACTTCGATGCCTTCGGCTTTACCGCCCGCACCGGGGTGGACCTGCCCAGCGAGACCAACTTTATGCAGTACTACCGCGCCGACCAGCTGGGCGAGGTGCAGCTGGCCTCCTCCTCCTTCGGTCAGGCCATGGCCATCACCCCGCTGCAGATGTGCACCGCCATTGCGGCCACCGTCAACGGTGGGTATCTGGTCACCCCCCATGTGGTGGATAAGATCACCGATGCCAACGGCAACGTCATTCAGGAGATCGGCGCAAACGTGCGCCGTCAGGTCATCAGCCAGAGCGCCAGCGAGGTCATCCGGGAGATGATGGAGTACGAGGTGGGCAACGGCACCGGCGGCGGCAAAAACGCCTATGTGTCCGGTTACCGCATCGGCGGCAAGTCCGGCACTTCCGAGCAGCTGAATATGCACCGCCGCGCCGACGGCGACTATAAAAAGGTGGCCTCCTTCGTGGCGGTGCTGCCCGCCAACGACCCGGAGATCCTCGTCTACGTCATGCTGGACGACCCCAACAACGCCCGGACGGACTATTCCTCCATCCTTGCAGCCCCTGTGGCGGGCAATATCATCAGCGAGGTAGCCCCTTATCTTGGCATCGCCACCGACGGCGAGGACCGCAGCGGTACCATCGTTACCGTGCCGAACCTTGTGGGTACCGAGTGGAGCAATGCGCAGGTGCAGCTGAACATTCAGGGCTTGAAGCATCAATTGCAGGAGAGCCAGAGCAGCCAGTCCGCTGCCCCGGTCACCTACCAGTACCCCCACGCGGGGAGCAAGGTGCCCTACGGCACCACCATCTACCTGTATACCGATACCTACGAGGGCAGCCACACCGAGGTGCCGGATGTGACCGGCAAGAGCCCGGACTTTGCCCGCCAGATGCTGAGTGCCGCCGGGCTGAATTGCGTGGTGGAGGGCAGCGGCACGGTGCAGGCGCAAAGCGATGAGCCCGGCTCCAGCGTGCAGCGCGGCACCATCATCACCCTGACCTGTGGGTAAAACAGCTTTTCCGGCATCTTCGACCAGAGCTTTCAGCATAAAGCACTGCCGCAAGGCAGTGATGGATGAGGGTGCAGCATTCAATAGAACGAGAGGGGATAGAACAATGGAAAAGATCCATGCAAGCAAGCTTCTGGCAGGGCTGGTGCCTGCCGGAAAACTGACCAGTGACCCGGAGGTGGCACTGGTCACCACCGACAGCCGCGAGGTAAAGCCCGGCTGCATTTTTGTGGCCTTCCCCGGCGAGCGGTTCGACGGCCATGATTTCGCCGCCCGTGCGCTGGAGCAGGGCGCGGAGTATGTGGTGGTCAACCATCCCGTGCCCGGTGTGCCGGAAGAAAAGGCCATCCTTTGCCCGGACAGCTACCACGCCATGATGGTGATGGGCGCAAACTACCGCAGCCAGTACCACCCCAAGATGGTGGGCGTGACCGGCAGCGTGGGCAAGACCACCACCAAGCAGATGACCTACGCCGCCCTGAGCGGCTTTGGCGAGACCATCAAGACCGAGGGCAACCAGAACAATGAGCTGGGAATGCCCCGCACCCTGATGCGGCTGGAAAGCAGCACCGAGTACGCGGTCATCGAGATGGGCATGAGTCACGCCGGTGAAATTGACCGTCTGGTGCGGGCAGCACGCCCGGATGTGGGCATCATTACCTGCATCGGCGTGTCTCACATCGGCAATCTGGGCAGTCAGGAGAACATCTGCAAGGCAAAGCTGGAGATCTGCAACGGTCTGCCGGAGGGCGCGCCGCTGGTGCTGAACTACGACGACCCCTTCCTGCGCAAGGCAGTACTGCCCGCCCATGTGCGCCCGGTGTGGTTCAGCCTGAGCGATGAAAACGCAGACGTCTGCGCCCTGTCCATCCGGCAGGAGACTGACGGCATGAGTTTTGTGCTGGAGGATCAGGAGCACGGCACCTTTGTGGTGAACATCCCCGCTATGGGACGCCACAATGTGGCAAACGCCTTGGCTGCCTACTGCGCCGCTACCCGTCTGGGCTGCGACGCCAAGAGGGTCATCCGGGGTCTTTCCAACTTTGAGCAGACCGGCCGCCGCCAGAAGGTGGTGGACAGCGAGGGCGTGACCGTCATCGAGGACTGCTACAACGCAAACCCGGACAGCATGAAGGCCGCGCTGGCGATGTTTAAGGACTTCCCCTGCAAGCGCCGTTTTGCCCTGCTGGGCGATATGCTGGAGCTGGGCGAGCTGAGCCGCGAGGCACACGAGGAGCTGGGACGTCTTGCCGCCGAGAGCGGGCTGTATTGCCTGATCACCTACGGCGAGCAGGCCAAGCGCACCGCCGTGGTGGCTGCCGCCAAGGGGGTAGAGACCCTGCACGCAGAAAATTACCGCGAGGCCGCCGATGCCCTGCTGGACCGGGTGCAGCCCGGCGATGCCGTTCTGGTAAAGGCCAGCCACGGCATGGCACTGGAAAAAGTGCTGGATATCTTCTACGAAGAGCATAAAGAAGCAGAAGTATAACTATTTGGCGAAATGGAGTGTCTGAGTTATGGAGCGTTTCGCCTTGGCAGCGGCGGTGGTGCTGGGCTTTGCCCTTACGGCAGCCCTGTGCAGCCTGTTTGTGCCGCTGCGGCGGGTGCTGGAACGCCGCGAACAACAACAGCAGCCGGTACAGTCTGAGCAGCCCCGGCCTGCACCCCTGCGCGCCCCGCTGTGGGGCGGGCTGTGTGCGGCGGCGGGCACGGTGGCTGCGGTGGGCGTGGGCTGGCTTGCCGCCTGCGTAGGCCAGCCGGAGCTGCTGGGCAGCGAGGGCCGGTTGATGACACGGCTGCTCACGGCGCTGGCCGGAAGCCTTGCCTTTGGGGCAGTGGGTCTTGCAGAGGACCTTGCCCGGATGCGCAGCCCGGCGGCGCTGGGCCTGCGGCGGGACGTGCGGCTTTTGCTGGAAGCACTGGCCGCGGCCTTTGTCCTTTTGCTGCTGCGGGCAGCGGGCTGTCTGCCCCGGGGGCTGGGCGTGCCCGGGGCGGGGTATGTGCTGCTGGGCAGCGCCGTACCCTTTTTGTGGGCGGTGCTCATGGTGGCACTGGCCGAGTGCGCCCGCGTAGCCGAGCGGGACGAGGGCGCGGTGTGCGGTGCAGCCTTTGTGGCCATGCTGGCGTTGATGATGGTAGAAGCCGGTCTGGGCGTTTCCGGGCTGGCGGTGCTGCCCGGAGCGTTGGCCGGGGCACTGGTGGCACTAGGGCTGTGGGCGTTCCCTCCGGCAAGGCTGGGGGTGGGCTGCTGCGGCAGTCTGCTGGCAGCGGGTGCCATCGGCTGCATCCCGCTCAGTCTGGACATGACCAGCCTGACCGTGCCGCTGGCGCTGCCCTTCTGGGCGGCGGGCGGTCTTTTGGCAGCGCAGCTGCTGGGTGCAAAACGCACCGGCAAGCCCTTGCGCTGCTGGGTAAAAAAGCATAAAATGAGCCCGGAGACGGTGTTTCTGTGCAGCTTTGCGCTGAGCGCTGTCGGCTATGTACTGGCGCTGGCGCTGCTGCGCTGGTGCTGACCGGGCACAGAGAGGGAAGGGAGCGCAGATGGCGACTATCCGCAAAAAACACAGAGCGCCGGTGCCGGTGTTCCAGCGAGACCCGGGCCCGTGGTCCCGGCTGCTGATCGACTGGCTGGCCACGCTGGCCGTTATTATGATCTTTGGGCTGGTGATGCTGTTCAGCGCCAGCTACACCACCGGTTACCTGCGCATGGGCGACAGCTTCCACTACATCAAGCAGCAGGCGCTGTGCATGATGATCGGGCTGGCCTGTATGTTCCTGATGAGTTATATGGATCACCGCTTTTTGCGCAAGATGGTGGTGCCGGGCTACATCATTGTGCTGGCCATGCTGGCCGTCACCCTGACCATGGCCCCTCTGAACGGCTGCCGCCGCTGGATCCGCTTCGGCGGGCTTACGCTGCAATCCTCCGAGGTGGCAAAGTTTGAAATGATCCTGTTCAGCTCCCATCTTGCGGCCAAAGCACCGCAGGTGGAGCGGCTGGACCCGGAGCGCCGCATCCTGCTTACCCCCGGGGAGTGGCTGCGGGTGCGGGTATGGAAGCAGCTGGTGGTGCCGGTGCTGCCCCTTATACCGGTGGTCATCCTGCTGGCGATGGAGCCGCACATGTCCGGCATCGTGCTGACGGTGGCGGTGGTGGGCACCATCCTGCTGCTGTCCGGCAGCGGCGGTGTGCTGACATGGGCGGGTGCCATCACGGCGGGCGCCCTGCTGGAGACCCTGCTCTCCCATGTGGACTCTATCCCCTACCTGCAAAAGCGTCTGGACGGCTGGACGCAGGATCTGAGCCAGATGACCGACCAGACCGTGCAGAGCCTTTATGCTATCGGCTCCGGCGGACTGAAGGGGCTGGGGCTGGGCAACAGCGTGGAAAAGCAGCTCTGGCTGCCGGAAAGCACCAACGACTTCATTTTCAGCGTGGTGTGCGAGGAGCTGGGCTTTATTGGTGCAGTGCTCATCATCGTGCTGTTCGTGCTGTTCATCGTGCAGGGGCTACTCATCGCCTATAAAGCGGAAAATCTGTACTGCACCATGGTAGGCATCGGCATTATGGCGCAGATCGCGTGGCAGGTGTTCTGCAACATCGCCGTGGTCACCAACACCCTGCCCAACACCGGCATCAGCCTGCCCTTCTTCTCCTCCGGCGGCACCAGCCTGATCCTGCTGCTGGCAGAAATGGGCGTGATGGTGAACATCGGCCGCAACGGCGAGCGGGCAGCGCAGCAGCGGGAGCAGATGCGTGCCCAGCGGGAGGCCGCCCGCGCCGAGCGGGAAGCAGAGCTTGCCCGCAAGACCATTGACTTGGCTTCTGCCCGCGCAGCCCGTACAGAACAGTAAAACAAACCGCAAGCCCGCCCGGCCTGTAGCCGGGCGTTTATAAGGAGGAATCACCATGCGTGTTCTCATCGCAGCCGGCGGCACCGCCGGACATATCAACCCTGCACTGGCCATTGCCGGTGCTCTGAAAAAGGCCGACCCTACCGCCGAGATCCACTTTGCAGGCCGTAAGGAGGGCATGGAGTACCGTTTGGTCACACAGGCGGGCTACCCCTTCCACCACATCGAGATCACCGGCTTCCAGCGCAAGCTCAGCCTGCACAACATCAAGCGCAATATCATTACCCTGTGGAATCTGGCCCTCTCCGGCCCTAAGGCCAAGGCCATGATGAAGGAAGTAAAGCCGGATCTCGTCATCGGCTGCGGCGGTTATGTGTCCGGCCCGGTGGTGCGCTGCGCCGCCAAAATGGGCATCCACACCGCCCTGCACGAGCAGAATGCCTTCCCCGGTGTGACCAACAAGCTGCTGGCCCCGGATGTGGATATCGTGTTTGCCGCCGTGCCCGCCGCCGTGGAAAAGCTGGGCGCACCGGACAAGACCCTTGTGGTGGGCAACCCCGTGCGGCCGGAGGTGTTTGCGCAGGCCGCCAACCGCGAGGCCATCCGTGCACAGCTGGGTGCGGGCGACCGCACCGTCATCCTGTCCTTCGGCGGCAGCTTGGGCGCACGCCGGGTGAACGAGGTGGTGGCAGACCTGTGCGCATGGGAACAGCATGAGCACAAGCCGGTGCTGCACCTGCACGCCACCGGCCAGTACGGGGTGCAGCTGTTTGAGCAGCTGCAAAAGCAGAAGGATTTTGCCCCCAGTGACAGCCTTGTGGTAAAGGAATACATCAACAATATGCCGGAGCTGTTGGCAGCGGCAGACCTCGTCATCAGCCGCGCCGGTGCGCTGACGCTGGCCGAGCTGGAGGCTGTGGGACGCGCCGCTGTGCTGATCCCCAGCCCCAATGTGGCAGAGAACCACCAGTACTACAACGCCATGGAACTGCAGAAGGCCGGGGCGGCTGTGGTCATTGAAGAAAAAGACCTGACCGGTGAAAAGCTGGTGCAGACTGTTTCTGCCATGCTGGCACAGCCCGGCAAGCTGGCCGAGATGGGCAAAAACGCCCGCAGCCTGTCTGTGGACGACAGTCTGGACCGCATCACTGCGGCGCTGCTCAAGCTGGTAAAGACCCCGTGATGCAGCTCCGGAATAAACAGGAAAGAAGGTGCGAATGATGCAGCAGAACCGTGACCGCAACGGCAGACCCCGGAACCCGAGACCCTATGACCTGAACCGGGATGTGGCGCGCACCTCTGCGCCTTCGCAGGATCATACGCCCCGGAGCACCGGCAGCAGCCGCTACGGCTACAACGGCGAGCCGCTCAGCCGCCCGCCCTCCCGCAGCGCCAACGGCAGTGTGCGCTCCTCCCGGGCAGATAACAGCATCCAGTTCCCCACCCAGTCCCAGACCCGCCGCCCGGCGCAGGGGCAGGGGAGCAATACCACCCAGTACCCCGCCGGTAACCGCCCGGCGGGCAGCAGACCCAAAAACGCGAAGTCCGGCGGCAAGCAGCGCCGCCCGGCAAACAATGCCCGCAGCGGGCAGAGCAGCCGGAAAAACCAGAATTACCAGAATGCAAACCGGCAGCAGCCGGCGGGCAACGGTCAGCGCCTGCGCCCGGCGCAGGGCGCCCCGCAGCAAAGCCCTGCCCGGCGGGAAATGCGCAAAAAGCGCAAGGTGACCCGCGCCACATTGCGGCGCCGCCGGATTCTGCGCCGTCTGACCGCCTTTGCCATGCTGCTGTGCGTCATTGGCGCGGGCATCTACCTGACCATGACCATGCTGTTCCGCATCAACTCCATTCAGGTGCAGACCCCGGACGGCAAGCAGGTGACCGAGATCGCTGGCTACTCCGCAGACAGCATTTTGCAGCAGATGGGCGTGCAGCTGGAAGAGAACATCTTCAGCTTTGAACCCGGCGAAAAGGCCGCAGTGCTGGAGCAGAACTTCCCGCTGCTGGGCTCCATCAAGGTGATCCGGGACTACCCCAACACCGTGGTGGTGCAGGTGACCGAGGCCGTGCCCGCCTACGCGGTGCAAAACGGCAGCAAGTGGCTTGTGATCTCGGACAAATGGAAGATTTTGTCTGAGGAAAGCACCCAGCCTGAGGGGCTTTGCACCCTGTACGGCGGCAAGCTGCAGGATACCACCCCGGGACAGGGCTTCTGGTTCGTGGACGATGCGGACGCCGCAGACGCCTCCGGCTCGGAAACCGCCGAAAGCGAAAGTGCAGTGAGCACCGAGACCGCCCGCATGGAAGCGCTGCGCACACTGCGCAGCAAGCTGGAGGAATACGGTCTGTCGCAGGACGTGACACGGCTGGAAGTGGCAGACACCGAGCAGCTCGCATTTTTGTATCAGGACCGCATCAGCGTGCTGCTGGGCACGCTGAACGATCTGGATTATAAGCTGGACCGCGCCCGCTATGTACTGACCAACGCCGACGGCAAGGGCTGCGGCCCCACCGACACCGGGCGGCTGGATTTCAGCCATACCAGCGCCAGCAGCACACGCAAGATCTATTTTGCACAGGGCGAGCCCACCCTGCCCTCCGGCTATGTGGTGCCGCCCAAGGCTGAGGAACCCGCCCCGGCAGAGGACACCGCCGACAGCACCGACAGTGCAGAAAGCACGGATACTGCCGACACCACCGAACCGGCGGCTGACGCGGACACCGAGCAGCTGCCCCTGACCCACCCTGACCGCATGACGGCCAACGAAGAAGAAAACCCCATGTAAAGAAGCTCTTTGGAGGAGACTGTATGAAGCTGGAACAACTGATGGAAGGCGTGCCCTTTACCCTTGTGCAGGGCAGTCTGGATACTGAGATCGCGGATATCATCTACGACAGCCGCAAGGCTGCCCCGGGGCTTTTGTTCGTGTGTATCGTGGGCACCCAACGGGACAGCCACGCGTTTGCCGCTGACTGCGCCGCCAAGGGGGTCAGCGCGCTGGTCATCCAGCACGACATCGACCTTTCTACCCTGCCCGGGGTGACCGTGGTCAAGGTGGAGAGCAGCCGCTATGCCATGGCGCTGATGAGCGCCAACCTCTTCGGCAACCCTGCCCGCCAGATGACCATGATCGGCGTCACCGGCACCAAGGGCAAGACCACCACCACCCACATGATCAAAAGCGTGCTGGAGGCCGCAGGCCGCAAGGTGGGCATGATCGGCACCAACGGCATCTACTATATGGGACGCCACAAGGACACCGCCAACACCACCCCGGAAAGCTACGAGCTGCAAAAGACCTTCCGGGAGTTTCTGGATGCCGGCTGCGATACCGCGCTGATGGAGGTATCCAGTCAGGGCCTGATGATGGACCGCGTGGCGGGCGTGCACTACGATGTGGGTGTGTTCACCAACCTTTCGCCGGATCACATCGGCCCCGGCGAGCACAAGACCTTTGAGGAGTACCGCAGCTGGAAGGGACAGCTGTTCAAGCGCTGCGACGTGGGCGTGGTGAACATTGACGACGAGAACACCGCCGCCCTGCTGGAAGGCCATACCTGCAAGCTGGTCACCTATGGCCGCGATGAAAAGGCCGACTACCGCGAGACCGGCTACAAACTGCTGCGCACCCACGATTTTCTGGGCGTTGCCTTCCACGTTACCGGCAAGGACGAGATGGACGTCAAGGTGAATATGCCCGGCGAGTTCAGCGTGTACAACGCGCTGGCAGCGCTGGCCGTGGGTAAGGTGCTGGGTCTGCCGGATGCCGCCATCCACGATGGTCTGGGCAAGTGCGTGGTGAAGGGCCGTGTGGAGCTGGTGCCCATCAGCAAAAAGTTCACCATCCTGCTGGACTACGCCCATAACGAGGTATCCACCGAGAGCCTGCTTACCACCCTGCGCGCCTACAAGCCCCACCGTCTGGTGGTGGTGTTTGGCTGCGGCGGCAACCGCTCCAAGCTGCGCCGCTACGGCATGGGCGAGATCTGCGCCAAGATGGCCGATTTCTCCATCCTCACCGAGGACAACAACCGCTTTGAAAAGGTAGAGGACATTATTGCGGATATCCGCGAGGGCATGAACAAGGGCAACCCGGACGCAAAGTTCGTGGAGATCCCCGACCGTCTGGACGCGCTGCACTACGCAGTGGATCACGCGCAGGAGGGCGACCTGATCGCCGTCATCGGCAAGGGCCATGAGACCTACCGTGACCGCGAGGGCGTCAAGACGCCGTTCCTGGAGCGGGAGCTGCTGGAAGAGTACGCACAGCAGATCGGGCTGGAATAAGAACGCAAAAAACAACGCCGTGTCGAATGTTCAGACACGGCGTTATTTTTTGCGGTAATTATGCTTTCAGCTGCGGAGCCTTGTTCTCCGGCAGGAGATTGGTCATGCTCTTCAGGCTGATGCCGATGGTGGAGAGATTATGCAGCATGGCAGAGGAGGCCGGCTGCAGGATGCCCAGAGCACCCAGCGCGATGAGGGCGGAGTTGAAGGTGAGCACGAAGCGGTAGTTTGCGTGCACGCGCTTCTGCAGGGAGTTGGCGATGGCCTTGAGCGCCACCAGCTCCTCCAGACTGTCGGCCTTGATGGTCACATCGGCGATCTCGCGGGCGATGGCAGCGCCGGAGTTGATGGCGATGCCGATATCGGCAGCGGACAGGGCAGGCGAGTCGTTGATGCCGTCACCGATCATCACCACGGTGTGGCCCTCGGCCTTGGCCTGCTGGACGAAGTTTGCCTTGTCCTCGGGCAGCACCTCGGCAAAGAAGCGGTCCACGCCCACCTGCTTTGCAATGGCGGCAGCGGTGCGCTCGCTGTCGCCGGTCATCATGACGGTGTTCCGGATGCCCAGCGCACGCAGGCCGTTCAGCACAGCGGCGGCTTCCGGGCGCAGCGGGTCGGAAATGCAGATCACGCCCACCAGCTGGCCGCTGGCTGCCATGTACAGGTGCGAATGCTCCGGTTTGAGAGCATCAAACTTTGCCTGCTCGGCTGCGGGAATGGTGCACTTTTCATCCTCAAAGACGAAGTGGTGGCTGCCGATGACCACCCGTTCGCCGCCTACGCGGCTTGCAATGCCGTGGGCCACGATGTACTCCACCTCGGAGTGCATCTCCTCATGGGAAATGCCGTGCTCTTTGGCGGCACGCACCACGGCGTTGGCCATGGAATGGGGGAAGTGCTCTTCCAGACAGGCGGCCAGCTGCAGAACTTCGCGCTCGTTGCAGCCGGAGAAGGGCACGACCTCCACTACCTGCGGGGTGGCACGGGTGAGGGTGCCGGTCTTGTCGAATACGATGGTGTCTGCCTTGGACAGGGCTTCCAGATACTTGCCGCCCTTGACGGTGATGTGGTAGCTGCCGCACTCACGCATGGCAGAAAGCACGGCCAGCGGCATGGAGAGCTTGAGCGCACAGGAGAAGTCCACCATCAGGCAGGAGATGGCGCGGGTGGCGTTGCGGGTGAGCAGATAGGTGACCACCGTTGCGCCCAGACACCATGGCACCAGCTTGTCGGCCAGCACCAGCGCACGGTTCTCGGTGCTGGACTTGAGCTTTTCGGATTCCTCGATCATGGCCACGATCTTGTCGTAGCGGTTGGAACCGCCCTCGGCCTTGGCGATAAAGACGCACTCGCCCTCCTCCACAACGGTGCCGGCATAGAGGGTGGACCCCTCTGCCTTGCGCACCGGCATGGCTTCGCCGGTCAGGGCGGCCTGATTCACCATGGCTTCGCCTTCCAGCACGGTGCCGTCCAGCGGGATCATGTTGCCGCTGCGCACGACCACCTCATCGCCGGAGCGTACTTTGGTCAGAGGCACCAGCACTTCGGTGCCTTGGCTGCGCACCCACACCTTGTCCACGTTCAGGGCCATGCTGCGGGCCAGATCGTCCAGACTCTTCTTGCGGGTCCACTCTTCCAGCAGAGAGCCCAGATTCAGCAGGAACATGACAGAACCGGCGGTGCCAAAGTCGCCGCGCAGCAGCGAGACGCCGATGGACAAAGCGTCCAGCACCTCCACTTCCAGCCTGCGGCTCAGCACGCAGCGCACACCCTTCCAGAGAAAGTGGATGGAGCGGAAGGCGGTGTAGGCAGCGTCAAGGGGTGCGGGCAGGAACAGCTTGCGCAGGCAGCGGCCTGCCACCAGATCGAACATTTTATCCTGATATTCCCGGTTCAGCCTGCGGCTGTCGGCGGAGGTGACCAGAGCGTCATACTCGGCCACATCGAACTTATAGCCCGCCAGAACAGCGATGGCAGCGGAACGTCTGCCGGTATAGGTGATGACCACATCGCCGGTGCGCTCATAAACGGCGGCATGGACAATGGCATCATGGTGGTTCAGATAAGCTTCCAGCACATCGGCACGGTGCAAAGTCATGCGGACGTTTTCCACATGCACACGCATCCGGCCTTTGCCTTCATGCAGAATGGTACATTTCATATATCAAATATCCTTCTCTATCTTTTTGCCGCAGCGTCAGGCTGCTATACCCTGCACGCCTGCGGCCCCACTCTCACAAAAAAGAGCCGCCCGAAGGCGGCTCGAAAGCCACGTTGGGGCTTTCAGTGCTTTACGAACCGAAAATTACTCAGCGGTCTCTTCGGTGGTCTCCTCGGCGGCATCCTCGATCACAGCAGCCTCGGCTTCAACAGCACGAGCCTCGTTGATGGCCTTTGCATCGGCCAGAATATCACCGGCCTGCTCCTGGACCTTGCTGACGGTCTCCATGGTGGAGTCCTTCATGCGCAGCACGGCAGCAGTGGTCTGGGTGTAGACCTTCTTGGCATCCTTGCTGGACAGCAGCTTGAAACCGGCAGAACCGAACAGAGTACCGGCGGCGAACAGTGCGATCTTCTTGATATCCATAGTAACTTCCCTACCTTTTCTATTTCCTGTCAGAGGCCCTGCACCGCAGGACCTGTAAGATGAATATACCGGCCCAAAAGCCGGAGAACAGGGTGGACATTTCCCTTCTGTCGAGCCTATTGTAACACAGAATTTACCATTTTCAAGCTTTTTCTTGAATGTTAATACATGTAAACTTTTTACGATGCGTAGTTAGAAAAAGCTATCTTTAACGCGTTTTTTGAGACAAACTACAGTTTGTAAATGGAAACTAACCGGCAGATGGGACGAGAAAGAATTTCCAGTTTGTAAAAAATCCTGGTTTGGAAATGCGGTTTGCCGCCACGGCCCTTCGCTGTGAAAAAGCAGCCCGGAAAAATCCGCAGATTTTTCCAATTTGCAATCCTTAAAATCAACTTCCGCTAAG
>ENA-UEQR01000617-UEQR01000617.1-human-gut-metagenome-genome-assembly--contig:-NODE-617-length-22271-cov-9.316302_pt1 | contig 22271 bp, 18 predicted proteins | sample MGYA00242944_ERZ507941 | MGnify/ENA primary metagenome ERZ507941 (study PRJEB26167, sample SAMN06115398) | human gut metagenome | host: Homo sapiens | place: China:Chongqing | collected 2016-06-23...
CTCTTTCTATTTCGAACTTCTTATTGTCTACATTATACCTTACTCTTAAAAATTTTCCAATATTTGTTCTTTAAGAAATGTTTTTTAACATCTACAAATAATGCGCAAAAAAAAGACTCTCGCCCAAACGAGAGTCTTTACTTATTTTTCGCCTTGCAGTCCTTTTTCAGTCAGCATAGTCCAGCCTTCTTCCTGCACGATCAGGCCTTCCTTCATCAAATGCCCCAAAGCACGTTTGAAAGCTGCTTTACTGATACCAAATTTTTCCTTAATGATTTCCATCGGTGTAGTATCACAGTAAGGCATTTTACCATTCCGTTTATGTAAAAAATTTAAAATATCTTCCGCATCGGCGATCATAGCGTTTTCTTTTTGCTGGCGTAAGGACAGATTTACCCTGCCATCCTCACGAATATAAGTGATGCGGGCCGTGATCTCCTGACCAAAATCCAAACGCCCGCCGGGAACTTCACTGCGATGCAGAAACGCCAAAAAGCGCTGATTAGTAAAAATGAAGAAGCCTTCCGGCAGGATATTATAGATAGTACCTGTCACGCTGTCGCCGACCTTGACACCAACAGCAGGTTTGGAAGCCTTCAGCATTTCTTCTTCCACCCGCATACTGACAGCAGGGCGTCCTGTTTTATCGCGATACAGCTTTATCCAGACCAGCTGACCCGGCGACACATGCCCTCGCATTTCGCTGTACGGCAAAAATACACCGCGTTCAGCGCCAATATCCACAAACCCGCCGTCCTTGGTCACACTTAAACCTTAACGTAACCGATCTGCCCTTCGCGCATTTTCGGTAATTTCTGGCTCGCCGTCAAACGGCCATGCGGATCTTTATACAAATAGACTTTAACTTCATCGCCAACATTGACCGCTTCCGTCTGCTGCAGCTTATGCAGCAGGATATCATCAGAAGTATCGCCCGTACCAGCGTCAAGGAAAGCGCCCATTTCGCCCAGACGTGCCACTTTTAAAGTAACAACGTCACCCGCACGATATTTAAGCTGCTTTGCCATGTCTTTTTCATCAGTCATTTTTGCTCTCCACAAATTCTTCCGACGGAGCATCAGCCCACAGTTGCTCCAGATTATAGAACTCGCGTTCTTCTTCAATAAAGATATGCGCAACACAATTACCATAATCCATCAAAATCCAACGGCCTTCAGCATAGCCTTCTTTGTGAGTAACAAAAATGCCTGCCTCCGCCAATTTATCTTCGATATTGTCAGCAATAGCTTTAACCAGGATATTATTTCCAGCGCTGGCAATAATAAAATAATCAGTTACAGGAGAAATGTTCTCCATATTCAGCAGCAAAATATCCTTTGCTTTTTTATCGCAGGCTGCCGCCGCTTTCATAAACTTCTGCTGCCTTTGCACGCGGCCAATATCACCCAGCTCATCTTTGCGGAAACGCACATATTCGCCTGCCCGCTTACCGTCCAGATGCTGATAACCATGTTTAATATCAATAACAAGATCGGCGTAAGGATCTTCATAATACATATCCTTTTCCACATATAAATCAACGCCGCCAATCAGATCGATAACATCAATAAACGCACGCCAGTCCACTAAAACATAATAATGGATCGGTACCTGCAGCAGATTGGCTACCGTTTGCTTGGCCATCATCACACCGCCGTAAGCATAGGCTGCATTCAGCTTATCCCAACCAGCCCGGCCCGGGATCTGCACCTTGGTGTCACGCGGCAGCGAAAGCAGCGCAACCTTATTATCGCCGGGGTCAAAGCTGGCCAGCATCATCGCGTCAGTTCGCTTTGGTTCATCCGGAGCAGCATCACTGTCACCGTCATCTATACCCAAAAGCAAAATATTGATGCGCTTGTTCAATTTTTCATTTTGGGTTATCTTGTCGCTGGCACCAACAACATCAACCTTCGGCGGATTGATAAAATTGTCATAGATCCAGACTGTTCCCCAAAAAGCTCCCGTCAGCAGTACCGCCAAAACCAACAGTACAAATACCAGCCTGCCCCAACGTAATTTACGTTTCTTGCGGACAGGCCTGATCTCTCTATTTTCTTCCACAGACATTGGCATCTCCTACAAATTCAATTTAAGCCTTTTAAACTTAGCCGCCAATTCGTTATACCCCTCTATGCAATGAGGGTGTACCAAAAGGTCGTATTCCAGCAAATAACGTATCGTCTGCGCATAAGCCTTTATCATGGCCTGTTCCAGGTCAACCTTAGCCAGCCGGCGCATTTCCTCGATACCTGCAAAATCACGAGTCGGCTCCAGCAGATCAGCCAGATAGACAACCATCGCCATCTTGCTCATGCCTGCCGCACCAGTAGTATGAAAACGGATAGCATCCAAAATTTCCTGATCGGTAACGCCGTATTTTTCCCGGGCGTAATATACGCCCAGTTTGGCATGCAGTAAAATAGGCTGATTCCTTTCGACATCATCCATTGGTAAACCCAAAGCAATTGTATGCATCAAAAGATCACGCGTAGGTATCTCACGCCCGCAATCGTGCAGTAATGCCCCAACGCCAACCTTTTCCTTATCCAGTCCGTAAACAGCTGCCAGTTCAAGAGCAGTATCGTATACAGCCAAAGAATGTTTAAAACGCTTATGAGGCAAAGATGCTTTAAGAAGTTTTTTCATTTCTGTGATATCCAGCATGATAACAACTCCTCTCACTACCATTAAGACTGGTAGAGATGCTCCTCTAAAATATACTTTTCTACACTTTCCGGCACCAGACGCCCCAAAATATCATCATAATATCTGCATATCCAATCGCAGTCACCAACCTCTGATTTCCACTGCTTTACAGACTCTATCAATCTTAGCTGTTTTACTCTTGAATCCTCAACACCCTCAAGCCGACACAGCTCCGGTATGCTGCTGACATCACAATCAATTTTTTTAATATCGCTGTTGACCTGAATCCAATTAATTCTTATCTTCCCATCGTGGCCTGCTTGTGTATTATTCTCTATGAACCTTGCCTGATCGATTAGTTTCCGGCGTCCACCAACAAATTCCATCATTTCTGTTATTTTGTTCAAATGTTTTTCTCCGGTTAGTTTTCCTGACCGGTATCCTTCGGTGTCTGTTTTTTTTATAATATAGCCTGCAAGCGTGTGCTTAATTGGAGTTTTTCCCATAGTATAATACCCCTGTAAAACCATTAATACGTCCTATCACTTTTCCTCAAACAACTCGATTTCCTCGCCAAGTGGTCCTTTGCAGAATGCTATGCGCGCCGGAAATACCGGTGTTGATGCGATTTCTATATCCTTCGGCTCAATAAATACCTCGTATCCTGCTGCTTTTACAGCCTCTACACACGCATCCACATCATCTGTTGCAAATGCGAAATGACGAATCACATCCTTGCCCGGTGCATCATCTCCATCGTTAAAAATCTCAACAATTCCGTTTCCGGTATCAAGCATGATTCCTGCCTGCCATTCCCTTGCGACCGGGATTTCCAGAATGTTTTTGTAGAAATCTATTGTCTTTTCATATTCCTCTGTGCTGCTGCACTTCATAGATACGTGATGTATACCTTTTATTAAGCTCATTGTTTTTCTCCTTGAAATCTTTTGTTGAATATATTATATCTATCACTTCTTTTATTGTCCATATATACAGTCTATCATGATTGCGGCCACGTCTGCCTTTGCGCTTTCTCAAAATTGCCCTGCTCACTGCTAAATGCACAATCATCGCATAAATCCAGCACTGTTTCATCCTTCAGATACAAAACAAGCGTTTTTTCAGTCTCATCATCATCACCGCTTTTCCATATGTACCTTTCTACATCTGAAAAATCATACTGTTTTTCCTTAAAATGAACCAATGTTATTTTCTGCGTTGTATAGTTTATTTCATAATACCACAGTCTTGCCGATGCCAGTATACAGATAAATCCCGCTATTCCTATGACCATGGCAGTTTTTATGGCTGCATTTAATATGGCTGATGGTTTAAAAAAAGCATATCCTGCCAATGGTACAATCAAGCCTGCTACAACCATTACCAAAAAGGCCGGTATTCCTATAAAACGTTCAAGTATCTGCCCGCTTACCATTTCGCGTTCCACTGCGCCCTCTGCGACTCCCAGAAACACCATGCAAAACAAAAAGCTGACCAACAGTATAAGAAGAAATTTAAATATGTTTAAAAAACTATCTGTGAAAGTTAATATCATTTCAACAGGCTTTAGCTTTCCCACCAGGCGGCAGATAAAATATTTCTTTTTTATCCATGCGGTGGCATACGTTACGACAACGCTCAACACGGCAATAATCAGCCCATACCCCTTTGAATCTGAGAATATGGCACACAAAAAATACTCTGCCAAAAAAATTATCCTGTATTTGCGTATTTTTTTTGAAATAATCCCGAAATAGCAATCCACCGAAAGTGCGTGCTGCCCTATAAACTGATAAATATCATTGCCGGTCATATCATCAGCCAAATTTGCTTCCACTCTCAGATATTTCTTATAAAACGAATCTGTAAAAAAATAAACAGCCAACACTGCAGCCCACTTAAAGATGTCATCACTTTCAAATATGATGAACATGCCTGCCATAAGACATATTACAAAAAGTACTCTCGCCTGCCTTATTGTTTTCACATTTCTATCTTCTATGCCCTCTGCAAAAATTTCTTCCGCTTTATCCATTTTCTTCCTCCAGTAATTCCCTGAGATTCTTATTTTTATTTCCTAAATCATCATTTAATATCTGCTCCCTGTCCCCGAATTTAACAAGCCTGCCATTATCAAGCAATCCGATATAGTCAGTTATGTCATTGACCTCCTCAACCAGATGCGTGCTGATTATGATGCTTATGTTTTCTTTTTCTATTGTTCGGATCAAAAGCTCCCAGATGTCCGTTTTTACGACCGGGTCCAGATTTGCCATAGGCTCATCCAAAAGCAGAAGCTTTGGGTGCCTTGCCAGAGCAAATGCCAGTTGGAGCTGCATCTGTTTTCCTGTTGAAAGCTCCTCAAATTTTGTCGTATATTCTTCCTTGGTGAACTCCATCATTTCAAGCATTTCATCAAAATGCTTCTGATTCCATCTGCTGTAAAGACAGCTTAACAGCCTGATATTTTCGTCAGCCCTAATCCCGCCTATACACCAGCTTCTTCCACCGACATATGCCACCTCATCATGATACAGAATGTCAATTGCTTTCATTCCGGTGACATCAATATCATTCCATAATACCTTTCCACTCAGTGGTTCAATATGTCCGTACACTAAATCAAAAAGCGTAGTTTTTCCTGCGCCATTTTTTCCCAAAAGTGTCATGAGATATCCGTCATCCAGTGAAAAGCTGACATTTTCCATAGAAAAGGTTTTCGTACTGTAAGATAAATTTTGAACCTCTAGCATGTTTCCTCCTCCCAAAGTATCCTCACCATATCAATAAACTCTGCTTCATCAAGCTCTGCCGCCTTTGCCTTTTCTATAACCGCGGCAAGCTCCTCCTCCACACTTAAAGTACGTTTTTCCTCGAGATATCCCATATCCGGATCGTCCACGAAAAAGCCCTTTCCAGGCACCGAATATATCATTTTCTCCTTTTCCAGCTCCTCATATGCCTTTTTCGTGGTAATGACGCTGACCTTAATATCCGCTGAAAGCGCCCTTATCGATGGAAGCGCATCATCCTTATTCAATTTTCCGGCAAGTATTGCCTCCTTTATCTGCGTGGCAATCTGCTCATAAATGGGTGTTCCGCCCTTAGACTGTATGGAAATATTCATTTCTGCCTCCAATAGTTCTTACCATGTCTATCACCAGTATAGTACCTGACAAAATCCCTGATATACATCCAAGCTTATAGAACTCATTGCCTATTCCTGAAATATCAGAAAAGCTGCCATTTGTAACAATAGTCATAAAGCAGACAAACAACCCTATGTACATAACAATTTTTACCACCACAATAAAAGTCTCATATATTTTTACAGACTTTGAAACACTCGCGTCAGCTAAACACTTTTCTAAATTTCTGCTGTCTTCTGCTGCTTTCCAAAAGATACCATTTATCGAAAAGTGTGCGAGAATTATGATATATGAAATAAAACATACCGCCACATAAACCGGATGTGAAAAAAGCTCCAGCTTTCTGTATCTTATCACAATAAACGCAGTGTTTATAAGAAGAGGAACACTTAAACACAGTAAATCAAGCATCACCTCTGTCAAAAATCTTGTTTTTCTTTCCTTCTTTGAAAAGGGTAAAAGCTCATTTATCTCGAGGCTTCTAAATACTGCAATGGATAGCATAAACAGGAATCCTGCAAATACAAAGCCCCCTACTCCGCACAGTGTTGTCACAAGCAATACGATAAATGCCAAACCTATATGCCCCGGTGAACTGGATAACCATATCTTTTTTCTCTCAAAATAATCCCTGATCATTGCTCATCACCACTTTCTTTTATTATCTCTTTCTTCTGTACGTAGTACATGATTTCTTTAAGCTCTGCATATCTCATATGCTGCCTGATTTCATGATTAATTTTTGCGGTTATTTTTGCTTCATCATATCTTATCAGCAATTCATTTGAGCTTTCACTTAAACGCCCTCCGACTACAAGCTCCTTCGGTATCCTCTCAAGCAATGCCTTTTCCCCGGAAACAAGTCTGTAGGAATCCCTAAGCTCATCCAGCGAACCGTAATAGAATTTGCTTGTGGTATTGTCTTTCTTTTGCAGCCATAAAATATAATCTGCGAAATGCTCAAGCTCCTCTACCAGATGTGTTGCATAAATTATGCATTTATTTTCATCTGCTGCAAGCTCCCTTATGGTTTCATAAAATTTATCACGAAATTCAACATCCAGATTTCCCGTAGGTTCATCAAAAAAGTACACCTGCGCATCATAGCTCTGTGCAAATGCAAGCTGCAGCAGTATCTTCTGCCCCTGCGAAAAATCCGAGGCATTCATAATATCCTTTTTACTTTTAGAAATTCTAAGAGGTACGCCCGGAAAATCGATAAGACCATACTGCTTAAGAAGCGCCTCATATTTTTTCTGATTAAATCCGTCGTAATATCTGCCGTAATATTTTCCTATCGAGACAGCAGATATATTTTCCCTAAACGGCAATTCACTAAATACATAAGCTATTTTCTTCTTGTATGCCTTCTCATCCGTCTGCAGACACACACCGCCTATCACAATACCGGTGTCTGTCGAATCAGACTCTTTCATCCCCATAAGAACAGAAAGAAATGTTGACTTGCCACAGCCATTCTTTCCTATCACACCTACAATGCTTCCACCCGGCACTTCAAATGAAATATTGTCCAGCTTGAATTTGTCAAATGTTTTACTGACATTTCTGACTATCAGTGCATTATTCATAAGCTACTCCTTTGTATGCAAATGACATTTTTTACTTAGCCATTTATTCACTTGCGATTTATTCATTTTGCGTTTTTTGCCTCGCCTGTTATATATACAGTATATACAGTTATATACAGGTTGTCAATATACTTTTATCTCCTATATATTTTCAATTTTATTTTCTTGTACTACCGGTAAAATATGCAAGTGATATGGTGTAGTTCGTTTAAAACTGTTATACTAGGATATATCAGAAAATAAGTACAATCTACAGGAGGATTATCATGATAATAAAAAACGGCATTGTAGCAGACCCTGCTTCAGGTCTCTACGAACATATGGATATACTTGTAAAAGATGGAATAATAGTAAAAATAGCACCTGACATCTCATGTGCGTCAGACGCTGCTGCAACTGAAAAAGAAGAAATAATAGATGCAAACGGAATGATTGTCGGACCGGGACTTATCGACACACATGTGCATTTCCGTGATCCGGGCTTCACATACAAGGAGGATATCCATACCGGTTCCCTGGCTGCCGCGAAGGGTGGCTTCACAACTGTTGTATGCATGGCAAACACAAAGCCTACAGTGGACAATGTAGATACTCTAAAGGACAACCTCACACGTGGAAAGCAGGAAAAAATCCGTATGTATCAGGCCGCTGCAATATCGCACTCCCTCAAAGGACAGGATGAGGTTGACATGGCAGCTTTAAAGGAAGCCGGAGCATGTGGCTTTACCGATGACGGCATCCCGCTTACAAATGCTGATTTCTGCTACAGAGCCATGCAAAATGCTGCGAAGCTGGATATGCCAATAAGTCTCCATGAGGAGGACCCTGCATTTATCAAAAACAACGGCATCAACCACGGAAAAGTATCTGACGCTCTCGGTATCTACGGCTCACCATCCATCGCTGAGGAAGCCCTTGTCGCAAGAGACTGTCTGCTTGCGCTGCGCAGTGGTGCTGATGTTGTGATACAGCACATCAGCTCCGGTGTATCTGTTGATATAGTCCGCACCTACCAAAAGCTTGGTGCAAGGCTCCATGCCGAGGCCACTCCACATCACTTTACGCTGACTGAGGATGCTGTCTTAGAGCACGGCACCCTTGCCAAGATGAATCCACCTCTGCGCACTGAAGCAGACCGTCAAAAGATTATAGAGGGACTTATCGATGGCACAATAGACCTTATCGCAACAGATCATGCGCCTCACAGCACCGAGGAAAAATCAAAGCCTGTAACCGAAGCTCCAAGCGGTATCATCGGTCTTGAGACATCTCTTGCTCTTGGTATCACAAGCCTTGTCAAACCGGGCCATCTGAGCATGCTTGAGCTTTTGGAAAAGATGACTATCAACCCTGCCAGACTGTACCACATGCCTTACGGTACTATCTCAGAGGGTGCTGCTGCAGATTTTGTCATCTTTGATCCTGACGAAAAATGGGTACCATGCGAATATGCATCAAAATCATCAAACACACCTTTCACCGGCATGGAACTGACCGGTAAGGTTAAGTACACCGTATGCGGTGGAAATGTGATTTATTCGGATAAATAAATTGTGTATGCACTATTAAATAAGCAGATTGTGAACGCATATGTTCACAATCTGCTTTTTTCTACTTCTCCACCAGCTCCAGGCAGTCTCCATAGTGCATCTGCAGTGACTTTAAGTCCATAATCATCACATAAAATACTCTGCCATTGTGCACTGAATCCACTATCCTGCCATGGTCGAGCACTGAAATATATGTGCCGTCTGCTTTTCGCATATGAAAGAAAATATAATCATTTGAGTGTCCTCCGTTAATCTGCGACCATATGCTTTTTTGACAGCTTTCCTGTTCATCCGGGCGTATCAGATTGCAGAAGCTCTTACCTGTATATGCAAGCAGCTCGTCCATATTTTTACAGCCTGTAAGCCGAAGCAGCTCACTGTTTGCAAGCAGGATCTCATCATTTTCTTTATCTGCCCTGTAAACAATGAAAGCACCCGGCATATTGTCAATAATATCCTTCACGGCAAATCCAAGCTTTGCGCGACTCTTTACTTGCTCACCCTCACGATATGCCATGCAGCCGTTCTTCCCACGCATTTTCACCTCATAAAGTGCCATATCCGCACACCGCATGAGCTGTGAACGGTCATCAGCCAAAACAGGATACTCTGCAAAGCCCAGTGAAATAGTAAATGCACGTTCTTCACCTTTACAATAAAATTTCCTGGTTTCTTCTGTAAACTTCTTAAGGAAAGGCTTTACATCCACTACCGTGCAATCCGGCATGAAAATGCTAAACTCATCGCCTCCGTTTCTACCGAGTATAACATCCTTTGAAAAATATTGCTTCATGCTCTCTGCAAGCTTCTTAAGTGCACCATCACCTGCCGCATGTCCATACACATCATTAACAAGCTTGAAATCATCAATATCAAGCATCGCCACAACACAGTGCTTTTGCGGATTCTGCCTCATATATTGCTCAACCTGCTCATCAAAGCCGTGCCTGTTGTAGATACCGGTCAGTGCGTCTGTCACAGCAAGTCTCTTGAAATTATTCCTGTTTTCATTGATTAAAATCAATGCTACTGTAAGCCCTGTCAAGAGCAGGACTATAATTACACCTCCGATAAACATGTATATCAGATAGTTATTATTGTAAAACCCACTCTTGGGTAAAATCTCAAGCCTCCACTTATCTCCATACACGTCAAAGTCATATATCACCGGATTGTTCAGCTCTTTCTTTGAACCGTAAACCCACTCATACGAATCATCCCACGGCGCAGCACTCTTCTGCAGACTGTACTTGTATCCAAAATCGGAAAGAGCCTCTACCGATGCAGAAAAAATATCCGGAACCTTAAGTATAACAATTGTGAAGCCCCAAAAGCTCTTCTGACCATTTTCATCCTCCAAATAAACCGGATTGCGCACCGCTATGCCACATCCGCCCTGCTTCAGCTTAAACGGTCCCTGCACGATCACGGTATCATTATCCCTCGCATAGCGTGAAATCTCTCCCCTGTCACTATCATTTATCAGATCTATCTTACCGGATTCGTTCCCCTCCTCAGGATATATTTCAGTCACAACTCCATTCGGTGCTATCTGTATACTCTGAATCGAAGTGTCCATCATATTTGCAGCAACATCATAAAATCCATTAATATTTCCATCATCGCTTATGACAACCTGCTTTAAGGTATCGGTAAATCCTATTCCCTCCATAAGCTCGCCCTTTATACGCTCCGCATAGGTCATCGCATTAAGCTTTGCATTTGTCCTGTTCTGCTGTTCCTGACTCTTTCCAACTATATATATCAAGCCGATTAACGCACACATACTCAATATAAATACCACTGCCGGAACAATAAATCTCTTTTTTAGCTTTTTCATTTGTATCACTTTCTAAAATCAATGTCTATCTGTTCTATATGATTTTAATATTATAGCTTTACGATAAGAAAATGTCTATAAATTTACTTAGTTCATATCAATATTTTTCAGTTGCTCACCCTCTCGAGGAGGCAAATACTTTCTACATGCGTCGTATGAGAAAACTGATCAAATGCCTGCCACTTCATGAGTTCATACTTTTCTTCACAGAGTATCTTCAAATCCCTTGCCAATGTTGCCGAATCGCAGCTCACATATACAATCCTCTCCGGTGACATCGCAAGCATTGTGTCCAGACACTTCTCATCACAGCCCTTTCTTGGCGGGTCAACGACTATCACATCCGGGCGAAGCATATCTGCTTCATCCGTGTATTTTGCTGCAGGTACTTCTGGCTTGATAGCTTCAATCCCTTTAGTTATATTTTTCTTTGCATCTGCATAGAACTGTGGCAGCACCTCCTCCGCTTTTCCCACGAAAAACTGCGCGTTTGTTATGCCATTGAGCTTTGCGTTGTTTTTTGCATCCTCGATTGCCTGAGGCACTATTTCCACTCCATACACCTGCTTTGCCTTCTGTGACAAAAAAAGCGATATGGTACCGATACCGCAGTAGAGATCCCAGACATTTTCATTTCCTGTAAGCCCTGCAAATGCAAGTGCCGTGCTGTAAAGCTTTTCTGTCTGCTTCGGGTTTACCTGATAGAACGACTGCGGCGAAATCTGATATGTGATGCCTGTACCCTGTGGTGTGAAATCAGGGTAAGAAAGCAGATGGATGGTGTCCTCAATATATGGTCTTCCCCATATGCATACTGTCTTTTTGCCGAGGATGACATTTGTGTTTTCCTTGTTGATATTGTAGGAAATGGATGTCATTCCATCGATTTTTGAGAGTCTTTCGCACAGTGAATCTGCTGCATTCCCAGCTCGGCATTTTGCTTCAAAACTGTCCCCATTTACCACAAGACACACCATAATCTGCTTTGATGTAAATCCATATCTGATAAGCACGTGGCGCACGAGCCCTTTGTGTGTGTTCTCGTCATACGGCGTAATGCCGCACTCATTCATCCATTCCTTTATGATGTCGAGTATCTCTTTGTTTTGCGGCACCCCAAGCTTGCAGTCCTCGACCGGGATGATATTGTGGCTTCGCGATGCATAAAAGCCTGTCACTATATTGCCATCCCTGTCATATCCCACCGGAAACTGTGCCTTGTTGCGGTAGCGGTATGGATTGTCTGCGCCTACAGGCGGCTGCATTTTACTGTCCAGCTCTTCCTCGGAAAATCCACCTATACGCATGAGATTGTTGCGCACCTTATTATTTTTAAATTCAAGCTGCTTTTCATAGGAGAGCGCCTGTATCTGGCAGCCGCCACACCTCTTGTGCAGCTCACATTGCGGCTCAACGCGAAAAGTGGAAGGGGTCTTAATCTCTTCCACTCTTGCGTAGCCATAGTTTTTCTTTAATTTTGTTGCGCGGGCTGTTATGACGTCACCAATCAGTGCATCCTTTACGAAAAAGGTCATCCCATCATAATGCCCGATACCCTCGCCATCTGTTCCCATATCTGTTATTTCAAGTTCAAATATGTCATTTTTTTTCATGCTTTTCTCTTCTTTATTTTATATATAATTACTCTTTATAATGTTTGTATCCGGTGCAAGCTTTCACACCAAAATCACACCATAGCTATATTAATATCGTCCGCCTTTTACACACTTGTTCTGCGGAAATTTGTCTCCATAAATCTGTTGTAGCCCTGCCACTTTGTATCATTTTCGGGCACATTTACAAGCAGCTCCCTGAATGTCTCCATCTTGGCATCTATGTTGTCTGCAAAGCTGAGTGCAAGTGCCTCGACAAGTGCCGGTTTTTTAGGAGAGCCAAACTCCAGCTCGCCGTGGTGGGCAAGTATACAGTGCTTCAGCTCATTTGCGAGCACTACCGGGAAGCCGTCGATGCTCTTAATCGCATCGCCTACCCACTCTGCACCAATCATGATATGTCCGAGGAGCTGTCCTGCGTCTGTATAGTCATTCTCCGGGAAAGTAGAAAGCTCCTTTAATTTTCCGATATCATGGAAAATAGCTGCTGTAAGAAGCAGGTCACGGTTTAAAACCGGATACATTTTTGCAAAATAATCACAGTTCTTCGTCACACCGAGTGTATGCTCCAAAAGACCTCCTACAAAGCCGTGGTGCACGCTCTTTGCGGCTGAATGGAACTTGAAACGGCGCTCAAACTCCTTATTGTCAAAAAAGCTATGTAAGAGCTGTGACAGGTACTGATTCTTTACAGAGCCGATAAAGCCCATGAGCTCCTTATACATGACCTCGACATCCTTATCGCTGACCGGCAGATAATCCGCAGGGTCATATTCTCCCTCGTTTACCTTTCTCGCACGCTTTATGGAACACTGCAAATTGCCCTGAAAGCTTGTGATATCACCGGTTATGGCTATGTAATCCATTGCGTCAAATTCCTCAATGCCTACTGAGCCCACATCCCATATCTTGGCATCCAGCGTGCCTGTCTTGTCCTGCAGTATGACATTGTCATAAGGCTTTCCGCTTTTGGTCATGGCTGTCTGCTTACTCTTGCATAAAAAAATCTCATTGATTCTCTCTCCCTCGCGGAGAGTTGAAATATACTTCATATATCCTCCTAATTTCGGCTAATTCATCACACCGATTTTCACCTGACAGGTAATCTCCGTGTAGCCGTTGCTTCCTTTTCTCTTTACTTTCAGATTGCAGGTATCCTCAGGCTTTTGCTGCATAAGCTGTGTGTTGTACGCAGACACATTCGATACATCCTTATCGCTTACCGCCACTATCACATCACCGCTTTGAAGCCCTGCGACAAATGCCGGTGAATCCATGGTAACCTGCTTTATATAAACACCCTTTGGGATGTTATATCTGTTTGCTATTTTTTCCGTAACTGTAGTACAGGTGATGCCTATGTACGGCACATCTGCGCCGCCCTCAAGCTTTTCAATGACCGGTGACAGATTGCTTATGCTTACAGCCGTGAGCGTATTGTTTTCCTCCGCCGGATTAAAATCCTGCAGCGAAAGCCCTATGACCTGACCATCCGTATTGATGAGTATACCGCTCTGTGACCTGTTGCTTGCGATATCTGTGGTGAGCACCGAGTAATTGTTGTCCTGCGCCGACAGCTCATTGGTTGTTGATGTTATAAGACCTGTGAGAATGGCATAGTTTGCCTCAAGTGCAATGACAGATGCTCCTCTTGAAACAATATTTGAATTACCAAGCTCCGCAACCGCTATAGCCGCTGTTGTGGCATCGTCCAGAAGTGACTTATCCACAGAAATAATCGCTATGCCTGTATTGCTGTCGTACTTGACCAGTGCAGCATCAGCCATCATGTCGTTTACAAAGGTCACACTAAGCTTATCCGCCTTATCCACTACATCTTTCTCTGTCAGAATGATTAGCTGCTTTCCATTGTCCTTCAGTATCACTCCCACACCCTGACCCTCGGTCTCATAGGAATTGTTGAAAATATCAGTGGCATCTGTCACGCCTGTGACTCCTACTACAAATTTCGTTGCCAAAGCTCCCACTCTGTATAGCTGGCTCTGCACTGCCTGATAATCTGCCAGTGTAGGCTGGTATGTCTGCGAAGACGGCTCCGAAGAAGTGCCGGGCTCTGCGCTTTGTGTACCATTTTCACTATATGCATCACTGCTGTCATCTATGCCTGACTGCTGTGTGGCTGTCTGCACATCATTATTATTTTTCCCATCTGAAGCTTTTTTTGATTGTCTGTTGATAACCGGCAGAAATATAGCAAAAACAATGCTTGCAGCCACTGCAAATGCCACTCCGCAGAGTGCTGCCGTGCCTGCTTTTTTTGCAAGTCTTTTTTTATTCAGCGGTTTATCCTTTATCTTTTCTCTGATAAATTGCTCCATATTGTTACCCTGATTAGATGTCTTTAGTTACTATCTTACATTATATTCTGAATTATATTGCGTTGCAACCATATTTTTTCTTTGAGTATGGGCTTTGAGTATGGGCTTTGAGTACAGGCTTGCGGCATGTACCCGCCGGACTGCTGCACTGCTCACAACGGTGCGAATAGCGCAGTGGCTTAGATACTGTAGGATTATGCTCATAACACAGAAATGCCACGGCATGGATGCCGGGGCAAGGAGCTATCGAGCCATGGAAGGCGAGTAGCGACGGTTTCGTCATGTATAGAAAAAGTAAATGCATAATCCATACAGAATCTTAGTCACGCAGCGTAGCACCGTTGTGAGCAGTGCAGCAGTCCGGCGGGTACATGTCGCAAGCCCTTACTTTTTGGCTCATTTAACAATCTGGTTTGTTATGTATTAAACTTTATGTTATCATCTTGTAATTATCATTTAATACATATTTATTATGGTTTTTTTGAAGATTTTCAGCTATAATATGATAAGCTATACAGTAAATATGAATTTAATATTCAACTACCGAAATATAAGGATATAGAAATGAATAAAAAAGTTTACAAAACATTGGAATATAACAAAATCCTCACCATGTTAAGCAGCTACGCAGCATGTGATGAGACAAAGAAAAGGTGTCTTTCTCTTGAGCCGGTCACCGATTTATACGAAATCAGACATCTGCAGACCACCACTGCCGATGCACTAAGCCGCCTGTACAAGGACAGCGGAGTGTCCTTCGTGGGCATACACAATGTGCATGCTTCTCTAAAGAGGCTTGATATCGGTGGTGCGCTGAATACGACCGAGCTTCTTCGCATCTGCAGTCTGTTAGAGGTTGCAAAGCGTGTTAAGGCTTATGGCAGAAGCGGCATGGACAATGAGAAGCAGGATTCACTCTCCGGTCTGTTTGCAGGGATTGAACCGGTTTCTGCGCTCTGCGATGAGATTAAGCGGTGCATTTTATCTGAGGAAGAGATTGCCGATGATGCGAGTCCTGAGCTTTTTAAGATAAGAAAGAGCATACGCGGCATGAACGACAGAATCCATGCGCAGCTCACCAAGCTCATGAACAACAGCACAACAAGAACCTATCTGCAGGATGCTGTTGTGACCATGCGTGACGGCAGATATTGTCTGCCTGTAAAGGCTGAGGCAAAGGGCAATGTACCCGGCATGATGCATGACCAGTCCTCTACAGGCTCTACTCTTTTTATTGAGCCGATGGCTATTGTCAATTTGAACAACGAGCTCAAGGAGCTTTTCATAAAGGAGCAGGAGGAAATTGAAAAAATCCTTGCGGCTCTCAGCGACAAGGTTGCCATGAATGCAGCTGCTTTGGAGCAGGACTATGAGGTTCTTTCAGAGCTTGACTTCATTTTTGCAAAGGCAAATCTGGCTAAATCATATAACGGTGTGGCACCGGAGTTCAACACCGAGGGGCATATCAATATCAGAAAGGGCCGTCATCCGCTTTTGGATGCTAAAAAGGTGGTCCCTATAGATGTACGGCTCGGCGAGGAATATAAGCAGCTTATCATCACCGGACCAAATACCGGCGGTAAGACGGTTTCACTTAAGACTGTCGGACTCTTGACTCTCATGGGTCAGGCGGGTCTTCACATTCCTGCGGCTGACAGGTCAAAGCTCGCCATCTTTGAGGATGTCTTTGCGGATATAGGCGATGAGCAGAGTATTGAGCAAAGTCTCAGTACCTTCTCGTCTCACATGACCAATATCGTAAAAATTCTTGAAAAAGCTGACGACAGAAGCCTTTGCCTGTTCGATGAGCTATGCTCGGGAACCGACCCGACAGAGGGTGCGGCGCTTGCCATCTCAATTTTAAACAGGCTGCACCAGTATGGTGCCATCACCATGGCCACCACGCATTACAGTGAGCTTAAGGTATATGCACTTTCCACAGACGGTGTGGAAAATGCCTGCTGTGAGTTCAACGTTGAGACCCTAAGCCCTACCTACCGCCTGTTAATCGGTATTCCTGGAAAGAGTAACGCCTTTGCAATCTCATCAAAGCTTGGTCTGGACGAAAACATCATCGAGGATGCAAAAAGCAGGATTAATGATAACGACCTTGATTTTGAGGATCTGATTGCAAGCCTCGAGTCACAGCGACAGACTATCGAAAAGGAACAGCTTGAAATCAACAGCTACAAGGCCGAGATTGAAAAGCTCAAGAAACAGCTCGAGGAGAAAAACGAGCGCATAGATAAGAGCAAGGACAAGATTTTACGCGAGGCAAATGAGGAAGCCTACAAAATACTGCAGGATGCAAAGGAGCTTGCCGACAAGACCATACGCAATTTCAACAAATACGGACAGGGTCAGGCTCCTATGAGCCAGATGGAGAAGGAGCGCTCTGCCCTTCGTGACAAGATGAATGACAAGGAAAAGAAGCTGTCAGACATCAGGAAAAACACTGCCAAGGCAAATCACAAGGCGCCTAAGAAGCTGCGCATCGGTGATTCTGTGCTTGTGCTCTCCCTCAATCTGAAGGGAACTGTCCACACTCTGCCAAATGCCAAGGGCGATTTGTATGTGCAGATGGGTATACTGCGCTCGCTGGTTAATATTAATGACCTCGTGCTATTAAACGATGATGTCTCTCCTGCCAAGAAGTACGGCGGCAGCGGAAGCAAGATAAAGATGAGTAAATCGATGTCAGTTTCATCAGAAATCAACCTGATAGGAAAGACTACGGATGAGGCACTTGCTCTCTTAGATAAATACTTAGACGATGCATATATCGCTCATCTTTCATCTGTGCGCATTGTCCATGGAAAAGGCACCGGTGCACTGCGAAAGGCTGTGCATGGACTTTTGAAGAGGACAAAAACTATTGCGGAATACCATCTCGGTGAGTTTGGTGAGGGCGATGCCGGAGTAACCATCGCAACCTTTAAATAACGACAATTTACTTTTACGGAATATAAATAATTTTCAAGAAGGAGATTAGAAATGGCTGTTAAACAGAAAATACTGATAGTAGACGACGACAACAATATAGCAGAGCTTATATCTCTATATCTGACCAAGGAATGCTATGATACCAAAATCGTAAATGATGGTGAGCAGGCGCTTATCGCTTTTGAGCACTACAAGCCAAACATGCTTCTTTTGGACCTCATGCTTCCGGGCATAGACGGCTATCAGGTATGCCGTGAGATACGTGCAAAGTCCGATGTGCCGATTATCATGCTCTCCGCAAAGGGCGAGGTATTTGATAAGGTTTTAGGTCTCGAGCTTGGCGCCGACGACTATATACTCAAGCCCTTTGACTCAAAGGAGCTTGTGGCAAGAGTCAAGGCCGTGCTCAGACGTTTCCAGCCTGCAAAGCCGGAGGCCTATACTTCCGTAGATATCAAGTGTGTGGAGTATCCGGGGCTCATTGTAAATCTGTCCAACTACTCTGTCACTTATGACGGACAGCAGATTGATATGCCGCCAAAGGAGCTTGAGCTTTTATATTTCCTTGCCTCATCTCCAAATCAGGTGTTTACAAGGGAGCAGCTTCTGGACAACATATGGGGCTATGAATATGTCGGTGACACCCGCACTGTCGATGTACATGTGAAGCGTCTGCGCGAAAAAATCAAGGACAAGCCGACCTGGCGCATCGCAACTGTCTGGGGTATCGGATACAAGTTTGAGGTAAAATAATAATGAAGCATACCATCTACTCTAAGCTGTTAATCAGCTACCTGATTTACGGTGTCATCGCTTTTTTCATTATATGCACCTTTACACAGCATCTCACCACAGACTATATCGAAAAACAGGAGGCTTCCAATCTCTACAGGGAAGCATCCATCATTGCAGGTGATTACGCCGCCGAATACTTTGGCTCATCCATGTCGCTTAGCGATTTCCAGAATCACATGAAAATCGTAGCCGACTATATGGATGCCAAGGTATGGGTGGTCAGCCCTGACGGTGAGCTGCTCATGGACTCAGATGATCCGTCAATAGGCATTGATACCCAAAATGACAGTTCTAAGCCTGTAGTGATAAATGGCTTTGATGTCACCGATTTTGGCAGCAACAACTATATGATTGGAGATTTTTACGGCTCCTTCAAGCATAAGATGCTATCCGTATTTTCCCCGGTAAATGTCTCGTACCAGAATATCGGCTACATAGTCATTCACAAGACAATGAGCCATATCACGGCAGGTGTAAACGGTTTTATGAATATCTCATTTTACACTGTAGCGCTCATTTTTGCAGTGGCATTTATTATGCTTGTCATGATGAGCCGCTCCATTTACCGGCCAATCACACGAATCACAAAGACCGCAAAGAAGTATGCAAAGGGCGATTTCACTGCCCAGATTGATGTACATTCCAATGACGAAATCGGCTATCTGGCAAACACACTCAACTACATGGCAACGGAGCTGGATACACTCGAGGAGGATCAGCGCAAGTTTGTTTCCAACGTGTCACATGACTTCCGCTCTCCTCTTACCTCGATAAAGGGCTATGTGGAGGCCATGCTTGATGGAACCATTCCTGTTGAGATGCAGGATAAATACTTAAACATCATCCTTTTCGAGACCGAGAGGCTTAATAAGCTCACCAAGAGTCTTATCGATCTAAACCAGTTCGGTCATCATGGCATACATCTGGATATTGCTGATTTTGACATCAATACGATGATCCGCACGACAATCCTCACCTTCGAGGGTAAATGCAGTGAAAAGGGCTTAAGCTTTGACCTGGTGCTCACCGGAAAAGAGCTTTTCGTGCGCGGTGATATGGTCAAAATCCAGCAGATTCTTTACAACCTGATTGACAACGCTGTGAAGTTTTCAAATAATGATTCGAGTATCAAGATTGAGACGAGTATCAGAAATGAAAAGGTGTTTATATCTGTAAAGGACCACGGTATCGGTATACCGAAGGACAGCCTTTCAAAAATCTGGGAGCGCTTCTACAAGAGTGATTTGTCCCGCGGAAAGGATAAGCGCGGTACGGGACTTGGCCTGTCTATAGTCAAAGAAATCGTGCAGGCGCACGGTGAGAATATAAATGTGATAAGTACTGAGGGTGTGGGAACGGAGTTTATATTTACGCTGCCACTCAGCAAAAAAGAAGGGTGAGGTGCCTTGTGACGCCTCGCTTTTTAGGTTGTGAGGCTGCCGGCATAGCACACAGTATATTCCTCAAAAAAATGTGAATTCAGCCGCGGTTGTTTGTCCGGTCAGGTTATGGTTTTATTTACATTTTCTTTCTTTTTTACTTTATGGAACTCCGCGGCAGTTCACATTTTTCTTCGGAACACACCGTGTACTCTCCGGCTAATTCAGGTTTACGAGCGAGGCGCTTTGCTACCTTGCATTCTGGCAGTGCCGGACTTATTTCACTGGCGTGAAATTTTGTCCGGCACTTTTTACTTTTTAAATTTAAAGCTCATTTCACTTATGCGAAATGAGCTTATTTAATAGTTATATATTGTTTATAAATATTCTGAGCCGCCTTGAAAACACAAGAAAAACTGATTTTAAATAATTACACTTATATCACATTTCTATGGCTCGTATTTGCTGCCGGCCGGGTCGGTTACTGTGTAGTCTCCGCCGGATATGTCGGCTGTGGTTTCAAAGTCTGTGATGTCCTGATTTACGGTACCCTCGAACAGGTCATATGTGAAGGTGTAGCCCTGTGCCGATACTGCTTTGACATATATTTTGATATTGCTTGCAGCTGTGACAGGGATTAAGTCTTCGATTTTGACTGTGCCTTCGAGGCTATGGAGCTTACCGTCGTCCTCTTTTGAGGCATCAGAGGTATCATTTCCCGTGTTATTCTTTGAGCCATCTTTTTGGGCATCATCCTTCCGGCTTAAGGCTGATGTGATGGAGTCTGTGTCTGCAGAGTCTGCACTGTCTGTGCCGTTTTCTGCCAACAGCTGTCTGATATCGTAGGTCTTTAGCTCTGTATCTGAGCTTGCCACCACGAGCTGCACACTGTTAAAGTCAAAGTAATCATTTCCCATAACTGCTACATCTACATCTGTGCCAAGCTTTATGCTACCATTGTCAAAGGTCGGTTTATCTGAAAGTATGCCGGATGCTACGTTTTTGAACACTGATGTCACACCTTCAAACTCATCGAGTACCTCTGTGCTTCTCTTATTTCCATCAACAAACAGAAATGTCACATTGCCTGCATAGTCCTCAGACAGTGGAAGCGTGGCCTCGCCCGTATACTTTATGCCGTTTAGTTCGAGCGGTATCTCGTTTGTACCGAAAAATACACTGGTTTTTGTATCCTCTGTGTACTCCTTTGGCACCACCGAGACAGAGACTGTGTATGTCTTATCGGTAAAGTCTGCACTTTTTAAGGAAATATCCCAGTCTGTTATGAGGCTGGCCTCCTCCTCAAGAGTTGACTTGATATCATCCTGCATGGTCTGCACATCTGAAAGTATCACTGATGTGTTGTCTGAGGTGTATGACATCTGTGTCTCAAGCTTTTTTATTCTGTTATTAAGCAATACTGCCCCCGCAATAAGTGCGGCGAGCAGTATTATGGTAATCGCATTGAAAATATTTTTTTTCAAATTCATATTATAGTGTTATTCCTCATCTTCCTCTGCAGCTATAGCTATTCCAAGCTCCTCAAGCTGCTTTGGATCTACAGTTCCGGGTGCCTCTGACATGAGGTCCGAAGCGTCCTTTACCTTAGGGAATGCAATAACCTCCTTGATATTGTCTGTATGTAGCATATGCATGCAGATACGGTCAACACCAAAGGCAAGTCCTGCGTGTGGCGGTACACCATATGAGAATGCATCAAGCAGGAATCCAAACTGCTCATGCGCACGCTCCTTTGTGAAGCCAAGCACCTCAAACATCTTCTCCTGGATGTCATCCTGATGGATACGCACTGAGCCTCCACCGAGCTCTGTACCATTGAGTACTATATCATATGCCTTTGCACGAACTGCGCCCGGATCTGAGTCTATCTTGTCCCAGTCCTCCTCCATAGGCATGGTGAAAGGATGATGCATTGCCATAAATCGGTTTTCCTCATCAGACCACTCAAGGAGTGGGAACTCTGTTACCCAGAGGAAATTGTACTTGTTCTCATCAATCAGTCCAAGCTCAGCTCCAAGCATGAGACGAAGCGCTCCAAGTACATTCCATACAATTTTATTCTTGTCGGCTGCGAAAAGGAGTAAATCTCCCGGCTTTCCGTTCATCTTTGCAACAAGTGCATCAAGCTCAGCTTCTGTCATAAACTTTGCAAATGATGACTTGTATGTGCCATCCTCATTGATGCACAGATAAGCAAGTCCCTTTGCTCCACAGCCCTTTGCATGCTCTACAAGCTTGTCAATTTTCTTACGAGGCATCTTTGCCTGTCCCTCTACATTGATACCGCGGACAGAGCCACCGTTTTCAAGAGCTCCTGTGAATACTCCAAAGCCACAGTCCTTTACCACATCCGAAACATCGCAAAGCTCCATGCCAAAACGTGTATCAGGCTTGTCAGAGCCAA
>ENA-UEQR01000628-UEQR01000628.1-human-gut-metagenome-genome-assembly--contig:-NODE-628-length-22061-cov-24.812409_pt1 | contig 22061 bp, 32 predicted proteins | sample MGYA00242944_ERZ507941 | MGnify/ENA primary metagenome ERZ507941 (study PRJEB26167, sample SAMN06115398) | human gut metagenome | host: Homo sapiens | place: China:Chongqing | collected 2016-06-23...
CGCAAAGTGGTGTAGCTGTGCTCGGTGCGTCTTCCCAATTTGTTTTTGTGTATGCCATATTTATTCCCCCTTTGCCTCTATGCTGTCTGTCAGGGCTTTAATTCCGCTCAATGTACGGCTCAGCACATAGGCTTTTACTTTTTCTTTTTTAGGTTGTCCTGCGTTATTATAGACAAAATCACCGTTTGAATCAGTAACATAGCTTTCAATTTCTATTCCGTCACCAATCTGCACCCAAGGTCTGCCGTCGAGAGTAGTTGTAAGCGGTGTATAGGAGCAATTATAAAATCGTTCGCCTGTTTTGCCGTTAAGAAGATTTTGTACATTGTGTATTGCCGAACCGCCTGTGCCGTCATCCTCCTGTCGGCAGACTGTATTTTTTGTTAAGTCATAACTGTTCGACTCATCGCCCCACAAAGTTTCAAACTCGATTGTTTTTTTCTCCCTTGACGAATAACCGTTGATAAACACAAAATCGTTGTAGCCGCTGCAATCGTATTCTTCTGCGTATAAGTTTTCGTAAAAATCATATTTTTCTGTACTCTTGCCGAGTTCGATATATCTAAAAATGCCATAGCTTGCATTAGGAATAATTGTTCCGAATACTCCGAGCAATTCACAGCAATTCTTGAGCAGCTCGCCGTATGTAATTGTATTTGAGTCCTCAAGCCATGCTCTGTTATAGGTTGGGAAATTTCGTACAGTTAAGCCTGTTGATTGGTCTATCACCTCATCAAGAATATCTTTGTTATCCTCAACCTGAATTATATGCTTTCCGTTGTAGTTAAGGCATAGCACAACCAATTCGCCGATTTTATAGCCGTTTGGATAAGTTTTCCATAAATTAAACAGCTTATTTGTTGCGTCAATATCATATAACATAGAGATTGCGTCATAAGCGACAATGTGTCGCTTATTGCGGTTATTCTTGTCGAGCTTGGCACTGTCAATAATACCGCTAAACAAATAATATTCCTTTGTAGCTACGGTTTCTCCCGGCAAAAGTGATGCACCTAAAAACAGCTTTGCAGATGGCAGCAGCTTTTCTCCACTCGGGAAACGCTGCGTTAATTTTACGCTTATCCATTTGCCTACAAGGTCATTTGTAAAGGTTCTGTCACTTGAGTTTACAATGTCAATGTTAAATTCAGCAGCAATACAACCGCCGAATTTCAGCTTGCTTTCATCGCAAATTGACTGTGTAAGGCTCATACTTTCACTCGCTATATTTTTCTCTGTTATGTCCGGATATTCACCGTTGGGAAATGAGATTGTCAGTATATTTTCAATCAAATTTTCGATTGCCTGCTTTTTGTGCAGGCTTGAAACCTCAAGCAAATTAACCACCTCTTAATATTCAATAAATGTAAATGTTACCGCCGCATATTTAATGTTGTCTGCGGTAATAAGCTTTGGCGTGTATGTTATATCGGGTATATATGCGGTCATAGTGCGGTACGCAAGAAGTTCATCGTCCCAGTATTCAACATTGAGCTTGCGTTGCTGAGAATTTGACATAGCACCGTTTAAAACACTGCGAATAGTTCTCATTTCAGCAAGGGTAAGACCGTCCTTGGTATTGAATGTAATCTTAGTTTTGTTGTTCGGTGATGTTACTCGCCTTAAAAGGTTGTTGCTGTCACGATAAGCTTTAATCTCCGTACGCTGTAAAGGTGTGGCTTGATAACTCTCTTTAGCTATGAGCTTATGTGGAAACTGCAAGCCGTTTTTCGGAAATTTAATTAAATAGCCTTTAAATTCACTCAATCTTATCCCTCCTTACGCAAAAGCGGACCTGCCTGTGCGTTTCTTGATTTTGTTGTTCTCATCAGCAACAGCCTCAAAAAGCACTCTGCCGTCAGGCATAGTCAAGGTAATGTGAATATCACCGCCGTTGCCCGCTCCGCCATATTCAGCAAGTACCTCAGCCATAGCCTGTTTCATTGCTGATATTGGCGAAACAACTTCCGCTTCACGCTTATTATCGCCGAGAACTGCAAGAAATTCACCGTAATTTGCAGGTACATATGTGCCTGTAGCAAGTTTGGGGATGTGCACCTTATCAAGCCGACCTGCGTGCCATTCCTGTCCGAATAGTTTGCCGATAGCGTTAGCAACCGTATCCACACCGCTTAACATTCCGTTTAACGCTGAAATAAAACCATTGATAAAACTTTCAAGTCCGGTTAAAACATTGTTAAGCGGCTTTTTGATGATGTTATATAAGGGTTCAAAAACATTTGAAAAAACTGCTTTTATAGGCTCTAACGCTTTGCTTATATTCTTTAACATCATGGTAATTACACTCTGTACTTTTATACTTGTATCAGATAAACCATTGACAAGACCTAAAACTGTATATTGTCCACGCTTATACATTTCTCTTGAAGGGGAATGTATGTCCATTGCACTGTCGTATTCGCTTAATACAGTATTTGCAAGGCCATTACTGTTTTTGACAAGTGCACCTTTATATTTCTGTGTACCCTCAACAAGACCCATAACGGTGTTTTTTCCTGAATCTTCGGCAGCCTCTTCCAGTTTATTTAAGGTTTTCCACTGCGAGTTTTGCACATCTTCAAGGCTAATCATTCCGGCCTTGTATGTCATCAAAACGGCAGCGGCATCGGAATAATCTCCCTTAAGGACTTTTTGAACATCAGACATATCATCTTGTGTCATTATCAGCTTGTTAAGTTCAGCAGTGCATTCATTGTATGAGCTTTTAAGTTCCATTAAGGAATTTATTTCTTCGTATCCGCCATCACCTAAAACTGTTTCAATGTTATTTTTTGCGTCTATTCTATCATCTGCTTTTACAGAATTGTCTTCATATTTCTCGTATTGACTAATAAGCCAGCTATAAGTTTTTCCACTCTGCTTTAATTTATTTTCAATTTGAGTCTGCTTAGAATTAAGTTCTGAAAGTAATTCGCTTTGATTTTTTCTTGCTGAAATTATAGATTTAGAATTTTCGGTTTGTAATTCAGATAAAGCTGAACTGTTAGCTAATAATTGATATTGATCAATCGTATTATTGATTTCATCTTGTATCTCAGATAAATCACCTTTCAGCTCGACCTTACCCCCATCGCTTATTGTGACATAATTATCCCATGTATCGCTAAAACCGCTAACATTATCTTTAAAATATGTAACAATAGTTTGCAATTCTGACTGTTCTTCGGGAGTAAGTTCGGCTTTGCTGATTAAGGTTTCAAGTTTATCCTGATATTCATCAATCAATGTATTATCAGCATAGAGCTGGTCAACCTTATCTAATGTATTTTTGATTGTGTCGGTAATTTTCTGCGTTGTATTTTCAAGTCTGTTTTTCACATCGTCTATTTCATCACAAAACTTTTTAGCCTCAGAATTGCTCCATTTTAGTTCATTGTAAATTTGAACCGCTGAAACAATACCCGTTATTGCGCTTGCTATAATAAGCAGAGGGTTAGCCGAAATAACCGAACTGATGTTTTTAACTGCTGATGTGACTTCACTTATACCACTCGCAATAGTCTTACCTGTCTTGAATGCGATAACTGCTGTGGCAACAGCGCCAATACCCGTTGCTACTGCTTTTAACATATCCGGACTTATCTTATTAACTATATCTGAAATTGCCTCAAGAGCCTCAGAAAACAAATTTAACAAATCCGGTACAGCTTTCTCAATCGTCCATTTTGCAAGCGGCAATAAAACATTCTTGTACGCTTGTTTTAGCTTATCTCCGCAAGCCTTGAGCAGATTTCTGAATCCCTCGGTCAAGCGTTCAACCGCCTGTGCAACGGGGTTAATGTCAAGGTCCTCAAGCCATTCGAGGCGGTCAGCTGACATTTCATCAAGCAGCCCTGTTATATCTTCGACAATGCCTAATATGCTCTCCCAAATTTTTCTGCCTGTATCGTTTTTCTCCCAAGCGTCTTTAATTTTGGTTCTGAGAGTTTCAGTATAGTTATTGCAGTTGCGGATAATCTCAAGTATATTGCTCCAAATTTTCTCGCCCTTACCGTCATTCCACACCTGCCTGAATGTATCGCCTACCGTATCCAAAAGCTCAACAAGGCTGTTCCATTTGTCGATAAACGATTGCACCACGCTGTCGCCTAAGCCTGCTTTGTCCCAAGCATTTGTAAAAGCCTCTGCAATATCACCAACTGTGCCTACAAAAGTGTTAATTAATGAGTTAATATTTCCAAGCACCTTTTCGCCTGTGCCGTTATTCCACACTTTCTCCCACGAATTTTTAATTGTTACGCAGGCGGTTTTTACCTTGTCAAGCGAATTTACAATATTGCCAATAGTCTTGCTTGTGTGCCTGTCGCTTTCAAGCATAGCTTGCTCAAGTGCATTTTGCATTGATTTGATTTCAGAGCTTGGCGCTTGCGTACTTGTGTCTGAGCTGTTGTCCGAGGTGTCGCTCATCACATTGAGTTCATCAAAGCCTGCAAGGTTTTTCTGTAAGTCCTCGGCTGCCTCGGATGTTTTTTCAATCTCAGAAGCAGAGCTGTCCGCTTGACTTGCAAGGTCTGACATATCACTTACAGATGAGCTTGTCGCATTGCTTGTTGCAGTAGAATAGCCGAACACCTGAGCTGTAAAGTCTTTAAACTTCTGTGCCGCAACGCTAAGTCTTGAGATAAACTGATTAATGCAATTAAGCAGCGGAGTAAAAGCATTTATCAAGCCTTGACCGATTGTAGCCTTTATACTGTCAAACTGCAGCTGTAAAATTCTCGTTTGATTTGCCCAACTGTTCTGAGTGCGTGCAAAGTCACCCGTTGCATTGCTCAACTGACCGAGTACAAAGTTATATCTAAGCGTTACCTTTTCTGCCTCAGTCATAGCAGATGTGGTCTTGCCCCATCCGTTTGCCATTGCGTAATTGTCAAGTGCGTTCTGCGTCATCACAATGCCAAGGCCTTTGAGCGTTTCTGTTTCACCGCTGAAAACAGATTTTAGTTTTGTGTATGCCTCATCTTGTGTGATGTTATAAAATGACGCCACATCGCCCGTAAGAGCAGTTAATGATGTGGACATATCAAATGCCTGCTGTTCTGTAAAGCCGAAAGCCTCCGCCATAGAGCCAAAAGTGCCGACATATTTTTTAGCCATAGTTTCAGACAAGCCGTAGGCTTTTTGTGCCGACTTTGCCCAATCGTCCACACTTGCAGACATATGACTAAAAGTAACATCAACTACATTCTGCACTTCTGCAAGGTCCGAGCCAAGCTCTATGCTTTCCTTGCCAAAGCTCACAACCGCCGCCGTACCGAAAGCGGTAAGCAGCGTTCTGCCAATCATTTTCGCTTTGCTTTGCAGTCTGTCAACAGCCGTTCTGACTGTTTGTAATGATTGCTTAGCCTTTTTTGCACTCATAGAAACTGATTTCTTAACGCTTTCGCAAGTATCATTTGTGCTTTTGCTGACTTCCTCGGTATTTCGCTTAGCTGTACTCTCAACCTTATCAACAACATTTTCGGCAGATTGCTCGACTGATTCTGATACCTTTTCCGCCGCCTGTGCGGTTTGCTTTGCCGAGTTTTGAGCCTGTTCGGCTTTTTCTTGTGTGGCAGTAATTTCACGCTTTGCAGAGTTTTCTGCCGCCTGAGCCGATTTATCAGCCTGCTGCTTAGCAGTTTGAGCTGTCTGCCTTGCCCCGGACTGTGCCTTATTTTGAGCCTGTGCAATAGCCTTGTTGATTTTCGCAATATCCGAATTAAGACCGCTTGTGTCGATTTTGGTATTAAAAATCAAGCTACCGTCAACCGCCATGTAATCACACTCCTTTCTATAAAATTAAAAGGGCGCAGCAAAATGCGCCCCCCCTTGTGGTATAAAAACAGCGCACACCCGAAGATGTACGCTGTATAATTTGATAAAATTTTAGCCACCCCGTTTGGAGTGGCTTTTTCATTGAAGATAGATTAAAGGATTGCGACTGTCAGCTTATTTTTATGGTCGCCAGTGACAGTTAGGGCATTCTGCAATGTCATTATAAGAATTTATACAATGGCATTGTGGGCATTCCCACTTATCATTACTAACAAATTTTGCTTGTCGGCTGTCGGTATGCTCCAAATGACAGTTAGAGCATTCGGTAGCCTCTGCTTTGTTCATACAATGACATTTAGGACATTCCCAATCTGTTGTTTTGGCGATTACTGAGCTTTTACCTGCATCCAACTTTTCAAGATAAGCAAGTATTTTAGCAATACCGCCAAAAATCAGGCATAATAATACTGTTGATACCCAGCATACAAGCATTAAAGTAAAATTAAAACTGCGGGTTACGGTATCAGTTAGAAAATTTGTATGTACGCTTTGGAAAACTGCGCCTAAAGCTATTCCTCCGACTGCACCAAGTATCAATAGTACGACTGTTATACCTTTGTAAAATTTGCTGTTCATAAAATCACTCCTTTGTTACATAATATAACAAAGCTTGTGTATTGTCAACAATAATTTTGTATAACACCTATACAAGATTGTTTATAAAATCCTCTTCGGCGTCAAGTTCTGCTTGCTGTTCGGGAGAGAGCTTTTCCTTGATGTCAACAAGCTCTTTATGCTCATTGTAAAAATCACGCTCCCATTTTTCAAGCTTTTTGCCCTTAGCACGCTTGCCTCTTATGTTCATTACCTGCGAGAGCAAGCCGTCGCCTACCTCGCTGAAATAGCCGAGAAAAGTCCACCAATGCACATAGCCTGCAAGCCTTGTTTCAAAGCCTGCAACCTTGTTGAGCGCAGGGAAAATAATGCTTTCGTCATAGCTCCAATCAAGAATTTTGGTTGGAGCTTTTTTCGATTTCGGCACATCTCCGCCGTCAAGAAACCACAATGCCTTTTTGAGTGCCTCTTCCACATTCTTTGGGACTTCTTTGTATAAGCAATTCAAGCATACAGCCGCTTTTTCGCCGTAGGTTAGTTCTTTGTCGGCATAAGCCTCGAAGATCAAGAGAGCAATACGAAAATCAGAATTAATCTCGTACTGCTCTCCGTCAATTTCAAGGCTTGTAGGAAGTAAGCCAATCACTTTGCAAGCCTCTTTGCCTGATTGAGGTACTTCTCAATATGCTTGCTCTGCTGAGCGTGTGCATTTTTAATGTCGCTTACGATGACCGGCACAACGCAGTTGAGGAAGTTCTCAAAAATCATACTGCCGTCCTCACAGATTGAAAGGCAATTTACATCGCCGAACGCACCCTGACTTACACCTGCACCGAGAACATAGTCAATTTCTCGGCGGATTTCCTTGTCAACATCAAGAAAAATTTCAAAGGTTACATCCTCGGGTTTCATATTCTTGTACTTCTGCACAAGTTCTTCTGTGCGGTCTGTCAGCTTGTTAAGTCGCTCAACGAGTGAGTAGTCTGTGGTGTTAATTTTGATTACTGTTTTTTCATCATTGTTGATTGCATAGGTTTTTAAAGGTGTTTTAAAATTCAAACTCTGCATAGAATCACTCCTTATACGGTTTCGGTAAATGTCGGAACTTTGTCTGAAATAGTCGCTGTACCCTGCTTTCTGTTGCCGTCAAATGTTACATTAAACGGAATGTTTACACCGCCCTGGGCACCGCCGTATGACTGCGGCTTAACAATGCAGTCCTCAATCCAAGCATCATACGGGCCTGTTTTCTTGTCAATGAGCACTTCAAGAATTTTCGTTTTGCAGTCGTCACCGGTAAGGCGGTTCATTGCAATATCCTTGATTTTCGGGTAAATGCTGTCACCTGTATTTGCGTAATATGTACCTGCGTCAAGGGTAGGCTCGTAGCCATTGTCATTTACAGAGGTTTCATCAAGAATGTTCTTTACTGTGCTTGTGTCCGGACTAAGCTCGACCGACATATCGTCAATGTCCTTGCCGATAAGATACCACTTTGGACTTTCGCCTGTGCCAAAGCTTGCGTCAATAAAATGTAAAAGGTAACTTCTCTTAAGTTTACCGATATCGGGTGTTGATGCTGCCATAATAATTCCTCACTTTCAATTTTCAATCAATTTTCAATAGTGTATTGGGCAATGATTTGCAATTGGTACTGCACACCGCCGTTGTTGTTTTCGTCAGGTATGCTGTAAAGCATTCCGTTTGAGCAGGTCAGCTTTTTAAGCTCACCGTATAAAACGCTGTCGCCAACATCTACCTCTATGTCGCCCTCTGCGTGCTGTTCAAGCCACATTTGCAGCTCAAGCAGCATTCCACTGTTTACAAGGCGGTCATAATCGTTGAGTGACTGACAGGTTGCGTACAGAATAAAGGTGTGATTGCGTGTTTGATTGCCTAAAATATCTTCCTTTACAAGCGTGTCGCCTGTTGGGGAAAGTCCAAAATCCTGTACTTTATTTGTTGAATAATCAATATGCACAAGCTCGCCGATTTTCGGGAACTCCTGCAAAATTGACCTCACAAGCTCGATTATATTCATTTTGCATTACTCCCTAATATTTTTGCCGCCGCTTGCAAAATTTCACCTTTGCGGTCGGTTTTCATTCGCTCAAACCACATCTTGCCTGCAAGCGGGTGTTTATCTTTGCTGTAATGCAGCCGTCTGCCTGTCGGGTGCTTTTTCTTGCCCTTTGGACTTCGCCAGCCGATGATAGTGCCGTCACCGTCATAGTGCCCGAAAACGATATGCTCAGTACCGTCTTTCTCTCGTACTATCGGAAAGTTAGGACCATACACCTTGCCGTAGTAAAGATACCTTGCATATGGTGTAACCTGCGTGATTTGACCGCTGCCGATTACCGTATGAATGGTTGCGGAGTTTTCGAGCACGCCCATTTTAAAAGGTGTGTACGGCTTCATTAGCTTAATGCAGTCCTTGTCAATTTCTCGCTGGGCAAGCTCAAATCTGCTATTCATATCATTGCTAAAGCCTTTGCTCCACTTGAGCGAAAGTGTGCCGTCAACATCCGACGGCTGATTAATATTAAAAAGCATATTGTCACCTCGCCGAAATCTTAATGTGCTGCATATCAGCAGAACCGTAAAGCAGGCGGTCGATACTCATTACTGTGTGAATTTCGTATTTGTCACGCAAGGTTTTTAGGCTCTCCGATACGCTCCTGTCGCTTGAATTATCAAAAATGAAATTACACTCACCTTTAACAATAATGTCTTGAGAGGGGCACAGAGGCGATATATCAGCGTTTAGAAACAGTCTGTCGCTCGGAAATAAAAAATTATTTGGAGCAAGAACAAGCGCATTTGACGGAATGTATATAACTATTCCGTCAGCGTTCTGCATTCCGCTTTTAAGCACATTAGCGGCTTTGCACTCCTGCCAATGGCAATGCGGAATAATAAACCTGTCAAACCCTTTGCCGTTAAATCTGTAAAGTGTCAGCATAGTATCCGTAAACATATCAGACACCCCTGTACAAAAGGTCTGTATCTGCAAGATACTTATATACTGCAGATTTAACACATCGTGTAAGTTGTTTTTTACGAACCTCGCAGCTTTCATATGAGCGTGACACATCTCCGACTTTTTCTGATGTTATGCCCTCACTGCCGCTCATATTATCGGCTTTATACATCAGTTCTGCGACCTCACAGCAACAAAGTTTCACAGGCTCGATTATATCCTTTGTATCGTCAATATTTGAGCCTGTGTAAGCATTAATAATAAGCGTTGCCTCTCTTGCATAGTAGGCGAAAGCGGAGGTAATGACCGCTTTTCTGCCGCATAAATATTCGGTTTTGTAATAGCTTTCGTCAGCGTAAGCGGTCATACTTCACACTCCTTTAAGACTTAACCGCTGTGTGACAGTAAATACCTGCGGTCTTGTTTTCGTACACATCTGCAATGCCTACCATTCTGTAACCAAACTTGTAACCGTCCGAGTCCTGATTTACCGACGGTTCAATTACCTTAGTGTCAAGGTGCTTAGTAAACTGGATAAGGGCAGGCTTATGAATAATCATAAAGTTGATGTTAGATGCGGCAGTTGCTTTCTGATAACCGCCTTTGGTTTTGCCCGAAGAAGTACCATCAAGCTGTTCAATCGCTGTATAAAAGCGTGTCTGCGGCACTGTGATAATCTTAGCAAATCTGCTGAGAACCTCTCTTGACTTTGTTGTGTCCAAATCCTGCACAAGTCCGTAAAGAGTTGGTGTAATGTAAAGGTAACGCTGCTCGTACGGAACTTCGTCCTCGTCCATCTGAGTAGTACCTTTGCGGAGTGCTTCAATTACCGCCGCCCCTGTAGTAAGGTTTGCAGGTGTGGCAGAGGTAATGCCTGCGTGACTTGCGTATGCGGCAAAGCGGAATGCGTCGAGCTCCGGCACAACCTTTGTGCGGATAAATTCGCCCGAAAGTCTGCCGAACGCAACGCCTGCGGTTTCGATATTGTCCATTGTGTCCACATTGAACATTCTGCCTCGGTCAAAATTGCATTTTACGGTTTCGTTTGTGAGTGTAACATCACCGTTCACATAACCGCTGTTACGACTGTAATCCGCAAGACCGTCCATTGAAATCATTGGAATAATAAGCTCGTTTGAGTTTGCGCCTGCCGTTGCAAGGTCAGACGCACCGTCAAGCTCGCTTGTAAGTGCCGACTGCTTATAAACCTCATCGAGCAAGGCTGTGTAAGTTTTAAAAAGTGCAATAGAATTTGCCATAAAATTTCACCTCATCAATTATTTTTCGTCTGTACTAAGTCCCATTGCCGCTCTCATACTTGCAAGAGGGTTTGACTTAATACCTGCGTTTCCTGTATTCTTTACAGGATTTTGGAACGGCTCATCAGAACCGAACATATAGCTGTTTTCGCTCTTAACGCTTTCAAGAGCCTTTGTAATGTCATCTGCCTGATTTTTTGATGTTTTAAGACTGTCAAGGTCAAGCAAAGCCTTAACCGCCGTTGCGTTTCTCGCACCGCTCTTTGAAATAGCGCCGTCAAGTACAGAGTTAAACTCCATATCCGCAATTTTTGTCTGATATTCGGTTTCCTTGTCTTTAAGGCTTGTGTTGAGTTTTGCAATCTCGCTTTTAAGATTCTCAACATCCACGCCCTCAAACTTTTTAAGTGCTGTCTGTGCTGTTTCAAGCTGTGATTTGTAATTATCTCTTGCGGTTGTAATTTTTTCAACCTCTGCAACAGTCTTGTAATTTGCAAGCACCGCCTTGTCAAAATCCGCTTTTTTCTCTTCGGGTACGGTAATGCCGATTTCAGAGAGAAGTGTGTGTATATTCTTCATAATAAAATCCTTTCTGCATAGCTTGTATTCCGCTTTGCCTGCGGTAGAAATTCAGCCGTATAAACCTGCGGCGGGGTAAAATAAAAGCACCTGTGCAGTCACAACACAAGTGCTTAGTCAGCAATATTTTTATTTCTGGTATCCTGTACAGCAACCACAAAGCCTCTGCCCATAAGGCTTTCCGCTCGCTCCTTGGTACATTCAAAGACCTCGTTTACAGGTCTGTTTATAGAGCCGTTCATCTTATCGTTGAACGATACTACTACCTTTACTTTCATTTTATCACCTCATTTCGGATTTAGGGTATTAAAAAAGCACTCAATCCGATTGATTAAGTGCTAATCTCTGTATTAAATTCACGCATAACAAAACCGCTCTTGTTACGGAACGGTTAGTCTTCTTCCAAATAGTCAAACTCATTTGACATTGAACGCTTTTTCTCTTCTTCTGAAAGTTCATCATTGCCAATAGAGTTTAGTATCTTTTTTATTACCGAATCATCTTCATGGAATATTCTTTTCACTCCAAATCACTCCTGACTTTGTTTTATTAAGAAGTTTACTTATAAACTTGTCATATTCTGCATCGGTATTATTTTTAACCATTTTCTTTTTTAGCCTGTTATATTCAAGTTTAAAAACTTCGTCGTTAAAATTATCACCTTTTGTAATAAATTCTACATCACCATTATTTTTTACGATTGTTAATGTTTTTAATGACTTTAAATTTTTAAACAAAGAAATATCAACATCAGAAAAGCTGCTATTTCTCGGGTGATTATGCAAAATCATTAAATTATTGCCTTTACCTGACAAACTTGTGCCAAAATCCAAATGGTCATCAGCACCCAACAACGGTGTTTTATCAGTTAAATCTTCACGAAAAACAAAAGCTACCTCTTTGTTTTGGTTATGTTCTTTTGAAAATCTTAAAAGTTCTTTATGCTGTTTTTGAATTTCGTTACACTGTTCGTCTGTATATCCGTTAATATTAACTTTTGGTACACGATTAATAGCTTTATCAGTTATAGGTGTAATCGACTTTTTACTTTCTTCTTTTAGTATATCACCTTTTGAAGAATTTGCAATATGTTTATTGCTGTTTATACCTCTGATTTTTCCGTCGTCGACATTCTTGATACCTCTTAACGGCATTTCGGCTTTCTTTGGTTTTGTAATGCCTTTTACGGTATTACTGCCGACTGTCACTCTGTCCCATTGTTGAGAAAGTCCGACGCTTTTTGAGAAGTTCACATATTCATCGGAAGTTTTTACATATCTTGCACGAGCGTTAATTATTGCTTGCTCGTCAGCCCCGCCTTCTTCAAGCAATTTTATTTTCTGCCTTTGCGCCCGCATTGCGGTTTCAAGTCTGCGCTGCCTTTGGGTTGCCTCGTACTTTGTGTATGTCTTGCCGTTGTATTCTACAGGCTTGTTTTCCTCTGCGTTCATCTTGTCGAGCTGTTCATCTGTGTATGTGCGTGGAGTTATGCCGGGAGTGAAAGGCGAATATGAGTGATAGCAGTTTGCGCCGCAAAGTCCTGTTACCGTGCCAAGTCCGCACACACTCTCAAGCTCTTCTTTGCTGTAAACTCTGCCTTGCCACACCTGATGGCTCGGCCTTGCTCCGCTGTGCCACGATACCTCAAAGTAATTTGTGCCGAGTTTTTCGGCGTTTTCCTCATTGATTTTGCCCACAACCTGATTCAGTCCTGTTGACACCGCACGCCTTGCCGCAACGGTAACTCTGTTGCTGTGACCGCTTGCATAGTCAACCGTACGCAATCCGCTGTTCGTCATCTCTGTAACGGTTTTTTCAAGCACAGTATTATAATCACTTGCACCGCTTGCAATCTCCGTGACGGCTTTATCAAGTGTTTCTTGATAATAGTCTGCAACGGGAGTAAAGCCCAAACTGCCGTCAGGCTGTCGCTTTGCAAAGCCCATTGACTGTGTAATGTTTTTACATTCGTTTTGTGTCTGCTCTTGTACGGCCCTCACAAATTGCTGTAACGGCTCATTTTCGGCATAGGGTATAAACTCCTTGCCCTGCTCATTAAAAACGCTCTCAGCCTCGTTATAGCCGCTTTCCACAATGCTTGTAAAGATGTTTTCAATCTCGCTATTGCTTAAATCAAGTGTACTTTGCACTATGCTTTTGACTTCCGACCGGCTCTTGCCGAGCTTGTAAAGCCTGCTCATTTTGTACGCACTTGACGGTGTTACCTCTTGTGCAAGCACCAGCAACCTTACAATATCAGACATTATGCTCAGTTGCAGGCGGTCAAAAATTTGTTCGAGTGCCGCGGGGATTGCCTCCATAATCTCAGGCGTAAACATCAGTCAACTACCTCGGAGGACTGCGGCAGGTTCTTTTTCGCCGTTTTTTCGTCCTCCCCGTACCATTTCATACGATACTCATCGGGCCGCATGATTCCAAGACTTAAGTCCTGAATATCTTGGGTGCGTTCGGTCTGTTCATCGGTGAGAATACTGTCCTTAAAGTCACAAACGAATGTGTAACCGCTTGTTGTCAGCGAATTGTAAAAGGCGAGAGCATACACCAAATCGTCAAGACAATATTTAAGCTGCTTTTGAATTGCCGATACCGTGTTGTACTTTCGGTCCTTAGCTGATAATATCTCCGTAGCCGTCTTTGCAATTGTTTCGGGGTCGGATAGGTCGCCATATGCAAGACCGACTGAAAATTCAAGTCTGCGAAGATATGTATTTAGCCCGTCGGTAATATCAGATTGACGAATTGCAGGAGAAAAATCTTTGAACAATTCATTATCTCCGAGGTCAACATCTACAGCTTTGTAAAGTCTTTTGTTGAGTTTTTCAGTACCCTCTTTCTTGAAAGCTGCGGCATCAACATGTATTGCCCTTTCGCCGCTCTCAAACTCCCAATCAAGTCTGCCGAATTGTGTGTCTATTTTACGAATAAGATTTATGTCATTTGCGTAGACAGAAACACCGCAAGATGAGCCGTCAATCGTGTTTTTAATCGGTGTGCGAAAATAACCGAAAGCAGGGCGGAGCATTGCAGGGTATGTAACAGCATTTGGCAGACTTGCCCACTCGTCAACTGCCGCAAGCGGAATTTCTCTTCCGAGTTGCCCCTCACTTGCAGACACATAAGCAGTGTTGGTAATTGTCAATCCCTTTTCGGTATCAAGGCTATGATACTCAAGCCTTGTGTAATAGTTGTCGCCGATCTTCTTAAATTCAGGAAAGATGACTTTTACAAGCCTATGCCTTGCATCAAATTCAATCGGCACAAAGGCATTTGCGGAAATATACTGCACCTTGTCGTCGCCTAACGGTTTAATCACCATTGCGCCTGTTGCAAGTCCCGACTGCAATTCGGAGTTAAGGTCTTCCGTTGCGGTTTCAAAGATTTTCTGCAATTTGTCATTGCTTACGCTTGCAGTCATTTCGTTAAGCGTGATGTTTGCAAACTCTCTTGTAATCGCCTGTTCAAGCCTTAAACTTATAACGCTGTCGGAAAGCCAAAAAGCCTGCCCCGCAAAGCATTTCTGCCACATTTCAATGCTTTGCATCATATCATCTGTAATCGCAAGTTTAACGCCCAAAACCTGTTTAATATCCTTTAGAGGGAACATTCTCTGCCACACTCCTTTCAAAAAATTTATGAATTGCATTTCACACCGCCCTTATAAATCTTTTTATATCCCGTTCAAATGTGTATTCAAAACTGTCGAGGCTGTCGATGTCGGTTGAACCGTCGTCAAGCCTTTCGTCAACAAGTTTTTTATCATTCCATACAGCCTCGCACAATGCCGTTTTAAGCGTATCGCAGCCGTCAGTGTAAAAGAATCTGCCCGCGCCCATAAGTCGCAGCAGGCATTGAATACGGTCCTGTACGGGGTATTTGCGTGCGGGTCTGACTATGGTATTTGGGAAATGCTCTTCAAACGCTCGTTTAATGCCTCTGCCAAGCACGGTTTCGGCGTTATCCCAATACACAAAGTCAACAACACCGCACAAATCAAAAACAGACTGTGCAAAATTAATTGCCAGCCTGTCAATGTCGTTTCCGTCGTATTCACCGAAGTGCCGTTCGCTTTTCAACGCTATTAAATTATTGTAGCCTCTTGTCTTTGCCGTTGCCACAAATGCGTGACCCGATTTATTGCCGCCAAAGTCAATGCCGATTGTTACTTCTTCAAGTTCCGATTTCAAAAACTGCCTGTACGGTAAATCCGTGTTGATTTTGTCGGTAATTTGACAGTAAAAATTCTTTGGATTGTCGGCAAATCTGCGGTAAATCGCACCCTCTGCACGCACCCATTTCCCGAGTATAAGGCGGTCATAAAAAATAGTACCCTCGTACTCATTGCAGAGATTTTTTACAAACTCCTCGGATAAGAATTTATTATCGAAAATCGTGTATTCCTGCAAATAAATATCTGCGTCACTGTCAATAAACTTTTTCAGCCAATGCGTAGGGTGTTCAGGGTTTAAGCTGCCGTCAAAGCACGAATAAGGCTTGTCAAGTCGGGATTTAAGCATATTGAAAACATCTTCGTTCCACTTTGCAACCTCATCGCCATAGATATACTTAGCGGACGCACCCTGAATTTTAGCAACCTGACTGACCTTTTCCGCACCGAGGCAATAGACATCTTCGCCACACACCTTTGCTATGTTTCGGCTGTTAATAGTACCTACAATGTCGGAAGAATAACGCTCACGCATAGGTTGTAAAACATTTCGCTCGATAGTTTCCTTTGACACTCCGATGATAAAGCACAAGCCGTCCTTGCCTATTCGCTCTCGAATACGCATAGGAACTATGCAGGTAACATCAACATAGCTTTTGCCCGAACGCACCGCACCGCTTTTTATGTTCCAACGATGTGTAGCGTTTGCGATATATTCTTTTTGTTTAATCGTGTACGGCATTGTTTGTGCTCCTTTCTGCGTCATCTTTGATTTCTTTCAAAATGCTGTCGAGCTTGTCGAGTGCAGTCTTGTCGGTTTCCTCTTTTTGCTTATCCCGCCACTTGTCGGGGCGACGGTTTTTCAGCCAAAATATTTGTGCAGTAGTGTTGCCCTCAAGAGCAGAGGACAACAAAGCATTTTCAACTTCATAGTCCACAACCTCTTTGCCCTTTTTTAGGGCAGTCAAAATAGCCGAATACTTATTTTTCCAATCTTTTAGCGTTGAGTATGAAACACCCATATTCTTAGCAATCTGCTCATCGGTCAAGCCGTCCCTTGCCCAACCCTCAAGCAGTAATAAATTTTCTTTTTTAAGCCATTTTTCATACTTTCCCTTTGCCACCGTCACCACCTCTCTTTATACAGCAAAACCGCCCTCAAGTGAGAGCGGTCTGCCGTTGTCTTGAAAATTAACTACAAAATATCTCTTGTTGTTGGCTTCTTCATTTTATATTATACTGCACCTAAACCGAAAAACCGAACAACTTTTACCAACAGTGGCGGTTGCACATAATTCTTATGTTATCTGGTGTATTTATTCCGCCTATATCAACTGCTATCTTCGCCCAGCTGTATCTCAAACTAAGGTGCATAAATAAGCAGTTCTCCACAAAATCGTCACGGGAGAGGCTGTTGAGTGCTGCGTTTCGGCGGATTTCAAGGTTTTGTATCTCCCTCTGAATATCTGCAATCTGCACCACTGCATTGCCGACCTTGTCGGAGGTCTGACCTGCACTCGGTAAATCCGACAGCTTAGGCGATGTATTGTCAGCCTCGGCAGAAATGCGTACTATCTTCGCCCTCAGCCGTGAAATTTCTCGGTTAATCTCCTTAATCTCTTTAGCTGTCAAGTTATCACCTCTAAATCGTCAAAGTAGTCTGAAACAATCTGAAATGCTATCAACATACCCTCACTTATGTAGTAGTTCCTGTCTTTTCTGCTTTTGCAGTCGTTAAGCCTGTCCAACTTGTCCTGCTCGCTTTCTATGCGTTCAGATATTTCTGTTTTCAGTTCGTCAAGTGTCATTAATTTTCACCCTCCAATCTTCTTTCAAGCCGCTCAATCTTTTTCTGTTTCCATTTATTCACTTCTTTATCACATTGAAACATTATCTTGCATTGTTCAAGCATAATTTCAACATCTGCCATTTCTTCAAAAATATTATCAACAGATTTCAAATCATCTTCAAGTGATATTTTTTCTTTAGTATAATTTAATCTTACAATGCTTTTACACAAAGCCTGCGACAATTCAGACAACTCTTCGACCGTCTTTATCATTTGATTTTCCACACCGTATGTATTGATTGCTTTATACATAGTCTCTTTTGCTGTCAATCGCTGTCCGCCTCACTTTCAAGCCATTTTCTAATAATTTCTTCATTTCCAAGACATGGAGCATCACAATTTTCGCAATAACAATGGCAAACATTGCTATTTAATGTGTCGAGCATAATATCAAGCATAAATTGTGTCATTTGCTCTTTGCTCATTGATTTGATTTTTTCAAAGTTATTCATTGCGCAAGTTCCTTTCCTTTTTTCTTTCCTCAATTCTTTTCTTGTGTTCTGCTTCTCTCTGTATCATAGCGTTATATTCTTCCTCGCCGATAATTTCCTTGAAACAGCTTTCACAATATTCAAGTCTGACTTCACCGTGGTAAGCAATCGGACTTATTGACATTCTCACATTCCTGTAATTACCCGATGATAATTCTTTTCCACACTTGTTGCAAAAAGTCTTAGTCATTTATTCTCACTCTCCAAATCCATTCTTGCTCCGCAGTGTGGGCAATACTGAAAATCCGCATACAATTTATCAAAATGACAGACAGAACATCTAATATATGTTCCCATTATAGTATCTTCCTCCTCCCACTTTCCGTGCTTGACTTCTTCAATTTCACACAATGAAGCAGTATTGGGTTTACTACCGTCAACTTCGATAATGCGTTTTACATCTTCGGCATTTTTCTTTGAATTGAATAACAAAGTAAAATTACTACCATTATAATTAGGTATATCTAACGCATAGTAACCACATACCTCACGAATTTTTAATTCTTTTTCAATCATTGTTTTTCACTGTCCTCCTTCTTCGGCTTTTTCGGCACCAATTCACCAATGAGGTTCAAGCCTTTGTAGCATTCATCGCATAGATGTATTTTAACTCTTCTCTTGCTTTCGATAGGAATCACAATCCCACTACTGCAATCAGTATCCATCATCCTTACATAAAATTCCTTCATTTTAACTGTGTACGGATTTGAAATAACTTTGTTACAGCAATCGCACTGATAGACTCTCAATTTACTTTCACTTCCTTGTAAAACTCATATCTGTTATCTTTGTTTTCATCTTTTATTGCAATCGCTAAATCTTTTGTGCTTATTTCGTCTAAACTATTAATACTTTCTGTTGCTCTGTCAATCAATAAAATTCTTTCACCGTTTGCAACTGCATCAAGCACATCAGAACTATAAACCGCTTCATACTTCCTCACCTTTTTACGCCTCTTTCATTAATTTTCTTTGCGAAAAATTCCGCTATCAAGATACTTCTCAAGTTTATCTCTTGTTTATCTCTTGTCATCACTCTTCACCGTCCTTCAAAGGCTGATTCCAACATTCAGCACAGGTATAGTGTTTTCTGCAATCATCTATGTCTTTTAGTCCTAATTGATGTGGACAAAGACACTTAGGTGTTCCGTCACCAAGAAGTTTAACGTTCGGATAATGTTTCAAAAATTCACTCAAATATGTTTTCGAGGGATGTTCATCCGACCACTTCTGCACAATTGCAATTGCTTTTTCGGGATAATTCGTTTCAAGGACCGAACAGGGAACATCTATGCTATTATTTGAACCGCCCAGAGGGCAATCTACACAGTTAAGTTCGCATCCTCCGTCCTTCCGTTGTTTAGTCATTCTTCGCCACTCCGTCAAGTAATTTTTAGTCTTAGAACAATCAATCATTTACTTTCACTCCTCCAAAAGTTCGGGATTATCAAAGATGTTGCCGACAACCACCGAGCGTTCACAAAAGAATAAATCTAAATCGTCAACCACATTAGAGCTTGCTTCTCTTACTACCCATTTTCCGCCAAACCACAGAACTTCATAATTAGTAAGTCGCCCACCGTCTGTATCACAAAAACTACAAATATCGCCCTCAAAAATTTTCGTGCCATTCTTATCGAGCATACCCGTGTACTGTCCGACTGTATCTGCGTAAACGGGATATTTTTCTACTGTAGGCTTTTGCTGATAAATTATTGCAAAATCACCCTCACCATTCTGTGGGAAAATACCGCCGTAAACCCAATTGCTTTTTATTTTTTTACCACTCCATGTGACTTTTTCACCATATCTGCGAGTTTGACCTCTGAATAATATTTCTCTCATCTATATTCTCCTTTTTGATTTAATATCGCATATTTTCTCTGTGCTTGCTTTAATCTTGCTTCTCTGCAATTCTGACAATAAAGGTGTTCTCCGTGTTCAATAAAATCTTTGCCACATCTTTTGCAAAATTGCGGTTTTAATCTTACAAATGATAGACATTCGTCACAGCCGTTTTCTTTTGCTTTACATCCTCTGTACTTGTCCCAGTTTTGGCACATATCTTTTTGAAAATATACATTAAACTTTTTTATTTCGTCCAAATCAGCGCTCAAGCACGCTATAAATCTTGACATCAACTCTTTAACTTCTGACTTTTCTTCTGCACTAAGTAAGTTTTTATGTTTTAACTGTTTAGAAGCAGCGTTATCTCCGAAATTACCGTCACCGATAATTGCTCTTACTTTATCAAGTCTTTCTGTTAGATATGTATTGTATACTCTGCCTCTGATTGCTTTAACAGACTTAGATATTTTTTCTGATATAAGTTCATAACTGTATCCGTTCTTAATCATTTCGCCAAGCATCATATATTCGCTTTCGGTCCATTTGATATGATTATCCGCCTTAACCGGTCGCTCTTTGATACCAAGGTCGCATATTCTTCTCTGTATTGCTCCTTCAGTCCTTTGAAGTTTCAGAGACAGTTCTTTGTAACTGTATTTATATTTACTAAGCAATCGCATAAGTTCTTTATCTTCAAACTCACTCCAAGGAGTTCTTTTAAACTGATATGATTTTTTTATATCTTTGCGCCTTTTTTCATCAACCCACTTTGGTTCTTTACCTAAACTGTTCCTCTGAAAGCTGCTGAAATCAAGAAAATTCATATTTTCATATGCCCACTTCCAAAACTCATCTATAAGAATCATATTAAAAGTTTGTTTTCCACGCTTTACTTTGTGTGTTTTCAATCCTCTGTTTTTAAGCCAGGATACATTTTTATATGAATCTGAGTTTATTCCTAAAGCAACAAACAATTGATGTTTTGTAATGTAAATACTATTATCAAGAAAAGCTCCCAGCTTAAGTCTATTAACTTTTTGAATTACCATGATTGAACCCAACTATCTTCCCTTCATTCTCATTGGAGGTGGAATTATTTTTGTAATATTATTTTTTCATTATGTACCATTCTTCCTTTGGCTTTCAGCCAAAGTATCAGGTGTACGCATCTCATTGATACAGTTATTCTTAATGCGCATCCGAAATGTCCCGCCATACGTAATCGTCCCGGCAATGATTGAAGCGCATAAAGCCGGTTTGAGCACTATCACTCGCGACGAGCTGGAAGCACACTATATGGCAGGCGGACACGTAGAAAAAGTGGTACACGCATTGGTTTCCGCTTCTAAAGCTAACATCGAACTTTCTTTTCAAATGGCAACAGGAATTGACTTGGCAGGTCGTGATGTATTTGAAGCCGTGCAAATGTCTGTCAATCCGAAAGTAATTGACACTCCTCCTGTTACTGCCGTAGCAAAAGATGGTATCCAATTGATAGCCAAGGCACGCGTTACCGTACGCGCTAATATACGTCAATTAGTAGGTGGCGCAGGAGAAGACACCATTTTGGCACGTGTAGGCGAAGGTATCGTATCCTCTATCGGATCGTCCGAGAACCACAAATCGGTATTGGAGAATCCGGATTCAATCTCCAAACTGGTACTCCGCAAAGGCTTGGATGCCGGAACAGCTTTTGAAATTCTATCAATCGATATTGCGGATATAGACATAGGTAGAAACATCGGTGCAGCCTTGCAAATTGATCAAGCTAATGCAGACAAAAATATCGCACAAGCCAAGGCTGAGGAACGTCGTGCCATGGCAGTCGCACTGGAACAGGAAATGAAAGCGAAAGCCGAAGAAGCACGCGCCAACGTAATCCAAGCAGAAGCTGAAGTACCCAAAGCCATGGCTGAAGCATTTCGTAGTGGCAATCTAGGTATCATGGATTATTATCGTATGAAAAATATACAGGCAGATACCTCCATGCGCGAAAATATTGCAAAACCCGAAACAAGTTTCGGCAATGAACCGTTAAGCAAATAATAACTTAGGACGTACTGATTATATCTACCATAGAAGCAAGCTCTCATGAAGTTACCCGATATTCCGAAAAGATATCAAATGTATGCATCCATAGATCTTCTTCTATTATTTTGAAAAAATATTTATTATAAAAACAATTAAAAGCAATGTCCATGAAAAAATATTATGCCGAATCTGAATTGATTATCAATCCTGATGGTTCTATTTTTCACCTTCATGTAAAGCCGGAACAACTAGCAGATAAAATAATTCTTGTGGGTGACCCGGGTCGTGTAGCTTTAGTAGCTTCCCATTTCGACACCATAGAGTGTGAAGTAGAAAGTCGTGAGTTTAAGACCATTACCGGAACCTATAAAGATAAACGTATTACGGTAGTTTCTACAGGTATTGGCTGCGACAATATAGCTATCGTAATGAACGAATTGGAT
>ENA-UEQR01000641-UEQR01000641.1-human-gut-metagenome-genome-assembly--contig:-NODE-641-length-21705-cov-12.052108_pt1 | contig 21705 bp, 18 predicted proteins | sample MGYA00242944_ERZ507941 | MGnify/ENA primary metagenome ERZ507941 (study PRJEB26167, sample SAMN06115398) | human gut metagenome | host: Homo sapiens | place: China:Chongqing | collected 2016-06-23...
CCGTTCATAGGCGGAATGGGAGGAGGATTTTTTGGTGGCCACGGTGGAAGTGGAGGCGGATTTAGCGGAGGAAGTTTTGAAGGATAGTCTATGGGATGTTTTTGATGGCGAAGAATTTCATAGGAATCATGCACCAAAAATTTCAGACGTTGAACAGATTTCCATGTTTGATGATGAAGACCCAAAAGAGCAGCGTCTTCGAGAATATGCACAAGAAGCAAGGCGGATTATTTGTGAAGAATTCAAAGGCCAGATTGTTGAATATGCAGTGATTGAGCAAAAAATTCTTGAGGAGACGATGCTCAAAGATTCGCAGATTATAGAGCCCGTATTAAAGCCATTGATTGATGAGGAAAAAATTAGAAAATGCAATAATGTGCGGAAAACAAATTTTAAAAAGGATAGCTATGCGTTTATATGAGTGAAAAAAAAGAGCATGAAAATATCAGAAAAAGTCTGATATATAAAACTGCGGTTGAATACGGCGATTATACGCTGAATCATGTGACAGGATGCTCACATGGCTGCAAATATCCTTGTTATGCTTACATGATGGCTAAGCGGTTCAAAAAAGTGGAGAACTATGAGGAGTGGATTCAGCCGAAGTTGGTTGATAACATTTTTCCGCTTTTATCAAAGGAACTGCCTAGGTACAAGGATAAAATAAAGACGCTGCATCTCTGCTTTTCGACGGATCCATATATGTACGGTCATCCCGATATTTGCAATGCGAGTACACAAATTATTGAGAAAGCAAATGTTTTTGGAGTTCATTGCTCGGTGCTGACAAAAGGCATTTTGCCAGTCGAACTTGCAAAAATGCCGTTAAAAAATGAGTACGGAATAACCGTTGTTACGCTTGATGAGGATTTCCGAAAGGAGTTGGAGCCGGGCGCAGCACCAGTAGAAGATCGAATTCATGCGCTAGAAGCACTAAGCAAACAGGGTTGCTATACATGGATTAGCATTGAACCGTACCCAACCCCCAATATTCATGAGCAAAATCTCGAACAGCTTTTGGAACGAGTGTCTTTTGCAAATCGAATTATTTTCGGAAGGCTACATTACAATAAACAGGTAACAGCGTACAAGGGCTATCAAGATTTTTATAATACCTGTGCTAGAAAAGTTATAGCGTTTTGTGAAGAACGAAAAATAGCTTATCATATTAAAAAGGGGACGCTTGTGGAATAAGCACCGATTTAGAGAAAGGAGGCCCCCACCATGACCGAACAAGCACTCCACAAAATGATTGCTGCCGGGGAAAGCACCCGGCAGGAGTTTAAGTCGTGGGTGAAGTGCAAGGACTACCGGCAGCGGAAAGAGCTTGCGGTGAAAAGTGCGGTTGCGCTGGCAAATACAAAGGGCGGCGTTCTGCTGTTTGGCGTAGAAGATGACGGCACCATTACGGGCTGCCCTAAAAGCGACCCGCAGGCACTGATGGAAGCCATCTACGATATGACCCGGCCCAGCCTGTTTACCGAAATCGAGCCGGTGGAAACCTCTGACGGTGTGGTGCTGGTGGTATCGGTAGAGAAATCCAACTCTCATGTTGCCACCACCGGCGGCATCTATTACAGGCGGCTAGGGAACGTGACAAAGCCCGACTACCCGGCAAACGATGTGTACTCCCCTGCCGATAACCCGGATTTTTCGGCAAAGATCGTGGAGGGGGCATCCGAAAGCGACATTGACCTGCTGGAAGTGTACCGCCTGAAAGAGAAGCTGCGGATTCGGGATGCAGGCTCTGCCCTGCCGGATTTGGCAGATACCACCTTTCTGGACAACCTGAACCTGATCCGCATGGACAAGGACGAAGTGCGTGTAACGGTGGCAGGATTGTTGTTTGTGGGCAAGGCAGCGTCTATTGCACGGCTGCTGCCCCAGGCAGAGGTGATCTACCTCCATTACAGCGACGAAGCGCAGACGGAATACGACAACCGCATGGATATGCAGGAGCCGGTGATCTCGATTCTGGATAAGCTGACCGAGCGCATCCGCACCTATAACCGCCTGACCAATGTGCAGGTGGGGCTGTTCCGGCTGGAGGTGTACGATTTCTCCGAAGCGGTTTTTCAGGAGGCTTTGCTGAATGCGCTGGCGCATCGCTCCTATGAGGACATGGCACCGATCTACGTCAAGCACTACCCCACAAAGATCGTGATTGAGAACCCCGGCGGCTTTCCGGGGGACATCAACGAAAGTAACATCATCACCCACCAGTCCATCCCCCGGAATAAGCTGATTGCCATGACCCTTCAGCACCTGAAGTATGTGCAGCGTTCCGGGCAGGGCGTGGACATTATGTTCCAGAGTATGCTCACCGAGGGCAAACCCTACCCGGAGTACGCCAGTACGCCAAACTCCGTGCGGCTGACCCTTCGCAGCACGATGGAAAACCAGAACTTCGTGCAGTTTATCGCAGAGACGCAGGATAAGCGGTCCAAGATGTTCACGCTGTCGGAGCTGATGATTCTGCACTATCTGCGGGAGCATCAGAAAATCACCCTGAAGCAGGCGGCAAAGACGATTCAGGAAACCGATGACAATGCCCACAAGGTTCTGAACGCTCTCCGGGACGAGGGGCTTCTGGAACTCAACGGCAAGACCTATATGCTGTCCCTCAAGGTCTACGAAACGGTGAAAACCGATGTGGCCTATGTGCAGGATAAGACGGTCAGCCAGATTCAAGCAAAGGATCGGATTCTTGAATATCTGAAGCATAAGCCGTCGATTACGAATCAGAAAGCACAAGAACTGTGTGGGTTTAATAAGAACCAAACCTATTATATCCTGCACCAGATGTGCAAGGACGGCATCTTGCAGCCTGATGGCGTAGGCCGAGGTACGAAGTACAAAAGCGTGAAGTGAAAATTTACGCTGACTTTTACGCTGAAAGTTTGATTTGCGCTGAATTTACGCTGACTTTCCGGAATTTACGCTGAAAATACGCTGACATGGCATGGTTTGCGCTGAATTTACGCTGAGAAACGCGCGCCGCGCGATTAGCGATTTTGCCGCGCGTTTTCTGCGGCTCAGTCCTCCAGCCTGCCATGGTCACATCCCAGCGACAGGTAGTGCTCCATCTCCCCTCTCAGCACCATCTGGGCATACTCCAAGGGCTTGTTATAGAGCAGCCAGTCCAGTTCCGCCCGCTGTGCCGGGGTGTTGCCGTACTCGTCCTCCACGGCAATGCAGTCGATGGCAAGGGCGGTGCCATCTGCGAACCGGGCTTCCACCCGGTTGGTGTCCATGTTGTAGTGGCAGGAAAGCAATTTCGTCATAATAGTATCCTCCAAGACTTGATTTATGGTGTGCGGTCACTCGAACCAATGCCGTCAAGTCGTTGTCGGATGAAGTGGTTTTTAGTTTGTCTGGGAGTAAGTGCACGGTTTCTGCACGGTTTTTGCACGGTTTCAAAACGTGCAAAGGGTGCAAATCGCTGCAAAATCGGACAAAGGGTGCAGAAACTCGAAGTTCAAAATCTGCGATGTATCGCAAAGAAACAACGTTGAAACGTAACTTCCAAAAATTGAGGGAATCGCCCGGCGTGCGCTACGAATCAGTAGGCCGGGGGTTCGAGTCCCTTCCATCGCACCAAATAATGAAAATCCGAACCTTTTCTCAATAGGAGAAGGGTTCGGATTTTTTGTTTCTTCGGAAAGCAAAATGCCGCGTTTGCGCAGCAACAAAAGCCCCAGTGGGGCTTTTGAGCGACCGAACGGTCTTGCGTTAGCAAGATGGAGGGGCCTCCGCCCCGACAAGTGACCATAAAAGAAAAATACCGCCCACGCAGCGCAGCGATGGATTTTGTCGGGTGAAGTAAGCGGCAAAATGAATCGGGTGTGTTGCGGGACGGTAAGTTCTTTCGTGGACTTTTCCTCACGGAAGTGGTGGGTCTCACGGTGATAACCGACCACTTTCTGTGCCTGTGTTCAAAATGAACACGACCACATTTTGTGGGTGGTTTCAAACCAATCCACAAAGACGGTGGGATTTACAGGAAAAATACTACTGTATGTGAAATTCGTCAAGAGGGTTTTGGAAAACCCCTATTCTCACACTCATCCACCCTATCATGTGGGAAACCACGGGCATGATCTTGTGATCATGAGTTCTCCCAAAATGCTGACCCCAAATGAATACGATGTGTTTTTCAGCTTTCTGGAAAACACGGTGATGAAAAACGCATACTGACAGTAAAACCGCTCCGAACGTTCTGCCCGGAGCGGTTTTGCGTCAGCAGTATTTATGCAGAATGGTCATAGACGGAGGGAGAAGTCATGCGTCCTTGCACAGCTTGGTCAATTCTTCGATGGCGGCATCCTCGTCCGGGCCATCGGCGGCGATGGTCACGGTCTCGCCGCACTTCACGGCCAGACCCATTACGGCAAAGATCTTCTTCATGTCGGCGACTTTGCCGTTCTTAGTCATAGTGACTTTGCTCTCAAAGCCTTTGGCAGCTTTGCTCAGGATACCGGCGGGACGGGCGTGCAGACCTTCTTTGTCCTGAATGGTGATATCGATGCTCTTCATAAAAATCTCTCCTTTTTGGAATCGTTATTGTAAGTGCTCCAGCACATAGTTCATATCGGAAGTGGTCTTGAGCTGTTCCAGCGCATCCTCGTCTTCAAGGATCTCGCAGACATTGCCCAGCAGGTCAAGATGGTCGTTGCCGACACCGGCAATGCCGAACACGAGGTAGGCTTTTTCATCGCCGAAGTCCACGCCCTGCGGATATTGCAGCAGGACAACGCCGGACTTTTTAACGGTGCCCTTCTTCTGGCTGGTGCCGTGGGGAATGGCTACGCCCATGCCCATGTAGGTGCTCACCAGCTTTTCGCGCTCCACCATGGCATCGGCGTAACTGTCATCCACATAGCCCCGCTTTGCCAGCAGCGCACCGGCGGCACGGATGGCCTCCTCCTTGGTGACGGAGGGCAGACCCAGCTGGATGTCCTCCGCCTGGATCTTCATCACGGAATCGTTGGCTTTGGAAGCCTCGGTCACGGCAGCCGCCAGAGGGGCTACGGCTGCATTGCGCAGGTCGGATACGATCTCCTCATTGGCGGCAGCTTCGGCCTTGGCATCCAGTGCCGGGGTAGTGGAGGTCAGTGCGTTGTACAATGCGTCCAGATGCGGATCTGCAAGGAAGTTATCCAATGTAACAAGCTGTGCCTGCGGGGCGCACTTGGCGGCGCGGTCAGCCAGAACGCGCTGGCAGACCACCACGTCCGCGTCGGCGGGGATGGTATCCACGCTGGAGTTGGTCACGGTCAAGTCGGGGCGCTCCGCCTTAATGCGGTTGTGGAACTTGGTAGCACCCATGGCGCTGGAACCCATACCGGCATCGCAGGCAAAGACGATCTTGCGGATCTGGCCGACATTCACGGCAGTAGGCTCGGGGATCTCGCCCTTGGCCTGTGCCTTCATCTCCTTCATTTCGTTCTGGGCATCGGTCAGGCTCTTGGTGTGACCGGAGGTCGCTTTCAGAATGACCGAGGACAGGATAAAGGAGACTGCACCGGCGATGACAACGCCCAGCAGAACGGTGAGAATGGAATCCCGGGGAGCCATTGCCATGTAGGCGATGATGGAACCGGGAGAAGCAGGACCGGACAGACCTGCACCGGTCATAGAGTAGAACAGGATGGCACAGAAGTTGCCCACGATGGGGGCGATGATGATCACGGGGTTCATCAGGATGTAGGGGAAGTAGATCTCGTGGATGCCGCCCAGCAGGTGGATGATGACAGCACCGGGAGCGGACTGGCGGGTGGTGTCGTCCTTGCAGAAGAAGCAGTAGGCCAGCAGGACACCAAGACCGGGACCGGGGTTGGCTTCCAGCATATACATGATGGAGCGGCCGGTCTCAGCAGCCTGGCTTGCACCGATGGGGCTGAAGATGCCGTGGTTGATAGCGTTGTTCAGGAACAATACCTTTGCAGGCTCAATAAAGATGGACACCAGCGGCAGCAGGCTGTGTGCCACAAGGAAGTCCACACCGGCGGTCAGCACAGTGAGGATGGCGGTCATGAACGGGCCGATGACGTAGTAGCCGAGGATGGCCAGCAGCATACCCAGAATGCCGATGGAGAAGTTGTTGATCAGCATCTCGAAACCGGCGGGGATATGGCCTTCCACCTTCTTATCGAATTGCTTGATGACCCAGCCGGCCAGAGGGCCCATGACCATGGCGCCCATCAGCATGGTGTAGTCCGAGCCGCAGATGCAGCCCACCACGGCGATGGCGGCGATGACACGGCCGCGGTCGCCTGCAATCATCTTGCCGCCCTGCCCTGCAATGAGGATGGGCAGCAGGTAGGTCAGCATCGGGGAGACCATGCTGGCCAGCTTTTCGTTGGGGAACCAGCCCACTTCAATGAACAGAGCAGTGAGGAAGCCCCACGCGATGAATGCGCCGATATTCGGCATGACCATGCCGCTGAGGAACTTGCCAAAGCGGGAAACAGCGTTTTTCATTTGTAGCTCTCCTTTTTCACTTGAAAGGCAGGCGGTGCAGCTCCTGTGGCATGGGAGCTGCGGCCTGCGGACGGTTGTTCGGAGGAGCTTTCGTTTCGTTCTGGCACTATTCTAGCCGATACTGCGCCGGATTTCAATGGTGACAAGCGGTGGGGTTGTCACCGGAGGATGGTGACACCAGTGGGCTGATACGGCAACATTTCCAATGGATGCGCGGGTGATTTGTGCATATTTGCTGATGCGCCGGGATACAAGACGGGAACAAGGAAGCTTTTGTCACCGGGCAATGGTGACAAAAAACACACAACTTCTTTTCTGCGTTGGGGGCTGGCAGACGGGGTGGCACTATGCTACAATAGAAGCAATGGGTAACTTTTGGGAAAAGGAGAGAAGCAACATGGGTGCGGTGTATCGTGAGGAACTGTCGGCAAATGCACGGAAGCTGATCGAGCAGCTGCTCAGCCTTCCGCAGGGCTGGGTGACGGCGGCGGCGCTGGCTGAAAGCATCGGGGTCAGCCGCCGCACCGTGCTGCGGGAGCTGCCCGCTGTGGAGCAGTGGATGCAGGCTGCCGGGGCGCATTTTGTGCGGAATCCCGGCAAGGGTCTGCTGCTGGATGAAGCGCCGGAGCGGCGAGACGCACTGCGCACCCAGCTGAACAGCGGCGACAGGAAAGAACTTTCCCGCGCAGAGCGGCGGCAGCAGCTTTTGACAAGGCTGCTCAGCGAGCAGGAGCCCTGCAAAACAGCGGTACTGGCACGGGCGCTTGGCGTTTCGGAAAGCACGCTGTCTGCGGACTTGGATGAACTTGAGACCAAGCTACACCCCTACCGGGTGGAGATGTTCCGCCGCCCCGGCGTGGGGGTCTGGCTGCAGGGGGATGCTTCTTCCTACCGGAGGGTGGTGTCTGCCCTGCTGCGCAGCAGTATGCCGGAAAAGGAACTGGCAGAGGTGCTCTGCGGACGGATGCCGGAAAACGAGATCTTCTCGACCCTGCTGGATACAAAAACGGCCGAAAAGGTCTGGGCGGCTTTGCAGCAGTTTGAACAGGAAGAACAGCTCCATCTGCCGGATGCAGGCTTTCTGGCGCTGGCGATCCATTGCACCCTGACCATTCAGCAGCTGCGGCAGGGCGGCGACAAGGGCAGCGCCCCCAGAGGGCTGCGCCCGGCGGGCAATCATGCTGCCCGGCTGGTGGCGGCGCTGAACCGCGCCTTCGGGCTGACCCTGCCGTCTGAGGAAGCGCAGTATCTGGAACTGTATCTCTCCGCCTATCTGGGCGCAGAGGATCCTTGGGGCAGCGCACAGGAGATGGAGTTGCGGAATCTGGAAGCCGCCCTTATCCGGGAAATGGAAAAGGCGCTGCACACAGACCTTTCCGGTTACACCTCCCTGCGGGATGACCTGTACTGCCACCTGCGCCCCATGCTGCTGCGGGTGGAGCAGAACATTCGTACCGAAAACCCCCAGCTGGACACCATCCGCACCGACTACCCCGGCCTGTGGAAAGCCACCCGCGCTGCCTGTGATGCGGTGCAGCAGCAATTCGTTCTGCCCGCCATCTCGGACGACGAAGCGGCCTACCTTGCCATGCACTTTGGCGCAGTGCTGGAACAGAATGCCATGTTCCGGCTGCGGCTGCGGGTGGTAGTGGCCTGTCCGCTGGGCATGGGTTCCAGCCGCTTTCTGGCTTCCCGGCTGGGAAACGAGTTTCCCTCTTTGCAGGTAGAGGGGTGCTGCTCGGTGCGGGAGCTGAACACTGCCGACCTGCGTCAGAGAAAAATCGACTTCATTATCTCTACCGTGCCGCTGGAACTGGATTACCCGGCGGTGTGCATCAGCCCTTCCCTGCTGGAGCCAGACCGTGCCGTGCTGAAGGACGCTATCACGCGGTACAGCCAGAACCGCGCAGAACCGGAACCGGCAGTGCAGCCTGTGCAGGATGCACCGCACGCAGGCTCCAAGCTGCAGTATTATGCACGCTTGACCCGGTCCATGACCGGGCTGCTGGAACATCTGACCATCCAGCCCGTCAAGGCTCCCGGCAGCCGCGCTGCCCTCATCCATGCAGCGGCGCAGCTGTTCTGCCCGCAGGAAGCGGACGCCCGGCTGGTGGAGCAGCAGCTTCGCCGCCGTGAAACGCTGGGCGATACCTACATCAAACCCCTGTATGCCCTGCTGCTCCATTGCAGGACAAGTGCGGTAAAGGACTGCCGCTTGGGTTATTTGCAAGCACAGCCGCCGGTCTATGAGCCGGGGCGCATCGTGCTGGGGGCACTGGTGCTGCTGGCCCCGGATGACGGGAACGGCGTCCCGGTGGAGGTCATGCAGAATGTCAGCGGGCAGCTGATCGAAGCGCCCCGGCTGATGGAGGCACTGCGCACCGGCCAGCAGCAGGAAGCTGCAGACCTGTTGGAACAGGGCTTTGACCGTGGCTTTTTTGCGGACTGCAAACCGCCGCACACAAAATGAACTGAAAACGAACTCCCGGCTTTTGCCTTTTTGGGCAGAGCCGGGAGTTTTTTGTTGTTGTAACAAGATACCTATTAGAGAACTTTTGAATCAAAAATCATGTATCCCAGAAAGTTGGCGAAAAGCACCAAAAACACGCAGTGCAATTTGTTGAAACAACAGCTTGACAGGGGCGAGAACTGTTGGTATTATAATGCCAGAGCTTTCGTTTCAACAGTTTCGAGTTTCATAACAACAATCGTGAAGGAGGCTGTTGTTTCCATGATCTACACCGTAACATTGAATCCGGCGCTGGACAAGACCGTTGAGATCCCGAACCTTGCGCTGGACACCGTAAACCGGATCACCAAGATGCGTACCGATCCCGGTGGCAAGGGCATCAACGTCAGCAAGGTGATCGCAAAGCTGGGTGGGACCAGCAAGGCTATCGGCATTCTGGCCGGTAACAGCGGCAGAGCCATTCAGGACGCACTGGACAGTGAAGGGCTTGCCCACAACTTCCGTTTCGTGCCCGGCGAGACCCGCACGAACCTGAAGGTCATCGACCCGGAAAACCACACCAACACCGACATCAACGAGCCGGGCATCGAGGTGGATGCCCCGGAGCTGACCGCCCTGCTGTACGACCTGCTGAAGGAACTGAAACAGGGGGATATCGTGGTGCTGGCAGGCAGCCTGCCGAAGGGTGCCCCCAAGGACACCTACTACACATGGGTGGAATCCTGCAAAAAGGCAGGGACAAAGGTCTTTCTGGATGCAGACGGCGAGCTGCTGGCAGAGGGGCTGAAGGCTGCTCCCTATCTGGTCAAACCCAACAACGACGAGCTTTCCCGCATGATGGGCCGGGAGCTGAAAACGCTGGATGAACTGGCCGATGCCGGTCAGGCGCTCATCCGCAGGGGCATCGAACATGTGGTGGTGTCCATGGGCGGTCGGGGTGCGCTGTATCTCCGCAAGGACAGCGTGATCTACGCTCCGGCACTGAAGGTCAAAGTGGGCAGCACGGTGGGTGCCGGCGACAGCGTGGTCGCCGCTCTCGCCTACGCCGAAGCGGAAGGGCTTAGCGAAGAAAACACCGTTCGCTTGTCCATCGCCACAGGAGCCGCCAATGTGATGTGCAGCGGCACACAGGCCGCAGAGCGCAGCCAGATCGAAGAACTGCTGCCGCTGGTCACCTTCCAGCATCTGTAAAACTTCTTGAAAACACAACGGTAACTGTTATAATAAAAGGAGAGTTTCATTATGAAAGTCAAAGCTGTTCGTCTGCACGCCGCCAACGATCTGCGTCTGGATACTTTTGAACTGCCGGAGATCAAGGACGATGAGATCTTGGTCAAGGTCGTTTCCGATAGCATCTGCATGTCTACTTACAAGTGCGCCATCCTCGGCACTGCTCACAAGCGTGTGCATCCGGATGTAGCCGAGCACCCCGCCATCATGGGTCACGAGTTCGCCGGTGATATCGTCAAGGTGGGCAAGGCGCATCAGGACAAGTTCAAGCCCGGCATGAAGTTCACCCTGCAGCCCGCCCTGAACTACAAGGGCACCATGTGGAGCCCCGGCTACTCCTACGAGTTCTTCGGCGGCGACGCCACCTACTGCATCATCCCTGCCGAGGTCATGGAACTGGGCTGCCTGCTGGAGTACAAGGGCCGTGCTTACTACGAGGCTTCTCTGGCCGAGCCTATGAGCTGCTCCATCGGTGCTTTCAACGCCGCCTACCACACCAAGATGGGGGTATACCATCACGATATGGGCATCAAGAAGGGTGGCAAGCTGGCGATTCTGGCCGGTGCAGGCCCCATGGGTCTGGGTGCTCTGACCTACGCACTGCACCGTGATGTGCGCCCCGGCATGGTGGTGGTCACCGATATCAACGAGGATCGTCTGGCCCGTGCGGAGTCCCTCTTCCCCCCGAAGGAGGTCAAGGAGAAGGACGGCATCGACCTGTACTTCGTCAACACCGCCAACATGGCAGACCCCGCTGCCGAGCTGCGGGAGCTGACCGGCGGTACCGGCTTTGATGATGTGTTCTGCTACGCCCCTATCGCGCCGGTGGTGGAGCTGTCCAGTGCTGTGCTGGGTCGTGACGGCTGCCTGAACTTCTTTGCAGGCCCCACCGACAAGCAGTTCAGCGCCAAGATGAACTTCTACGATGTGCACTACAATTCTACCCATGTCATGGGCACCACCGGCGGTAATACCGCCGACATGATCGAGTCGCTGGAACTGACCGCCGCTAAGCGCATCGATCCGGCTGTGATGGTCACCCACATCGGCGGTCTGAACGCCGCTGCCGAGACCACCCTCAACCTGCCCAAGATCCCCGGCGGCAAAAAGCTGATCTACACCCACCTGACCATGCCCCTCATCGCCCTGACCGATCTGCGTGCCAAGGGCGAACAGGACAACGACCCCCGCTATACCGCACTGGCTGACATCGTGGATGCCCACAACGGCCTGTGGTGCCCGGAAGCAGAGGAATATCTGCTGGCAAACTTCAACCCGGAGGACTAAGCAGAACGTGCCATGGGACAGGACAAACGCAGACAGGAGGAATCCCCCATGGAACAACGCCGCAATCAGATCGTGGAGCTGGTGAACCGCAAAGGCAGCATTAGCTTTGCCCAGCTCAAGGAAGCTTTCCCTTCCGTTTCGGAAATGACCCTGCGCACCGACCTGAAAGCACTGGATGAAGCCCGCCGTGTGGTGCGGGTGCATGGCGGTGTCAAGTCGGTGGAGCAGGTGGTAGGCACAGACGACCTGCTGAGCCGCCGTTCCGCCCGCAATGCCGAAGCAAAGCAGATCATTGCCGAAAAAGCCGCTGCTCTGCTGCGCCCCAACACCACCCTGTTTCTGGATTCCGGCAGCACCGCCACAGCAGTGGCCCGGTGCATCCCGGATCAGCCCATGCTCATCTACACCAGCGGCCTGAGCTGCGCCATGGAGCTGGCAAAGCTGGAAAAGCCCCATGTATCCCTGCCGGGCGGCAGCCTGAACCGGTTCAGCATGAGCGTCTGCGGTGCACAGAGCATCCAGACGATGGAGGGCATCAACTTTGATCTGCTGCTGCTGGGCGTGACCAGTTACAGCCCGGAAACCGGTTTTACCTGCGGCGTGGAGGATGAAGCACGGCTCAAGCAGACCGTGCTCCGCCGCTGTGAGCAGAAAGCCGTGCTGCTGGATTCCTCCAAGATCGGACTGAAAAGCACGTTCCACATCTGCGAGCTGTCCGATATTGATATTGTGATCTCGGACGGAAAGCTGCCCGTAGAATTTTTACAGGCCTGCCGGAACGCAGGCGTAACGGTACTATAAAAGGAGTATTATTATGAAGATCATCCGCGCAAAAGATTATCAGGATATGTCCCGCAAAGCGGCCAACATCATCTCCGCACAGGTCATCATGAAGCCGGACTGTGTACTGGGTCTTGCCACCGGCGGCACCCCGGTGGGCACTTATGCCCAACTGGTGGACTGGTACAACAAAGGCGATTTGGATTTCTCCGAGGTCACTACTGTCAATCTGGATGAGTACCGCGGCCTGCCCAAGGAGCACCCCCAGAGCTACTGGTATTTCATGAACGAGAACCTGTTCAGCAAGGTGAATATCGACCCGGCCAAGACCAACCTGCCGGACGGCACCAATCTGGACACTGCCGCCGAGTGTGCCCGTTACAACGGTATCATCCACAAGCTGGGCGGCATCGATCTGCAGCTGCTGGGCATCGGCCCCAATGGTCATATCGGCTTCAATGAGCCGGGCGAAGCCTTTGAGCTGGAGACCCACTGCATCGACCTTGCACCCACTACCATCGAAGCCAACAAGCGCTTCTTTGACGGCAACGAGGCCCTTGTCCCCAAACAGGCATACACCATGGGCATCAAGACCATCATGCAGGCACGCAAGGTGCTGGTGGTAGCCAACGGTAAAGCCAAGGCACAGGCCGTCAAGGACGCCGTGACCGGCCCTGTGACCCCTGCCTGCCCCGGCAGCATCCTGCAGCTGCATCCGGACTGCATCCTTGTGGCAGACGAGGAAGCACTGAGCCTGCTGTAAACTCCCAAAGCCAACTTCTTCATTTACCATAACTTTGCTTAAGATCCAACCAAAGCACGGAAAGGGCCGGACTCGTTGCACGGGTTCGGCTCTTTCTGTCAGAAATAAGATTTATTTTGCTATCTTACGCAAAGAGCAACTCCAAAAGAGCAGTCATGGAGATGGTGGGTTCGCCTGCTGCGGGATTTACGCTGAAAATACGCTGAAAAGAGGTCACCCCGATCGGTGGCCTCTTTTTTGCTGCCGCGAACTGTCTGGCTGCGGCAGCGGATAACAGCAATGTCCATTGCGCTTTGTTTTGCCCGGATGCGCACCCGCAGAAAGCTCTCCCTCGTCAAACTGCCCAAAATACGCCCTTAAAAGTTTACTTGACGCAATTCTCAAATCAATATATAATTGGGTCAGAAACCAATCATAGAAAAGGATGGTTCCCAATGGCGCGCAGATACGACAGCAAGGAGGCAAAACGGCGGATCCTGACCGCCTGTGTCCGGCTTTTTCTGGAAAAAGGCTACACGAACACCAAGGTTGCAGAAATTTTAAAGGAAGCAGATGTTTCTGCCGGGTCGTTCCAGAATATTTTCCGCACCAAGGACGGCGTGCTGACCGAGCTGATCGGCATGATGTTCAGCAGGCAGTTCGGCGCGGTAAGGCCGCTGGCGGCAAACGCCCCCTCGCCGGTGTACCTCTACGCGGTGGAGACGGCTTTGCAGCTGGCGCTGACCGAGCTGAGCGAGAATCTGCGGGATATCTATGTGGAAGCGTACACCTTCCCCGCCACGGCGGAGATCATCCACCGCAGCACCACGGCCGAGCTGCAGGCGGCGTTCAGCGCGTATCTGCCCGGGTGCGCCGAGTGTGATTTCTACGAGATGGAGCTGGGCACGGCTGGCATGATGCGCGGCTACATGGCACGGCGGTGCGACCCCTACTTTACGCTGGAGCGCAAAATACGGCGGTTCCTGAGCATGAGCCTGAGTGCGCTGCAGGTCCCCGCGCAGGAGCGCGAGCAGGTCATCGCTTTTGTGGCGGAGATCGATATGCTTGCCCAGGCGCGGAAGGTGGTAGATGCCGTGCTTGCATCGCTGTCCGTGCAGTTTGATCTGAAAGGATAACAAGGTTTGATGACAAGGAGGGAGTAACATGAAAAAATGGCTGATCTGGTGTTTGACGGTGCTGGCAATGGTGTGCCTGATACCGGGGATCGTGTTAAAAGCGGCGGCAGAAACAACCACGGTGCGCTGCAAAAACTGTGGGAGTGTGGAGACACGTGAGATCCTTGGATACAGAAAATATGATTCGAACTCTCATAGGTTTTATGTAGCTGAATGCCAGAACTGCCACAACGATGGCAATGTTACGTATTTAAAGGTACATTCCGGCGGCACCGAAACTCCCACCTGCACCACAGGCAAAACCTGTGAAAAATGCGGCGCGGAATACGGCGTTCTCGGTCACGACTGGGGCGCGTGGACGCCTAACTACGACGGCACGAACACGCACACCCGCAGATGCAAGCGCAGCAACTGCAACGCAGTTGAGACCGCAAGCTGCAGCGGCGGCTATGCGGCCTGCGACAGTCTGGGAATGTGCGAAACTTGCGGAGGGAGTTACTACGGCGGTCACGCATGGGGCAAGTGGTCATCCGCCGGCAACGGCACACACATCCGCAGCTGCATGAACTACTGCTCCGAAGTTGATACTGCAAGCTGTTTCGGTGGCACAGCAACCTGCACCGCCAAAGCGGTCTGTGAGGCGTGTGGTGGGGAATACGGCGAAAAAGACCCAAATAACCATGATCTGGTGCAGCACGCAGCAAAAGCCCCCACTTGTACGGAAATCGGCTGGGATGCCTACGAAACCTGCTCCCGCTGCGACCATACCACCCGCAAAGAGCTGCCCGCGCTGAACCATGATTTGGTGCGTCACGTAGCGCAAGCCCCCACCTGCACAGAAAAGGGCTGGGCTTACGATACCTGCTCCCGCTGCGACTATACCACCTATGCGGAGCTGCCTGCGCTGAATCATGATTATCAGGCTGTTACCGTAGAGCCTACCTGTGAAGCAGACGGCTATACTGTTTTTACCTGCTCCCGCTGCAAAGACAGCTACACCGCAGACCCGACCGATAAGCTGGGACACCAGTTCGGTGCATGGTCCCCGAACGGAACCGGCTCTCAGAGCGCCGATTGTCTGCGGCAGGGCTGCGGGCACACTGGCAGCACCGATTGCCGGAAGTTTACTTTCCGCACTGCGGAAGGTGAAACGCTGACCTTCTGCCCCGTGTGCGGGCAGGCAGAAAACGCCGCGCAGCTGGAAAAGATCGAAGCCGCAACGGCGTGGGCTGCCAGCGGCAGCCTTTCTGCGGAGGATGTGACCGCACGGACGAATGGGGAATACCTGAGTGTGGCCTTTGAAACCGCAGGCAGCCTGACGCAGCCCACCGGCCGGGTAAGGCTTGCGCTGCCCGCCGGATTGCTGGAAGGCAAAAAGCTTGTGCGCATTGCCCCGGACGGCACACAGACGGAGATGCCGTTTGAAACAGAGCGCGGAAAGCTCATCTATACGCTGGATTTTGCAAACAGCGAGTTGCCCGTAATGCTCTTCCGGCTGGTACCCCAGACCGCCGCCCTCTGAACGCTTTTACAGCGGCACAAACAATAAAACGCAAAATGCCCGCTCACCGTGGTTTTCCACAGGTGGGCGGGCATTCTTTTGTGCCTTTTGGGGCATCAAAATACCCCCGGAGGATGCAGCGTTTTTTACGCTGTCTACTCGGTGGTCATTTCCATCGTGCTGTCGCTGTTCTGGCCTGTGGTGCAGACCGGCATCAATAACTTCGGCATCTGGATCGCCAACTCTTCCGAGACTTCTCCCATTCTGGCTCCGTTCATCTATGGTACGCTGGAGCGTCTGCTGCTGCCCTTCGGTCTGCATCACATGCTGACCATCCCCATGCAGGACTGGCTGGGGCTGGATAACGCCGCCCGCATCAATAAGCCCTCCACCGTAGGCCAGAACTGGCGCTGGCGGCTGAAAAAGACCCAGCTGACCAAGAAACTCCAGAAAGAGATCTGCCAGCTGACAACCCGCTACGGCCGGAAGAACTGGGCGTGAGCGTAAGGGAACTCAATACAAAGGGCAGGGCGGCCTGTGGGCCGCCCTGCCCTTTGTTGCGGAGTGCCCCCTTGGCAAACCCGGCGGGATTGCGCTATAATAGAGCCGTAACAGTTCCACAAAGGTGTGGTAAGGGAGGTGTGGTCATGATCCGGGTGGCGATCGTAGAGGACGACGCGGAGGTGCAGGGGGTATTGCAGGAGTATGTCCGGCGGTATACCCGGCAGTACGGGACAGAGTTTGAAGTGACGGTCTTTGCGGACGGCGTGGATATTCTGGAGGATTACCGCGCAGTCTACGATATTATTTTTCTGGATGTGGAGATGAAGCATCTGGATGGCATGACCACGGCAGAGCGCATCCGGCAGATGGATGCAGACGTCATCCTGATCTTCATTACAAATATGGCGCAGTACGCCATCCGGGGCTACTCGGTGGGAGCGCTGGACTATGTGCTGAAGCCGGTGCCCTACTTTGCCTTTTCGCAGCAGCTGCTCAAGGCGGTTGCCCGGCTGGAAAAGCGGGCAAAGCACTACCTGACCGTGCCGGTGGAGGGCGGGCTGCGCCGGCTGGACACCGCAAGCATCTATTATCTGGAAAGCGAGGGGCACCGGGTGCACTTTTACACCGACGAGGGCGATTTTTCCGCCCCAGGCGCCCTCAAGGCCTTTGAGGAAAAGCTGGCAGACTGCCCCTTTGCCCGCTGCAACAGCGGCTACCTTGTCAATCTGGCACAGGTGCGGGAGCTGCGGCAGAGCACCGTGCAGGTGGGCCCCTGCGAGCTGCAGGTCAGCCGCCCCAAGCGCAAGGCTTTTCTTGCCGCACTGACCGACTACATCGGAGGTGAAGGCTCATGACCGCGCTGCCGGATATCCCCCGGCTGTACACCGCCCTTGCCGAGTGTCTGGCGGTGCTGCTGTTCACCCCGGCGCTTGCGCCCCGCTTTTCCAAGGCGGTCACCGGGGGCATCACCCTGCTGTGGGCGGCGGTGCTGTCGGCCTTTCTGGAGCTGACGGGCAATGTGCCCGGCGGGCTCTGGATCCCCTGCATGGTAACGGCCATCGGGCTTTCCTACTTATATTTATGGGGTGTGTGGAGCATCACCCTGCTGGAAGCCGGGTATCACTGCGCCCGGGCGTTTATTCTGGCAGAGCTTGCCGCCAGCGTGGAGTGGCAGCTGCACTGCGCCCTCTGGCCCGCCCGCGGCCCGTGGGAGCCGCTGTCTTTGCTGCTGCTGGCGCTGGTGTATGGGACGCTGTTCGGCATTATGTGCTATCTGCAGCACCGCCGTCCCCAGCCCGCCGGGCACTTACAGATCGGCGGCAGCGCCGCCCTGACGGCGGTCATGTTGGCGCTGACTGCCTTTGCGGTGAGCAATCTGGGCTTTCTGCCCGGCAGCGAGATCAACATGAGCATTTTTTCCATCCGCACACTGGTGGATTTTTCCGGCGTGCTGATCTTATCTGTGCAGCACGAGCAGCTGCAGGAGAACGCTTTGCACAGCGAGCTTGCCGCCATGGACGAGGTGCTGCACCGCCAGTACGAGCAGTACAAGCGCAGCAAGGAGGGCATCAACCTCATCAACCGGCGGTACCATGAACTGAAAGTCCAGCTTGCCCGCATCCGGGAGGAGCAGGACCAGACCAAGCAGAACGCCGCCATTGCTGCCATGGAGCAGAACATCCGCCAGTACGAGGCCGAGAACAAGACCGGCAACCCGGTGCTGGATACCCTGCTCACCGCCAAGACCATGGAATGCCAGCAGGAGAACATTACCATCACCAGTGTAGCGGACGGCAGGATGCTGGGCTTTCTCACCATCCGGGAGCTGTGCACCATCGTGGGCGTGGCGCTGGACAACGCCATTGCCGCCGTGCGCGCCGAGCCGGACCCCGAAAAGCGGCTCATCAAGGTGGCGGTGTACAGTCAGGGCGGTTTTGCCATGCTGCGGTTCGAGCATTATACAGAGGCCGCCCCGGCACTGGATGCGGACGGTCTGCCGCAGCAGGGGTCGGACCTGAAAAGTGTCCGCACCACCGTCGGGCAGCACGGCGGCAGCATGACGATGCACTGGGAAAACAACTGGTGCACCCTGCGGATCTTATTTCCGCTGCCCAAAAACAAATAATTTTTACGGCAGGTATCCCCTGCCGTTTTTTTGTTGTCTGGCAGGGTGCACAAATACAATGTTGCAATATTTGTGTATTAGCACAATAAAAATTGAAACCTTATTGTAACTTTTGCAAATTATGCGTTCAAAACGACAGATTGTGAACAAAATGAAAATTCCCTGTCAGCTTCTGGTATCATAAAGCCAAGCTGGCGGGGGTGTCCCCGCCGTTGTCCGATTCGACAAAACAAGGAGGAGAAAACTATGTTGTCCATCAATATGGATGACGTGATGCAGGTCCTTACGAATGTTCGTGGGTACCTCATCGCGTTTGGTGTAGTGCTTGCACTGGCGGTCGTTGTGATGATCGCGGTGCGCAAACTGCCCAAAGCAAAGAAAAAGATGATCCGTGCACAGTCTGGCCTTGCCATTCTGCTGGCACTGACCATCGTTGTCAACCTGATCTGCACCGGCCCCATGTCCACCATGCTGGATCTGGTGTCCGGCAGCGGCACCATCAGCGAGGAGACCTCTGCAAAGGCCACCCAGCTGGTGAATGAGATCACCGCAGACGGTGTCGTTCTGGCAAAGGACGAAGACGGCATCCTGCCGGTGGCTTCCGGCTCCAAGCTGAACGTTTTCGGCTGGGCTTCCACCAACCCCTGCTACGGCGGCACCGGTTCCGGTGCGCTGAACGCCACTTACCCCGTCACCGATCTGCTGACCGGCCTGCACGATGCCGGCATCGAGACCAACGAGGAACTGAGCAAGTTCTACACCGACTACAAGGCAGACCGCCCCAGCGTTAGCATAGCGGCGCAGGACTGGACCCTGCCGGAGCCTAATGTCAGTCTGTACACCGATGAGATGATGGAGAACGCAAAAGCATTCTCGGATACCGCAATGGTCGTCATCACCCGTGTCGGCGGCGAGGGCGCAGATCTGCCCACCGATATGGCTTCCGTTGTGGATGGCAGCTGGATCCGCCGCGTGGCACAGGCTTACGGCTCTGAGCGCGGCACCACTTACTACAACGGTACCTACGACGACTCTCTGAACGAGGGCAACGACTGGGATAAGGGCGACCACTTCCTGCAGCTGTCCAACCGTGAGGAAGACCTGCTCGACCTGGTCACCGCAAACTTCGACAACGTCATTCTGGTCTACAACGGCGCCAACGCCTTCCAGATGGACTTCCTGAAGGATTACCCCCAGATCAAGGGCGTCCTGCTCTGCCCCGGCACCGGCCAGTCCGGCTTTGAGGGCTTCGGCAAGGTCGTTTCCGGCGAGGTCAACCCCTCCGGCCGTACCGTGGATACCTATGTTTCCAACCTGAAGAATGCGCCCTGGTGGAACAACTTCGGCGACTTCAAGTACACCAACACCGAGGAGCTGAATTCCGATTCCACCTTCTTTGATCCGGAAGGCACCACCCCGTCCTTCGTCAACTACGTGGAAGGCATCTACGTGGGCTACAAGTTCTACGAAACTGCCGCCGCCGAGGGTCTCATCGACTACGACAAAGAAGTGGTCTACCCCTTCGGCTATGGCCTGAGCTACACCACCTTCACCAAGGAGATGAGCGGCATCACCTCCGACGGCACCAACCTGAACTTCAGCGTTACTGTCACCAACACCGGCGCTGTGGCGGGCAAGGATGTTGTAGAAATTTACAGCAATCCTCCCTACACCAACGGCGGCATCGAGAAGGCTACCGCAAACCTGCTGGACTTCGCCAAGACCTCTGAGCTGGCACCCGGCGCATCCGAGACCATCGAGTTCTCCATCCCGGTGGAGCAGCTGGCTTCCTATGATTACCAGACCAACGGCTGCTATGTGCTGGAAGCTGGCGACTATGTCATCAGCGCGAACGATGATTCCCACACCGTTGCCGATTCTGAAGTCTACACCGTTGCATCCGACAGCGTCTACAACGAGTCCAACAAGCGCGGCAGCGATGCTGTGGCTGCGACCAACGAGTTCGATTTCGCAGAAGGCGAGATCACCTATCTGTCCCGCGCCGACGGCTTTGCAAACTATGCCGAGGCGACCGCTGCTCCCGCCACCTATGAGATGACCGACGAGCAGAAGGCTGCCTTCGACAACGCACACACCTACGTCGAAGCTGGCTATCAGCAGGATGACGACGCCAACGCCGCCGACATCACCACCGGTGCCAAGAACGGCCTGAAGCTGGCCGATCTGCGCGGCGTGGATTACAACGACGCCCAGTGGGATGCCCTGCTGGATCAGATGTCCATCGACGATCTGCAGCAGATCATCGGCTTCGGCGGCTACCAGACCGCTGCGGTCTCCAGCATCGAGAAGGTCCGCACCAGTGACTGCGACGGCCCGGCTTCCATCAACAACTTCTTCACCGGTGTCGGTTCCGTCGGCTTCCCGGCTGCTGCCCTCATCGGCATGACCTGGGACAAGGATCTGGCCTACGCCTTCGGCGACAGCATCGGCGAGATGGCTGACGAGATGGATACCTCCGGCTGGTACGGTCCCGCTATGAACATCCACCGCACTGCTTTTGCAGGCCGTAACTTCGAGTACTACTCCGAGGACGGCGTGCTGTCCGGCGTGATGGCTTCCAACGCCATCAAGGGCGCACAGGATCGCGGTGTGTATGCTTACATGAAGCACTTCGCCCTGAACGATCAGGAAGGCAACCGTGCTTCCATGGTGGCGACCTGGTCCAACGAGCAGGCCATCCGTGAGATCTACCTCAAGCCCTTCGAGATCTCCGTCAAGGATGCAGACTGCCACGCGGTCATGTCTTCCTTCAACTACATCGGCACCCGCTGGACTGGCGGCTGCAAGGAGCTGCTGAAGAACGTCCTGCGCGGCGAGTGGGGCTTCGTGGGCTTCGTCGAGACAGACTACTTCGGCGTCTCCGGCTACATGACTGCTGACCAGTGCGTCCGCAACGGCAACGACCTGATGCTCTGCACCACCGGCAACGACTTCAACACCGTGACCGTGCTGACCAACAGCAGCAAGCAGGCCCTGCGCGAGTCCGCAAAGAACATCCTCTACACCGTGGTCAACAGCCGTGCATACGCAGAGGAGAACCTGAACCCCGGTATGGCAAAGTGGCAGATCGTCCTGATCGGTGCCGATGTTCTGGTGGCTCTGCTGTTCGTGACGCTGGAGGTCAAGACCCTCAAGGGCTACAAAAAGCGCAAGGAAGAGGAAGTCAACGCCTGATTTTAGGCAAGACGCTCTGAACGTTTGCAGCACCTGAACTGAAACCAGACCAAAGGCCCGCTGCGTAAAAACAGCGGGCCTTTTCTGGATTTGAAAAGGCAAAGAGGAAAATGCCATGAAACACACAGATATCATCAACAGCCTGAGCCTGGAACAAAAATGCGCCCTGCTGAGCGGCGGCACGGTGTTCACCACCCGGGCGCTGCCGGGCAAGGGCATCCCGGCCATTACCCTGTCGGACGGCCCCAACGG
>ENA-UEQR01000649-UEQR01000649.1-human-gut-metagenome-genome-assembly--contig:-NODE-649-length-21561-cov-7.144387_pt1 | contig 21561 bp, 19 predicted proteins | sample MGYA00242944_ERZ507941 | MGnify/ENA primary metagenome ERZ507941 (study PRJEB26167, sample SAMN06115398) | human gut metagenome | host: Homo sapiens | place: China:Chongqing | collected 2016-06-23...
ATAAAAAATACTATATAAGTACTCTAATATATATTATAAAGTAAAATCGACAAAACACAAGATGTTTTTGTTGTTTTTTACATTATATTGTATTTTTTTGTCGACAGACGCACTATATATATGCCGAAAACATAGAAAAGACCTATGTTCTTTCAAACATAAGTCCTTAAAATATACTTAAATTTATTTACTTGTTTTTATTTCGGATTCTGTCAAGCTCATCAAAAACTACATCGTTTACTACTTTGATATATGTGCCCTTCATGCCGGATGAGCGTGATTCGATAACGCCTGCACTCTCAAACTTGCGAAGGGCATTTACGATTACCGAGCGGGTAATGCCTACTCTGTCGGCTATTCTGCTGGCAACAAGTATACCCTCATTGCCGTCAAGCTCATCAAAGATGTGAAGAATAGCCTCAAGCTCAGAATAAGAAAGTGTATTGATAGCCGAACGGACAATCGCTACCTTTCTCTTTTCCTCTTCATTCTCCTCATTCACGGATCTCATCATCTCAAGCCCAACCACTGTCGTGCCATACTCTGTAAGAATGATATCGTCAATGTCATACTCTCTGTCACTTCTGTACTCAAAAAGAGTTCCAAGCCTCTCGCCGGCTATATCAATCGGTGTGATAATAGCCTTGTACATTCTTGTATCTTCACCAAAGCCAAGTGTCTCGAGGTTTACATTTTCCTTTGTTGAAAGTATGCCAAGAAGTCTTTCATTGAGCTCAGTGTCAATATAGCCACCAACCTCATCTACTATCAGTTCATGAAGCTCATCCACGCCTTTGCAGATACTTGAGCCAAGCACCTTGCCCTTTTTGCTGATTACAAGTATGTCTGAGTCGAGCACACCGGTGAGCACCTGACATATATCATTGAACACAACCTTTGATGAATTGTTGTTGTGAAGAAGCTTATTAATCTTACGTGTCTTATCTAATAATTGTACTCCCATTAATTGTTATTCCTCTCTTTCGGGCTTTTTATCTGTTACGTAGCCGCACTGCTCATCTGCGCAGGCAATCTTGTTTCCCTTTATAATCATATATCCTCCACAACGAGGGCATTTTTCTGCAACTGGTCTGCCCCAGCTCATAAAATCACACTCAGGGTTGTCAATACAGCCATAGTATTTTCTTCCCTTCCTTGTTTTCTTAAGCACAACATCCTTACCGCATTTAGGGCAATTGACGCCGATTTTTTCAAGATAAGGCATAGTGAATCTGCAGTCAGGAAATCCCGGACATGCCAAAAACTTGCCGTGAGGTCCGTATTTTATAACCAGATTGCGTCCGCACTCAGGGCAGATTTCATCTGTCACCTCATCATGTATTGTAACCTTCTCAAGCTCATTTTCAGCCTTGTCGATTGCATCTTTAAGATCAGGATAAAAATTCTCAACAACTGTCTTCCAGTTAACCTTCCCCTCGGCTACCGCATCTAAAAGCGACTCCATATTGGCTGTAAAATGCTCATCGACAATAGTAGGAAATGATTCCTTCATAATAGAATTAACAACCTCTCCTATCTCTGTCACATAGAGATTTTTACTCTCCTTGGTAATATAGCGTCTGGCAAGTATTGTAGATATTGTTGGAGAATAGGTACTCGGACGTCCTATTCCAAGCTCTTCAAGCGTCTTTACCAAAGAAGCCTCCGTGTAGTGTGCCGGGGGCTGGGTAAAATGCTGCTTAGGCAAAAGCTCCTCAACTGTAAGAAGCGATTCTTCTGTCAGAGGATTTTTAAGAACGGGCTGCTTTTCTTTCTTTGCATCGTCTGCAGCAGTATATGCAAGCTCAAAACCATCAAATAACAGTCTTGAGGTAGCAAAGCTGAATACATAATCTCCGACTGAGAGCTTTACTGTAGTAGTCTCGTACTCAGATTTTGCCATACGGCTTGCAGTAAAACGCTTCCAGATAAGCTGATAAAGCCTGAACTGGTCTCTCGACAGCGACTCCTTAATCTCAGAAGGCACTCTGTTTATATCAGTTGGCCTGATTGCCTCATGGGCATCCTGGATATTTTTGCTGCTCTTCTTTATTCCCTCACCGGTGGAAAGATATTTGTCTCCATAGCTTTTTGAAATAAAATCCTTTGCCATGGCCTCAGCCTCATCTGATACACGCACAGAATCGGTACGCAGGTATGTGATGATACCTACCGTACCCTGTCCCTTTATGTCTACTCCCTCATAGAGCTGCTGAGCTATACGCATTGTCTTTGAAATCGGAAAATTCAAAGCCTTTGAAGCCTCCTGCTGCAAAGTACTGGTCGTAAAAGGAAGCGGAGCTTTATTGCTGCGCTGTCCTTTTTTGATATTTTGCACTTTGCAATCCTTTCCATTTATTTCGTTAAGCACCTTATCCATCTCTTCCTTTGAGGAAATGGCTATCTTATTGTCGCCCCTGCCGTATAGCTTTGCAGTGATCGGCTTCTTCTCACCCTCCACATCAACCGTGGCATCAAGGCTCCAGTACTCCTCTGGGATAAATGCATTGATTTCATCCTCCCTGTCACAGATAATGCGAAGTGCAACAGACTGCACTCTTCCCGCACTAAGCCCTCTCTTAACCTTGGCCCAAAGCAGCGGACTGATTTTGTAACCTACTATACGATCCAAAACTCGTCTGGCCTGCTGTGCGTCCACAAGATCCATATCTATTTTTCTTGGATGCTTTAATGATTCCTTGACAGCATTCTTCGTGATCTCATTAAAGCTGATACGGCTGACATCCTTGCCCTCAAGTTTAAGTGCGTGAAGCAGATGCCATGAGATGGCTTCTCCCTCACGGTCGGGATCGGTTGCGAGATATATCTTATCGGCCTTCTTAGCCTCCTTGCGAAGCTTAGCGAGTATTTCACCCTTTCCGCGGATTGTGATATATTTTGGTTCAAAATCTCCGTCCACATCTATTCCAAGGCTGCTCTTTGGCAGATCCCTCACATGACCGTTTGATGCCATTACCTCAAAGTTCTTTCCCAAGAATTTCTTTATAGTCTTTACTTTTGCAGGCGACTCTACGATAACCAGATATTTAGCCATTATAAACTCCTTATATAGTAATTTGGAATTGTCTCCTTAACAAATCCTTTTTGTATAAGATCTTCTAACACTTCAAATAGTTCCGATAATTCATACGGCACTTTTTGAGACAATGTCCCGATTGCGATAGGACAAAAATCGAGTAAACTATACACCAATGCTTCTTTTTTATCAAGTATATTTTTTCTGAAATCCATCTGTGTGCACTCTGTAAACCCAGTCATTGTAATGTCTGAGACAAATTCATCAATATTATAAATAATGCCTGCGCCCTGCTTTATCAGGCTGTTGCAGCCGTAGCTTAAGGTGTCGGTGATACGCCCCGGAATGACATATACGTCCTTTCCCTGCTCCATTGCAAAATCAGCCGTAATCAGTGAACCGCTTCTCTTTTTTGCCTCAACTATAACTACTATATCGGATAACCCGGAAATTATTCTGTTTCTCATCGGAAAAAACATCTTTTGCGGGTCGGTGCCCGGCATAAGCTCGCTGATTATGCCTCCGGAGAGCTTTATTTTATCATACAGAAAGCGGTTCTCTTTCGGATAACAGGTGTCTGCTCCGGAGCCAAGAACTGCATATGTATTTCCACCAGCCTCCAGACACCCCATATGGGCATCTCTGTCTATTCCTCTTGCCATGCCGCTGATTATCTGTATCCCCTGCCTTGAAAGTGCTGCTGCCAGTACCTTTGCCACCTCGCAGCCATATGCGCTTCTGCCCCGTGCTCCGACTATAGCGACACTTTTTCTTGATTTGTCGGGAAGAGCGCCTATGTAAAAAAGACTATACGGCGGATTATGTATATTTCTAAGCTTGTCCGGATAAGCCTCATCCTCCATTGTTACAAAGCCGATATCCTTCTGCTGAAATAATATCCACTCCTTCTCTACGTCATAGGAAGCTCTTGATTCAAGGATTATTTTTCTGTCATCATCTGTGAAAAACAAAATATCAAAAAGCTCATTCTTTGGCATAAAAAACAGCTTTTCTGCCGTTATACTGCAATCATGCAGAAGCTTTTTCTTCGCATTGCTTATATCTGTAAGGCTTGTAAGCCAGTATTTGAACTTCATGATACAGCACCTCCCCAGAACTTCTCATTGATGCTTCTGTAGCATATAGCTTCGTTGAGATGCTTTGTCTTTATGCTTTCACAGCCGTCCAGATCAGCTATTGTACGCGCAACCTTAAGTATCTTGTGGTATGTGCGTGCCGTCAGTCCAAGCTTGTCAAACATATTTTCCATGTAGCTTTTCTCTCGACTGCCGAGGAAACAGTATTTTTCCAGCTTGTCAGTTGATATTTTTGAATTATACGAAAAGCTCTCACCTTTAAACCTTTCTTTTTGAAGCTCGTGGCAGTGCATAACACGCTTTCTTATGTCCGCAGATGATTCATTGGATGTAGTACTGTTTATATCCTCAAAGCTAAGCGGTGACGCCTCCACACATATGTCAATTCTGTCTATTATAGGCTGTGAGACCTTATCAAAATATCTGCGCAGAGTCGGCTCTGAGCAGCGGCACCTTTGCATATCGGGATAATAGCCGCAGCTGCATGGGTTCATCGCACCAAAAAGCAGGAAATTAGCCGGATAAGTCACGTTTCTGCCGGCTCTTGAAAGCCTGATGCAGTGCTCCTCAAGCGGAGCCCTGAGCAGGTCCAACAAGCCGCCCTTAAACTCAGCGAGCTCATCCAAAAACAAAACGCCATTGTGTGCAAGCGATATCTCGCCCGGATTAATTCTCGTTCCTCCGCCGATCAATGCGGCCTGGGTGACGGAATAGTGAGGATTTCTGAATGGTCTGTTGTCTCTTAAGGAGCTGTCATTGTCCAAAAGACCGCAGATGCTGTATATTTTTGACAGCTCAAGCCTCTCATTTTCACTAAGAGGAGGCAGAATGGACGGCATACGCTCTGCTATCATTGTCTTGCCTGCACCGGGAGGTCCGACAAGCAGTATATTGTGCATACCACCCGCAGCCACCTCACATGCTCTTTTAATAAATTTCTGTCCGTTAACATCACAAAAATCGGCGTATTTTTCATCCATTTGCAGCTCATGTGCCATGCCGGTTTTCTGACACGTAAATGCTGTCTCATCAAACTGTGCAATTACATCATTTAAATGGCTTATCCCAAATATTTTTGCACCGCAGACGAGTCTGCCTTCATTTTCATTCTGCTTTGGAATAATAAACTTTCCAATGCCTTTGTTGTACTCATCAAATACAATCGGCAGAATACCGCTGACCGGCAAAATTTCACCGTTTAAATTTAGCTCGCCTGCAAGTGTGCAGTCCTTTATGCTATCAGCGTCAATCACCCCCATAGCTGTTAAAATAGCAACAGCTATAGGCAGATCAAAGCCTGTTCCGGTCTTTTTAATATTTGCAGGCGATAGATTTACTGTGATACGCTTGGCAGGCAAAATAATGCCAACGCTGTGCAGCGCTGTTTTAACACGCTCCTTTGCTTCTCTCACCTCTGAGGTAAGATTTCCAACCATATCAAAAACAGGCATACCGGTTGAAATATCAACCTCCACCTGTACCGGAATCGCACTGATTCCATCCAAAACAGCCGTTCTGACTGTACTGTACATATATACTCCTATTCCAATTGGGGTAAATGCATAGACAAATGCACAAAAGACATGGCTCTATGATAACATATTTTTGCCTTTTGTAAACACCTATTCGAGCAGTTTTCGTAATTTTTTCAAACCGGCCCTTTCAATTCTTGAAACATATGACCTCGAAATGCTGAGCGTTTTAGCAATCTGTCTCTGTGTCAGCTCTTTTTCACCGTCTAGGCCAAAGCGTTTCGTAATAATATAATATTCTCTGTCCGATAAAACGCTTCTCATATTTTGCCTTAAAATCTTAAGTGACTCAGATACCTCTATATCCGATACCACATCAGATTGTCCATTCTCAATCACATCCACCAGATGAATCTGGTTTCCCTCCTTGTCAGTGCCTATAGGTTCAAATATGGACACATCACCCCGGCTCTTTTTACGGCTTCTAAAGTGCATCAGAATCTCATTTTCGATGCAGCGCGACGCATAGGTTGCCAGCTTGATGTTTTTATCCGGATTGAACGTATTGATTGCTTTGATGAGACCTATGGTACCGATCGAGATCAGATCCTCCACGCCGACTCCCGTATTGTCGAACTTTTTTGCAATATATACCACCAACCGCAGGTTGTGTTCAATCAGTTTTCTCCGCGCCTCCTCCGCCGCATCTGTGGCAAGCATCCGGATGCACACGCTCTCCTCCCCTGCATCCAGCGGCGGCGGCAGCACCTCCGCGCCGCCGATATAGTGCACCTCATCATTCTCCCCGAACAAAAAGCGTCCGATTCCGTTCAAAATTCCCCGCATCCCGTAATCCGGGACCATCCATTTTATGTACATGTAAGCTCCTTTCTTCACTGTCATCCCAGGGATGCATGCAGAATCAGGTCATATTCTTTGTCCTCAAGCAACCCCTTCTGTGCGATTCCAACCGCCATATGTTCATACCGCCGCATCTGCCTGCCATCCTGCAGTATCATCTCATCCACATCCATCACCGCAAGAAGTCCGTCCTCTGCTCCAAGAGCACGGTACGGCACAAACCGGATTCTGTCTTTTGTCTGATCCACAAATTTTTCCGCCAGGCTATAGCTCAAAATACAGATCGGCTGCCCGGTATAGGGATCTCTTAACTGGTTCCCGCTGTCCCAGTAGGCGCTTAACGCCATCCGGCGCGCATCTTTTCCAAGCCATGCCCGGCGCACATGGCTGCCAAAGGCTCTTCTTCTCCCAAGATACCGAAGAAGACCGCACGTTACCGTCACTGCAGCCGCAATCGCCACTCCTCTGCTTTTTGATAAAATACCGCTCTCCTGCAGCCACTCAAACGCCCCGCCGAGCAGAAGAACCACCAGATACACCGCCAACCAGTTCTCAAAGAACTGCCTCCTGTCACACCTCCCGAAACAGATGACTGTCATCAGTGTGTTGATGAGAAAATGCGTGAGTAGGCAGTACAGCAGATAATTGCGGCAAAGCAGGATGCAGCACAGCCCGAGCACTGCGGAAACAGCCGCCCCAAGCAGCAGCCACCGCATTTTCCTGCATCTCTTCAAAAAAAGATTTGCCCCTGCAACGGCAAGGAAATCCATGAGAAAATTCTGGATCAAAAATACGTCTGCATAAAATACATATATTTCCTTTCACCTCGGTTTTTCTCTGACATGCCACCTATTATACGATGCCGCCGTCTCCTTTTTTGTCAAAAGTCCGCTCTATAATGCGGCGAGTCATCTGCCCGGTTCGACATAATCTTCCTGTAACACAAAAACTGCCATGTGCAAGTCCTGTAATCGGACTGACACATGGCAGTTCATATTATGTCACTGTAATTCTATTTGCGTGAATTCTTCAGGAAATCCGGAATTTTGATGTCCATCTGCTGCACCGTGCTCTCCGGCTGACGCGGTCTCTGGATACCCGGCAGAGGCGGTGTTACTGTACCATGTCCTCCCTGCGGCTGATAGGTCGGAGCAGCGGTTCCTGTGGTTCTTCCGAGTGTGGAACCGGATACCGGTCTGGTCGGTGTCTGCGTTGCATAATTCAACTTCGGCATGATCTTGCTCGTTGCGCCCGGATTCTCAAGTCCTGTCGCAATGACGGTGATCGTAGCCTCATCGGTCATGGACTCATCGTACTTCGCACCGAAGATGATGTTGGCATTGTCGCCTGCGAGATCCTGTACATAGCTTGCCGCATCATTCGCATCCATAAGAGAAATATCACCGGAAATATTGATGATGACGTGGGTAGCACCGTTGATGGTTGTCTCAAGCAGCGGGCTGGCAACTGCAAGCTTGACTGCCTCGATCGCCTTGTCGTCTCCCTTGGCATTACCGATACCGATGTGAGCCATACCCTTGTCCTTCATGACGGTAGACACATCTGCGAAATCGAGGTTGATGAGTGCCGGCAGGTTGATTAAGTCTGTAATACCCTGTACTGCCTGCTGCAATACCTCGTCCGCCTTCTTCAATGCATCCGGCATCGTGGTACGTCTGTCCACGATCTCAAGAAGCTTGTCATTCGGTATCACAATTAAAGTATCAACGCTCTCTTTCAAGCGGTCGATACCGGAAAGCGCATTGACCATACGCTGTTTTGCCTCGAACTTAAACGGCTTTGTCACAACTCCGACCGTCAGAATCCCCTGCTCTTTTGCGATCTTCGCTACAACCGGCGCTGCGCCTGTACCGGTACCGCCGCCCATACCACAGGTAACGAATACCATGTCGGCGCCCTTCACTGCCGAGGAGAGCTCTTCCATACTCTCTTCCGCTGCCTTCTCGCCGATCTCCGGCTGTGCTCCGGCTCCAAGTCCCTTCGTCAGCTTCTCGCCAATCTGGATTAAGGTCGGTGCCTTGCAAAGTGTAAGTGCCTGCTTATCCGTGTTGATCCCGATAAACTCCACTCCACCGATATTTTCATCAATCATTCTATTTACAGCATTGTTACCAGCTCCTCCAACTCCGATGACTATAATCTTCGCACTGGTATCTGCTTCTGTCGTCATAATCTCTAGCAAGGTAGTTCCTCCTTCATTCTCTCCCATAATTCATGTCCTGTGGTAAACGGATGTAAACACACCATCTATCAGAGAATCATCCGGTGCTCCTCTTCCTACACCGTCTGTTCTGTATATCGTCTTTCAATGCAGTGCAGAATCCATACTGCCCGCTTATAAACTCATATACAATATAATATATTCTTTCTTTCAATTTATCAACTAATTTTTTCACTTTTTTGAACAAATTAAGGATTTTCTAATCTCTGTCAAACACAATATCTGTGGTGTCCGGTGTCCATGTGTCCAGATGAAGTGTTCCGTACATTCCCGCAAGCTGCGGAAGGATCGCCGACAGACGCACAATCTTCTGCGACAGATAGTCGTCCGAACCGATCGAAACCTGTATGCCATAGTAGGTCAGCGTCGGTTTTAAGCTGCTGTCGTAGTGAATCTCCTGCGGCAGAAGGTCGTATTTTTTCAAAATCTGCGTCAGGCTCAGAAGGTTGTTTAGCACATCCGGCTGATCCAGCGGCAGTTTCTCGTAGAGCACGACCTCATCGCATGTCACTCCGGTGATCTTTGGCACATCCTCAATCTCGTCCGAAGAAGTCTCCACGACGAATCCATCCTTGTCAAAATAGGCGTACTGCCCGATGGCATCAATGTAAAAGCAGCCCAGAATTCCTTTTTCGTATACCAGAACATGCACCGTGTGCGGATCATCCAGCGTCACTTCCATCGTGTCGACAAAAGGCACCTTGCCGGTATCCCTGATGCGGTATTTCAGAAGAACATACAGAGAATTCCACGAATACTCATCATTTAACACCAGCTGCTCGATCTGTTCGGAAGAATAGAGTTCATTTCCCTCCACCACGACATTCTCCACCGTAAATACTTTCCAGACAATCAGAAATGCAATCGCTAGAAGCATCAGAAGGATCAGTGCAGCCGTCAGTCCGATTTTCCGTCTTCTTTTCTTTTTTCTCTGTTCTCTAATCATACTTTAGGTAACCTCAAACTTTATTCCCCTTGACACAGACAGCGCAAGCCCCATTTCCGAGAGCAGAAACAGAATGGAAGTTCCACCGTAACTGACAAACGGAAGGGAAATTCCGGTGTTCGGAATGGTGTTGGTCACAACGGCAATATTTAAAACCACCTGGATGGAAATATGCGCCATAATGCCGACCACAAGCAGCGCCCCGTAGAGATCCGCCGCATTGTTCGCAATCACCATAAATCTCCAGATAATCAGCAGGTATAAAAGGATCAGACAGATCGCGCCGAAAAGTCCCAGCTCCTCACAGATGACGGAGAAGATCATATCGTTCTGCGCCTCCGGGATAAAACCGAGCTTCTGCATGCTCTCCCCGAGTCCCTTGCCGAACAGCCCGCCGGAACCGATCGCATAGAGTCCCTGCAGCGTCTGATAACCTTTTTCATACTCTTCCGGGTGCAGCCAGATCTGGATACGCTCGGCGCGGTAGGATGCAAGCGCGATAAAAATGACGCCGACTGCGAGTACCACGCCTCCCACAATCAGGAAATGCGAATATTTCGGGCTCGCCACAAACAGCATGCACACCGCGATGCCAAGGATAATAATCGCTGTACTTAAGTTATTGTATGCGACCACCCCGACGACGGGAAGCACGATCGCCATAACCTTGACCAGCGTCTTAAAATCCCCCACCTGCTTCGACGTCTTATAGATGATCGTCGCCAGGAAAATGATGACCGCAAGCTTCGCGAACTCGGATGGCTGGAACGAAAGCGGTCCGATGTAGATCCAACGCGCCTGTCCTTTGGCTTCCGTACCGATAAAGATAACCGCCGTACACAGTCCGAACGCCATCAGATACGCCAGACCGCTCACTCTCATCCAGAACCGGTACGGGATTCTCGAGACGATGATCATCGCTATGATTCCAAGACTTGTCGCAAACAGCTGCTTTTTCAGATAATACGCCGTATCCCCGAAACGCGTGGAACCATAGTAAGAGCTCGTGCTGTAGAGCATCACCAGACCGAAACAAAGCAGAAAGATAATCAAAAACAGCAGGCTGTAATCAAAATATCGAATTGGTTTTTGTTTTTTTTCTTTTTCCTGCCTTCGCGCCATTCTCCACTCCTAGTCTTCTTTTAAGGCACGCACATATTCCTTGAAAATGCGTCCGCGCTCCTCATAGTTTTTAAACATTCCCCAGCTTGCACATGCAGGGGATAAGAGTACCGCATCACCGGATACCGCGTTCCGGTAGCAGGTGTCGATCGCCTCCTCAAACGTATCACAGAGCACAATATTCTCAAATCCATGTGCCCGCGCACAGGCTGCAATCTTCTCCCGCGTCTGTCCGATCAGCACGAGCAGCTTGACTTTTCCGCCAAAGCTTTCAATCCACTCGTCATACTCCGACTGCTTATCATAGCCGCCGCCAATCAGAAGGGTCGGACGGTTCATGGCACAAATGCCCTTGATCGCGGCATCCGGGTTGGTGCCCTTAGAGTCGTTATAAAACTTCACGCCGCGCTTCTCCGTCACATACTCGATGCGGTGCTCGACTGCCTGAAAACGCTTCAGCACTTCGACAATCTTATCCATTGGAACACCGAGGCTTAACGCTATGCCGGTCGCAGCCATCACATTCTCGTAATTGTGCATTCCCAAAATATTGAGTTCATTCACGTTGATGACCTTCGTGGTGTTCTCTCCGTCTGCATAGTAAATATCCTCGCCGTCCAGATACAGTCCGCGGTCTAACTTCTGGCTGCTGGAAAAATACAGCACGTTCGTGTGAAGCGTCTCACCGAATGCGCGCAGGACTTCATCCTCGTAATTGAGCACGCAGACCTCGTCTTCCGTCTGATTCTCCGCGATCCGCTCCTTCGTCTTAATATAGCACTCCATCGTGTGATGACGGTTCAGATGATCCGGCGTGATATTTAAAATAGCGGAAACTGCCGGGTGAAATGTGTGAATGGTCTCCAGCTGAAAGCTGCTGATCTCCGCCACCGTCACTGTCTCGTCCGTGGTGTCCGCAGCCACGGAGGTATATGGAATTCCGATATTGCCGACCACTTTCACATCCCGGTAATAGTTTGCCATGATCTCGCCGCAGAGCGCCGTGGTCGTCGTCTTGCCGTTGGTCCCGGTGATCGCCACGATCCGTCCCTTCGCAAAATGGCAGGCAAGCTCGATCTCGCCCCAGATCGGAATCCCGTCTTTTTTCAGATCCTCAACCATCGGAAGATCCGTCGGCACTCCAGGGCTTAACACGACAAGACCCACTCCGCTTCTATCTTCCGCTGTCAGTTCTCCGAGGATGATCTTCACATCCGCAAAGACCGGGTGCTTCTCACGAAGCGCCGTAAGATCCAGCTCCTTATTTCCGTCAAACAATACCACATTCACATTCTTCTTTTTCAGAAGTTCCGTCGCGGCAACACCGCTGATTCCGGAACCAACCACAAGCACTGTCTTACCTGTCAGATCCATGTTCTTCCTCCTATAATCCTAACAGGGCGATCATGCATAAGATCGCCGTTGTAATCGAAAATACTGCAACCACTCTCGTCTCGGACCATCCGCCCAGCTCAAAATGATGATGGATCGGCGCCATACGGAAAATCCGCTTTCCGCCGGTCTTTTTAAAGTAGGTCACCTGGATGATAACGGAGAGTACCTCGACCAGATAGATCAGTCCGACAATCACGATAAACAAAGGCATCTGCATCATATAGGCTGCCGAGACCACAAATCCGCCGAGCGCCAGTGATCCGGTATCTCCCATGAAAACACTTGCCGGATAGACATTAAACAGCAAAAATCCAAGCAGCGCACCCACAACCGCACAGGTGATCGGCGCAATGCCTGCATTCGTTCCGATCGCCACCACGGAGAAGAACGTTGCCACCATGATGGTGACGCTCGACGCGAGGCCGTCCAGACCATCGGTAAAGTTCGTACCGTTGACGGTTCCGATGACCGCCAGATACAGTACCGGGAACGCTCCCCAGCCGAGGTCTAAATATTTTCCTCCGGAGAACGGAATCAGCATGGTGAGCGGGACATCCGAGTAGCATCCCATATAAACTGCGAACACGGTCGTCACCACAATCTGACAGAGCATTTTCTGCCATGCAAGCAGTCCGTCCGATCTGCGCAGCACAACCTTCAGATAATCATCCAGAAAGCCGATCACACCAAATCCGACGGTCATAAACAGAATCGGAACAATCTTTGGATAATCTTTTACATAAAACACCGATGTGATGATAATACTTGCCAATATCATAAGTCCGCCCATCGTAGGCGTTCCGTTTTTCTTCAGATGGGATTCCAGTTCCTTCCGCTCCGTCTGTCCGACTTTGAGTCTTCGCAGGAAAGGAATTACAATCGGTCCCAACAATGCACTGATTGCAAAAGATACGATTACCGGGATTACAATTTCATACGTCATAATAAACACCTCATGTATTTTATCTTTGCCGAAAGCAACATGTGCTTTTTAACCCAACTAGTATACGTTATTTTTCATGATTTATCAAGGTAAGGCAATATGTTTTCCATAATTTCTTTTACGACCGGCGCCGCAATCAGACCTCCGTAATACGTGCCCTTCGGGTTATTGATAATCGCAATCACAAGCACTTTGGGATCGTCCGCAGGAGCAAATCCGAGGAACGAGGAAATATAGCGGTGCTCGCTTCTTGGCAGCGTCTGGGAAGTCGCGGTCTTGCCGCCGATCGCATACCCCTCGATCTTCGCATTCTTTCCGCCTCCCTCCGACACCACTTTTTCCAGCAGATACTGCATGGTCTCCGAGGTCTCCCCGCTGCAGATCTCCTCTCTCTTATCATAAGAAAATGTCTCGACCAACGTTCCGTCCGTCTCACGGACCTCCACTCCGAAGTGCGGTGTGATGCGCGTTCCCCCATTTATAATAGAAGAAACGGTCGTCACGAGCTGGATCGGTGTGATCTGGAACGACTGTCCGAACGAGATCGTCGCAAGTTCCACCGGGCCGACGTTTTCCTGCTTATGCATGATCGTCGCCGCCTCTCCCGGCAGATCGATTCCCGTCTTCTGTGTCAGACCGAACTGTTTGAAATATTTGTAATAGTTTTCCACGCCCAGCCGCTCGCCCAGTTCAATGAAGACGGGATTGCAGCTGTTCATAATGCCTGTCTCAAACGTCTCTGCCCCGTGTCCGCTTGTCTTCGCGCACCGGATTCTGCGATCCTCCACCAGCTTATAGCCGGGACAGTAGAACTGATCTGTCAGCGACACCACGCCCTCCTCGAGCGCTGCCGCCGCCGTGATAATCTTAAATGTGGAACCCGGCTCATAGGTGTCGCTGATACACGGGTTTCTCCACATGCGGTTCAGCAGTTCCTGCTTTTTGTCCGCAGACTCCGTCCCATCCGCTCCCATCTCCTCAATTAAGGTAAACGGTTCGTTCAGATTGAATTCCGGATAATTTACCATCGCCATGAGCTCCCCGTTCTGCGGGTTCATGACAATCACGGACACCTCATCCGCCTGCTTTTTTATGTATGCCTTTTCCGCCGCCTGCTCACAGTATTGCTGGATATTGCTGTCCATGGAAATATATAAATCATAGCCGTTCACCGGCTCAAGCCGCGTCTCTCCCGCATTTTCAATCTCAATCCCGCGCGCATCCGTGAGGGTGAGGATCTTGCCGCTCGTTCCCTGCAAATAGGAATCGTATTTGACTTCAAGCCCCAGAATTCCCTGGTTATCCGCACCCGTAAAGCCGAGCACCGTGGACGCCATGGTATCCAAAGGGTAATACCGCTTGTAATCCTCGTCGACCTTGATTCCGGAAAGGCCGTAGGCACGGATGCGGTCTCCGGTCTCCTTGTCAACATTCGTCTTGACCCGCTCAATGGAGCTGACCTTCTCCACCCGCTTTCTCACTTCCTCCTCCGTGAGCCCCAGTTCTTTTTGCAGTGCCGCAATCACCTTCTCCGGCTCATCGATCTGACTGTGAATCACGGAAATGGTACAGACCGATTTGTTCGTCGCAAGGATTTTTCCCGTGGCATCGATGATTCTTCCCCGCGCTGCCTTGATATCACGCTCTCTCTCATCAAGATCCTCCGCCTTCTGCCCGTAGTATTCCGAGCAGAAGACCATCAGATAGACGAGCCGTCCGCCCAGAAACATCATCACGAAAAACACGGCGAGGAACATCAGCCATATTTTTCTGCGGTTGAATGTCTTGCTCCGGTAAAATGCATGTTCCTGTGACATATAGAAAAAACCTCACGAAAGTTCTCCATGAAATTTTATTCATCCTTTCGTGAGGTTATGTCTGTTATTGCTGTCCGTTATCCTGTGGGATGTCTCCACTATCCTGTGGGATATCTCCGTTATCCTGCGGGGTGTCTCCGCTATCCTGCGGTTCATCCCCGTTATCCTGCGGCGTGTCTCCGCTATCCTGCGGCGTGTCTGTGCCTTCCGCCTCCTCTTCATTTCCCGGCAGGGTATCCGTTGTGTCCGGCACATCCAGTCCTTCTTCCATCGGAGTCTCCTCGTTTACAACGTCCGTCATCGCTGTCGCTCCGGTATCTGTTCCCGTAATGTCCCACCCTGCATGAATTCCGGTGGTCTGCTCATCGCGGTAGATGTTCATGTAAGGAAGCACTTCCTCTAAGATCTCACGCACAATATTCTGTGCAAAAGAGCTGTGGTACTGCTCCACTGCATTCGGCTCGTCGACCACGCAGTAAATCACAAGCTGCGGATCGTCGACCGGTGCAAATCCAATAAACGATACCAGATAGTTGACGCCGTCACGTCCCGCTTTCTGTGCCGTTCCCGTCTTGCCGCCCATTGAGTAGCCGTCCACTTTCGCTGTCGCTCCGGTACCTGAGGTAACGGTGGAATACATATACTGCCGCAGCGTCTCGGACGTACTCTCCGAGATGGTTTCCCGAAGAAGTGTCGGCTGGATCTCCTGCACAACGTTGCCGTTCTCATCCGTAATCCGTTTTACCACATGCGGCTGATAGAACTTTCCGCCGTTTACAATCGAGCAGAAGCCTGTGGCAAGCTGGATCATCGTCGTGTTGAAGTTCTGACCGAATGCATTTGTCGCAAGATCCACCACCGTCATGTTGTCGCCGGTATAGATCAGAGAATCGGTTCTCGTCTCTCCCGGCAGATCAATGTTGGTCTTCTGACCAAATCCGAAAATCTGCTGGTAATTTTCAAAGTTATCTCTTCCTATTTTATAGGACATCTGCATCAGCGCATCGTTGCAGGAATTCATCAGCGTCTGCTCCAATGTCTCCATTCCGTGTCCGTCTCTCTTGACACAGTGAATGTCATGACCGGAGATCGTCTCATACCCGTCGCAGTAATAGGTGTCTGCCGTGGTCACCGTCCCGGTCTCAAGTCCTGCCGACACGGTAAAAGGCTTCGCCGTCGATCCCGGTTCATAGGTATACGACACGCAGAAGTTCTGCCACAGCTGGTTTAGTGCATCCATCTTTGCGTCATCATCCATGGCAGCGAGTTCTTCCTCGGTGTAATACGCGGAGAGATCTCTCGGGTTGCTCAGATCAAAATTCGGATAATTCGCCATGGCGAGCACATCCCCGTTATTCGGATCCATAATCAGGACTCCGATATGGGAAGCTCCCGCATCCCCTTCGCGGTAGGCGCCTGTGTACGCCTCGTTGAATTCCCGGATCTTGTCCTCCACCACGGACTGGATATTCGCATCAATCGTTGTCACGATGTTGTTGCCGTTTGTCGCCTGCTTGATCGTTTTCTCAAAATTATTATCCGTATTCAGATAGCCGAACTCACGCCCGTTGATGCCGTTTAACGTGCTGTTGTAATAATTCTCCAGACCGTTCACTCCGACATTTCCGGATGCCGTAAATCCGATCACCGCGCTGGCGAGCGATCCGTACGGATACTCTCTCTGATATTCCTTCTCAAACCATACGCCCTTGATGTCGGGGTTCACCTTTCTGCCCTTTTCATCCGTCGCATCCTGCAGTTCCACGAACGGCTGCATCTCGTCGTACGATATTTTCTTCTTCAGCACAATATAACGGTTCTGCGGATCATTCCGGACATATCCGTAAAGCTCATCGCTGCTCAAGTCCGGAAAACACTGCACAAGCGCCTGAATCGTCGGCGCAACGTAATCCTCATCGCTCGTTAAAACAGAACAATCCAGTATCACATTGTACACTGCAATACTGGTTGCCATCACTGTCCCCTTTGCATCGACAATATCGCCTCTCTGGTAAGGAATCACTTTGCTGTCGTATTCCTGCTGGGACAACACAATTTTCTCATATTCATCTCTTTTTTCATAATCTCCGGTCTATATTTTTTATCACTCATTTCCACACTGCTTCTGGATTTTTTATTCATCCAGTCAAGATCAGGCTTTGTATATGGAACTTTCGGCTCAATCTCAAACAAATCCGCTTTTACTTCCTCTGCGATCATCTCTGCTACTTTTTTTGTTGTTCCGCTTGCACTGAAAAATGCCACTAATTTTTTACTCATAATAAAAAACCCCTTTCTTTGCGAATTTTTCGTATAAAAATAGATGTATAAGATTTGAATTTCTCTTATACATCTATTTTATACCTGATATTTTTATTATGTCTAATGCTTATATTGAATTCCATTCTATGCCTGAAAAGCATTTATTTCTTCTATCATTTTACTGACCGCCAGAGAATATGGAATGTTTCGTCTCCAGGCAATCACAGTACTTGTTGTGATTTCAGGAGAAATTCTTCGCTGTACAAGAATATCCTCCCGCCAATACTTTGCAGCACCTTCGATGGATACCGGATAGCCCAGTCCATTTGCCGCCATGACTCCTGCATTTGTTCCGAGATTACTTGTAAAAGCAATCTGAAGTTTTGAAAATTCTTTTCCAAACCAATTGGCAAGTTCACTTTGAACACTCACTCTTTCAGGCAGTATCAATGGTTTTCCTATGAGATCTTCTTTTTTAATAAACTCTTTTTCTGCCAGTGGATCATCCGGCCGCATTCCAACACACCAGTGATCGCAATTTGTGATTCTGATATAATCCATCCCTTCGGTGTCCACCGGCTCCATGAATAATGCAATATCTACAATTCCTTTGTTAATCATCTCATACACTGCATCTGCTGTTGCAGTATGCAATACAATCTGAACCAGTGGGTATTTTTCTTTATATGTTTTACATATCTCCGCCAATGTCTCCACCGCTGCAAATTCACCGCATCCAATGGTTATATTTCCCTCTACAACATCTTCTTTTCCTTTCAGTTCCTCAAGTGTTTTTTCCTCAAGATTAAGGATCTCCAGAGCACGCCTTTTTAATAAAATCCCCTCTTCAGTAAGCGAAATTTTCTTCCCGCTTCGAATAAATAATGTTACTCCAAGCTCCTCTTCAAATGCCGCCATTTGTCTGGATAGCGTTGGCTGGGTAATATGCAATTGTTCTGCTGCTTTTGTAAAGCTCTGTTCTTTTGCCACCGTCAGAAAATAGCGCAATAGTCTTAATTCCATATTTATATACACCTCTTTTATGAGAAAGAATAATATTTTCAGTAGAATAGGATTGATTATCATCCCTCCAAATTCCGATTCTAATGTCCCTATTATACCATAATGATACTATTATAAAAAAGGAAAAAAGCAGTAATGAATTTTCTTACTGCTTAAAACAACTGTTCTCAGGGGGAATTGAACCCCAATTAGCGCTTAGGAGCTCGAGATACCACTGTAAATACATACAATGATTAGTCAACCTAAGTCAAGGAAATCCTTGGTTTTCCTAACTATTCTGTTACTCCCTGTCAAAATAAGAAAACCTGGTTTCATCTCTGTAAAGCACCTTTCGGTGCTCGTCCGGTGCTCGAAGCACCCGGAGGATATAACCATTCCGTTCCATCGAGTTCACTCAGTTGGCCACCATTACGATTCAGCTTCGTAACAATGATCACTTGGTTTTCTTATTAGATTAACTATATTATAACGTGCTGTAGGTCGGATGTCGATGATTTTTTGACCATATTTTACTCGGATTTACTTACTGCTACTTCTAGATAAAAAGATGGAAGCAGTTGCTCCGTATTATTTTTCAAACTCTGGTTTCCAGTTTGCAAACTGTACAAGCTGTTCATCCGTGCGGTGATAATATCTTTCATTCTTGTCCAGCTTTGCAATCTGTTCCATTTCTTCATCTGTTAATGCAAAATCAAAGATATCCATATTGTCCTTAATGTGTTCTGCATTTTTACTTCCAGGAATTACAACAAATCCCATCTGAGTATGCCAACGGAGAATAACCTGTGCAGGTGTTTTTCCATATTTTTTGCCAAGTCCTGCAAATACCAACTCATTCATTAATGCTGTATCTCCATGTCCCAGCGGATACCAGCTCATAAGCTTAATTCCATATTTGTCTAAAATTTCTTTTCATCAAGCAAAATAACACCTTGCGCCGGATTTTTATCAATTGCACCAACTATCTCATGTGGAACATATGGCTCTTCAAGATATGCAAGGTCTTCGGCAGTTAATTTAATGTCAAATGCTCCGGCTGAATCATCCAGATACTGCGTTTTGGTTGCCCCAATAATAGGCGATAGAATTCCCTTTGCCCACTGCCATGCAATGGCTATCTGGGACATTTTGCAGTTATACTTTTCGGCAAGCTCCGCTACACGTTTAACTATCTGCATGTCTTCCGCTTCAGTCTTATCATATTTTCCCATGGCAACCCTATCTGTGGTTCCACGAAGAGACTCTGATTTCCACTGTGGTCTTGCCAGATGTCCTGCTGCAAGAGGGCTATACGGCATTAACGAAACTTTCATTTGCTTACAAATTGGTAGCAATTCTCTCTCATCCTCTCTGTAAAGCAAATTATAATGATTCTCCATCGCAGAAAATGGTGTCCATCCATTGTCTCTTGCGGCTAACTGCATATTATAAAACTGATATCCATACATGGCAGATGCACCAAGTGCCCTGACCTTTCCTGCTTTTACCAGATCGTGCAGTGCCTCCATAGTTTCTTCAATTGGTGTATCATAGTCAAATCTATGGATGATATATAAATCAAGATAGTCGGTTCCAAGACGTGACAGAGTGCCATCTATTTCCCTCATGATTGCCTGTCTTGATAAACGACCTTCATTAAAATATACCTTGGATGCAATCACAACCTGATTTCTCGCTACATTTTTCTTCAATGCTTTACCTAAATATTCCTCACTTGTTCCTGCTGAATATCCATTTGCTGTATCAAAAAAGTTATATCCCAAATCAAGTGCATGCTTGATAACATTCTCACTTTCAGCTTCATCCAACGTCCAGTCATGCATGGTTCCAGCTTTCCCAAAACTCATGCAGCCCACACATAATTTTGACACTTCTATATCTGTATTTCCGAGTTTACCGTATTCCATAGTGCTCTCCTTATCTTAATCCAGCGTACTCTTTCTCCGATACCGCCTCACACCACTCATTAGAACAATCCACTCCCGGCACCTCAATTGCCAGATGGGAAAACCATTCATCCGGTGCTGCGCCATGCCAGTGTTTCACTTCTGCCGGAATATTGATGCAGTCACCCGGTTTCATTTCTACAGCTTCTTTACCTTCTTCCTGATAATATCCTCTTCCGGCAACACATACCAGAATCTGTCCGCCTCCACTTTTTGCATGATGGATGTGCCAGTTATTTCTGCATCCAGGTTCAAATGTCACATTAAAAATTCCAACCTGAGAAGTAGAGATTGGTGCAAGAAAACTTCTGCCGGAAAAATACTGTGCAAAGCCATCGTTTGGTGCACCGATTGGAAATACCATCTCTTTTGCATGTGCCCGCATTGCTTCCTCTTCGTATGGCAAATCTCCTTCACCTGCCTCCCACACTTCCTTTGCAAGATTGAAAACAGCCCATGCTTTTGGCCATCCTGCATAGAATGCAACATGTGTGATCACAGCAGCAATCTCTTTTTGTGTCACACCATGATTTTTTGCATTTTGAAGATGATATTTTAAAGAAGAATCCGTAATTCCGGAAGCCATCAGCGCAACCACTGTGATAATACTTCTTGTTTTTACGTCGATATCCTGGTTATTCCAGTTTTCGCCGAAAAGTACATCATCGTTAAAATGTGCAAATTCCGGTGCGAATTCACCAAGTGCATTTCTTCCTGCTGTCTGTACTATTTTTTCCATATTCTGTATACCTCCATAACGCTATTATTTATAAAGAGTTTACCCATTCACTGATTTCCTGTTTCGTTCCACAATTTAGCAGTCTGCCTTCTGTAATAACCGCATCCGGTGCAGATGGCTGTAATTCCTTTACAGTATTACCGAATCCGCTTCCACCGGATGTTGCAAAGAGCACAATCTTTTTGCCACTGAAATCGTAAGCTTCTAAAAATGTATTTATGATTGTTGGCGCAACATACCACCAGATCGGGAATCCCAAGAAGTTTCAACCCTTTTTTGCTGGCTGTTTTTGCCATATCAGAAATCGTACAGTCAGTGCCATGACCGCTGGCAATGGAATGTGTGTGGATATCGGAAAGATACATTTTTTCCTTCCTTTCAGTATAGATTTTGCATTAATTGTGAAGCTAGCGTGAGCCATACTATGATATACGGCGCGAATTTATGTGATTAGCATAAATTTTGTATATTACGAAAAATATTACTGAACACGGAGTGAACAGCAACATATTTTATGCTATAAGTATGACAGATGAGAAATGGAAAGTCAATCAGAAAACAAAATAAAAACAACCAAAACAGGACAAAAAATAAATATAAAACAACATAAAAGGATGATAAAAATATGTTGATTTATGTTGAATCTGTAAATGCCATAA
>ENA-UEQR01000691-UEQR01000691.1-human-gut-metagenome-genome-assembly--contig:-NODE-691-length-20445-cov-8.737726_pt1 | contig 20445 bp, 17 predicted proteins | sample MGYA00242944_ERZ507941 | MGnify/ENA primary metagenome ERZ507941 (study PRJEB26167, sample SAMN06115398) | human gut metagenome | host: Homo sapiens | place: China:Chongqing | collected 2016-06-23...
GCGGGAGTTGACAGTCCGGGATCTGCGTCTGGACACCGGCACAGCGGTGCGGCGGTTCGTAGAAGCTGGGCTGGTGGTGTCCGACGCCCATCTCTATGAGGACACCCTGGAAGATTACTTCAAGCAGGTTACAGGGGGTGAGGGCATTGCTTAAACTTTTGCGCTGTGAGTTTGCCAAGCTGAAACGAAAGCCCCTGTTCTTTGCGGCTGCGGCCGTTTCGGCTTTGATTCCCCTGGGGTGTGCGCTGTCTCTGCCGGAGATGCAGGAATTTTCAAGTGGCGCGGAAGCGGTGGACCGCCTGATGTCTACTCTGTTTCAGTTGAGCGCCTATCTGCTCCTGATGCCTGCCGTAGTGGTGCTGGCATCGAATCTGCTCTTTGAAGAACAGGATAACGACACCTTAAAGAATCTCATGACCGTTCCTGTGAGCAAACCCGCGCTGGCCCTGGCAAAGATGACGCTGCTGTTTCTGTTTTCCATTGCGTTTATGGCTGTCGGCGGCCTGGTCAATCTGGCGATTGTGCTGGCCTCCGGGCTGGAGCAGGCGGGGCTGGCGGTACTGCACGATGCCACCCAACACGATAACCCGGCCTACACGGGAGCCTACATCCGCAGTACAGAGACGATAAAGAGCTACCAGAAGAACTACCCCGGGCTGCGGGTGCTGCTGGATATTCACCGGGACGCCATTCTTTACAGCGATACCAGTATTGCCAAAACGGTGGCGGTGATAAACGGCAAAAAGGCGGCGCAGCTGATGATCATAGCGCACTACGATGACGGTACGCTGGACCGCTTTGCGGCGGCGCTGGCGGCGGCGATCGAAGAAAAATACCCCGGGCTGTGCCGACCCATCTTTTTTTGCAGCCGGTCCTACAATTATGCCTGTTCCGACGGGGCGCTGCTGTTAGAATTCGGGACGAACGGGAATACTATGGAGGAAGCGCAGTACACTGCCGAGCTCATCGCGCCGGTCATTGCCGAGGTGATAAGCGGCAGGGCGGAGTAAATTCTTGCCGGGGAGAGCGTTCCTTTTTGCGCATGGATAAAAGGGGGAACGGCGCCGGGAAAATGAAGGAAAGCGGGAGGAAGATAAATGGGACGAAAAAAACGGACTGTGCAAAAACGGTATCTGCGGCGGCGCAAATGGGCGGCGGTACTGGTGGCGCTGGTGCTGCTGGGCGGCGGGGCCGGCCTGTGGCGGGTGGCCGATGTGATGGCGGCAGAGACCCGGTGCGGGCAGGCTTTCGCGGCCATTACCCCGGGGGACGGTGTGGTGGAATTTACGCTGCTGGGGCGGGCGGGACAACTGCCCTACGCCCGGTGGGGCCGGGAGCTGGCAAAGGATTTTACGGCGCTGCCGGGGACGGGGCGGCTGCTGCTGTGGGGCGGCACGGCGCTGTGGGCGCTGTGGGAAGAGGAAATTCGGCCATTTGCGGCAGGTTTGTGGCATTAGTGCTTGCAATTGGCGGCGGTTTTCGGTATAATAGTTTCGTTATGGGCCGGTGTGATGGAATGGCAGACGTGACGGACTCAAAATCCGTTGGTAGCGATACCGTGTGGGTTCGAGTCCCACCACCGGCACCAAATAGAAACACCATCCGTCAGGGTGGTGTTCCTTTTTTGCTATGCAAAAGTGTAGCAAAATAAGAAATGTGCCACTTCCTCGCCCCTGCGGGGCAACCGGAAATGATGCACGAAAACTTCATGCACATTTCGTTTGCGGTATGCGCTGTCCATATGCGGCAGACCTTATGGAAAACGGGAGGAACCCGCAGCGGTCAAGGTGGCCCATGGAATTCTGTATAGATATTTTTCGCCAATATGTGTATAGTATAAAGACATATGATGCGCTCTGTTCTGCATCGCAGAATGGACGAACACAGGAAAGGTAACGTAATTTATGAATCGGAACAAACATCTGTTAGCGATCCTTGCGGCTGTCAGCTTCATCCTTGCCACCCTTACCGGCTGCGGTGGCAAAACAGAGCCGGACATCCCACAGCCGACGCAGGAACCTGTCGAATACGCCAATCTGACGGACGAGGATTCCCGTGCTCTGCTCTCCCGGCTGCTTGAGAACGCGGGCATAGACGAGACCCGGATCCGTGGCCTTTTTGACCAGGTGGACCAGTTCAACGCCAGCGTCAAGAGTGAATGGCTGACGAACGGCTTTGAGCGCGCTGTCCCCACCGACACCAAGTACGATCCCTATGAGATGCAGGATCTGTGGGCGGAGAAAAACGGTGACTTCCCCGGCTATAACTGCCGCATTACGGCATTCAGCCTGTTCGGTGGGTTCGTCACCGCCGGAGCGGATCAGCCGAAGACTCAGGGAGAGGATACGCTTTTTCTGGATTTGGAAACGCTAACCGAAGATCCCGCCGTTCTCTGCGGAGACAGCACTGCCAAATTCTGCGCGCTGTTTGCGCCGGTGCCCGCCGCAGACAGTACGGATGTGAATGAGCAGGCCCAGACGCTTCAGGCGGGCTGGGCCGCCCGGGGCGTCGCGTTTTCAGACAGCCCCGCCCGGCTGATCTCCGTTGTCCTGCATGACAGGTTCTCGGACACGGAGAATACGCTGTTTGTGGGGCATGTTGGGGTGCTGCTGCCTGTGGAGGACGGGAGCTTCTGTCTGATCGAGAAGGTTGCCTTCCAGGAACCGTACCGGCTGGTAAAGTTACAAAATCGGGCGGAACTGCGCGATTATCTGATGGCAAAGTACGATACCTCCTGGGGACAGGATACCACCCGGCCCTTTATCATGGAAAATGACAGCCTGATGGCGGAGTGAGCGGCGGCACGGGACTGCGGATACCGTATCAGCAATCATACAGTAAAAATAATTGGTTTCCTTGAAAAACCGGCAGACGTGCGGAGCGTCTGCCGGTTTTTGTGTGCCGAACGTTGCACCGGGGCACATGTTTCTGTTGATGGCCGCATAGATTGGACAAGCAAAGGAGGAATCGCTATGCAGCTTTGGAAAAATACGGCTTTGACCTCGGTGGCGGCGCTGCTGGGGCTGTTTCTGCTGCCCTTGGCCGTAGCCCGGGAACCGGCGGAGGTGCCGGAGTATACGGAATTACCCCGGACGGAGCAGACGGCTCCGGTCCAGCCTGCGGTAAAGGCAGTTTATGACGCGGACCGGACCCTGCGGGTGCTGGACGGAGAGACCGTGCGGGAAATGACGCTGGCGGACTATCTGGTGGGCGTCACGGCGGCGGAGATGCCGGCGTCCTTTGCAGAGGAGGCGCTGAAGGCTCAGGCGGTGGCAGCCCGTACCTATACCCTTTACAAGCTGACAGCCGGCAGCAACCACGGGGACACGGCGGACATCTGCACGGACTCCACCTGCTGCCAGGCGTATATCGCCATGGAGCAGGCCCGGGCCAACTGGGGGGCACAGGCGGACGCTTATGAGAAAAAGGTCCGTGATGCAGTGACGTCTACCGATGGGGAGGCCATCCTTTACGGCGGCATTCCGATTCTGGCGGTGTTCCATTCCAGCTCCGCAGGGCTGACCCGAGCTGCGGGACAGGTGTGGCAGAACGATCTGCCCTACCTGAAGCCGGTGGATTCCCCCGAAGCCAAGGAGACCATCCCCAATTATTACAGCCGCGTAGACTTTACCCCGGCGGCGCTGAAGGAAAAGCTGCTGGCGAAGATCCCCTCTGCCGATCTCTCCGGGGACAAGAAAAGCTGGCTGAAAGATCCTATCCGGGACAGCGCCGGCAGCGTGGAGACGGTGGAGGTGGGGGGCGTGACGGTCCGGGGCGGTACGGTGCGCGCCGCGCTGGGGCTGCGTTCCGCCTGCTTTGAATGGGAATTGCAGGACGGCAATTTTGTGTTTTACGTCACCGGCTACGGCCACGGCGTGGGCCTCAGTCAATACGGCGCGGACGCCATGGCGGAGAGCGGCGCGGACTATCAGACCATCCTGACCCACTACTATACCGGCGTGACGGTGGAGGTCTTCAACGGCTGAGTCACGGACTTTACAAGACAGAAGCAAATGTGGTAAAATATTTTATTAAAAAACTGCCGCGAAGGGGGAACTGCTGATGAAAAAGCGATGGGCTATGGGGCTGCTGTGCTGCCTGCTGTTGTGTCAGCTGGCGTTTCCGGCCAAAGCGGCGGGCAGTGTGTATTTCGTGGCGGCAGAGGAAAGCGTTCTGCCGGTGACAGATGCCACCATGCCCTTCTGGGCCAACGGCTATCTGTATGTACCGGCCTCTGTATTCACCAATCTGGGGATCTCTGTCATCAACAATACCGCAAAAAAGATGACGGTGCTGGAAAAGGACCGCCGGGCCATGCTGTTTGACTGGGCCAAGGGTACGGCGCAGGACAGCAGCGGCAGCCTGTTCACCCCCGGCGTCATTCAGTCCGGCGGACTGGTGTTTGTCCCGGCGTCTACCGTCGCAAACTTTTTCGGCCTGCAATATTCCGTGACAGATGTGACCAACGGCTATCTGGTGTGGCTGCGGTCTCCGGATTTCGGCATGAGCGCCAAGGATTTTGCCAATGCGGCGACCTACAATATGGAAGAGCGCTACAACGCGTATAACAGGGATGCCACGTCCAGTACCACGCCCAATGTACCGGTTACACCCTCCGCACCGACGCGGGGGGCCAGAATCCATCTGTGTCTGGAAGCGGATCAGCGGACCTCCGGGCTGCTGGACGCCTTGGACCGTGCTAACGGCTGGGCCACCTTCTACTGTACGCCGGACTTCCTGGAATCCAACGGCGAACTGCTGCGGCGGATGGCTGCCTCCGGTCATGCGGTGGGCATACTGGCGGAGAGCGGCGAGGACACGGCGGAGCAGCTGCGGCGGGGCAATGAAGCCCTGTACCGGGCCACTCTGGGAAAGTCCCGGCTGGCCTATGTGCCGGATGCGGAGAAGACGGAGCTGCAAGCCTTGGAGGAGGTCGGCTGGCGGTGCCTGACGCCCTCAATGGACCGGTCGGATTACAAGCTGGAAAGCAGCTCCAACGCCTCCGCGCTGATGAAGCGGGTGTCGGCCCGGCGGGGGGACGTGTCTGTCTGGCTGGGGACCACTGCCTCTGCCGCGGGCCTGCGGGAATTTGTGATCTCCGCTCAGGGAGCGGGCCACTACTGCCGGGCGATGACGGAAATCGGCTGACCGGCGGCTGAAATGGCGCAAGATTTACAAAACGTTCAACACCCTGACGAAGTTTAGGGTAATATAAAGTAGAGAAGAACATAAGAAACGGGACCGGAAGGCCCTGCAGAACGGAGGAGACCCTATGGGACGCAACATTCTGGTTGTAGAAGACGATAAGAATATCTCCGACCTGATCCACATGTATCTGGTAAAGGAAGGCTTTGACGTCCGCATTGCCGGGGACGGCGGCAAAGCACTGGAGGAGTTCCAGAAGAAGGAGCCGGACCTGATCCTGCTGGACATCATGCTGCCTGTGATGGATGGCTGGGCGGTCTGTGCCAAGGTCCGGGAGACCAGCAAGGTGCCCATCATCATGCTGACGGCCAAGAGCGAGGTCTTTGACCGGATCCAGGGCTTGGAAATGGGGGCGGACGATTACATCGTCAAGCCCTTTGAGATGAAGGAGCTGATCGCCCGGATCAACGCCGTTCTGCGGCGGACGGAGATCCCCAATGACACCAGCAAGAAACTCCATTTCGACAAGCTGACCATTGATCTGGATTCCTATGAGCTGATCGTGGACGGCAAAAAGATCGACACGCCCCCCAAGGAGCTGGAACTGCTGTACCATCTGGCCTCCACCCCCAACCGGGTCTACACCCGCAACCAGCTTTTGGACGAGGTGTGGGGCTTCGACTATTTTGGCGACAGCCGCACCGTGGACGTGCATATCAAGCGCCTGCGAGAAAAGGTAGAGGGCGTCAGCGACCAGTGGGCGCTGAAAACCGTCTGGGGCGTGGGCTATAAGTTCGAGACCGTCGGCGGCCAGACGGCAGACAAGGCGAAGTAATATGAAGGATTGGTTCCGCGAGCGGTTTCACGGGCTCTATTGGCGGCAGATGGCCGTCACCGTGGGCATGGTGTTCCTGACGCTGGTGCTGTTGGGCGTGTCCTTTTTTTCCCTGAGCTATTCCTATGCCCGGGGGCAGAAAACCGATGAGCTGATGGTCCGGGCGATGGCGGTGAGCAAGCTGTCCGTGCGGTATCTGGAGACCGGCCGCTATCTCTCTATGGAGGAATTGCAGAAGGACGAGCAGTTCCGTCAGCTGGCGGCCACTGCCGCCGTGATCTCCGAAATGGATATTCTGGTGTGCGATATGGATGGCCATGTCCTCCTGTCCACGGATGCCACTATGGAGGGCCGGCCCGTCACCATTCCGTCATCGGTGATGGACAAGGTCTCCGCAGACGGCACCTGGGCCGGGCGGAGCCGTCTGGACCAGATTTATTCCAGCAAGCAGTTTGTGGGCGGCGTGTCCGTGGTGAACCCGACCACCGGGGAGGTCCTGGGGGCGGTGTTCACCGTCTGCGCCTCGGATTCCGTTGATAATCTGTGGCGGGCCTTCGCGGGACTGCTGATGATGACGGGCTTCGTGGTGCTGATGATCTCCTTTATGGCGTCCTCCATCACCACCATGCGGCAGATCAAGCCCATCCGGGAGATGGCCGCCGCCACCCGGCAGTATGCCGACGGTGATTTTGACGTTCGCATGAATGACTACGGCCGGGAGGACGAGATCGGCGAGCTGGCGGCTTCCTTTAATAATATGGCAGAGTCCTTGCAGCAGACGGAGCGTCAGCGCCGGGAGTTCATCGCCAACATCTCCCACGAGCTGAAAACCCCTATGACCACCATCGCCGGGTATACGGACGGCATTTTGGACGGTACCATCCCGCCTGAGAATGAAAAGCAGTATCTGCGGATCATCGCCAACGAGAGCCGCCGTCTCAGCCGCCTGGTGCGGCGGATGCTGGACGTCAGCCAGCTGCAGGCCATCGATCCCCTGCGCAACGGCAATCATTTCGACGTGTGCGAGTCTATGCGCCGGGTGCTGATCTCCATGGAGAAGAAGATCAATGACCGGCATCTGGATGTGGAAGCGGATATTCCCGATGAGCCAATTTTGGTGCTGGGCGACAACGATATGATCACCCAGGTTATTTACAATCTGCTGGAAAACGCTGCCAAATTCGCGCGGGAAGGCTCCACCCTCTACCTGGGTGTGGCCATGATGGACGGCAAGGCCCGGATCACTGTCCGGAACGTGGGCGAGACCATCCCGGCGGAGGAGCTGCCGCTGCTGTTTGAGCGGTTCCACAAAAGCGACAAGTCCCGCAGCGAGGATAAGGACGGCTATGGCTTGGGCCTGTATATCGTCAAGACCATTTTGCAGCAGCACAAGGAAGAAATCAATGTCACCAGCGAGAACGGCGTGACCACCTTCACGTTTTCTCTGCGGGTGGAGTAAAGAGGTACTATGAGCGAGCGCAGGACCCTGCAGACGCGGGGAGAAGTCATCGAGGAATACAGCAGAGATTTCCCCGCGGAGATCGTGGAGACCTATTCCCGGCCTTTGCCGGGGGCCGTGGAGCCTGTACCCACAGAGCCAACGCCCAGATCTCGGAGGAAAAAGCGCCGGGTGTGGAAGGGGCTGTTGATCCTTCTGGCCATAGCGGCGGTAATCGCTCTGCTGGCGGCGGGGGTGCAATGGCTGATATGGGAACTGCAAATGCCCGATGACTGGGGCGAGGATGATTATTACTACTACGACCAGGATCAGGAGGATGAGGATGCCCCCATTACCATTCCCACTGTGGAACCGGATGCAGACGCCCGTCTGGATCTGGCGAAGGACCGCAGTCATGCGCTTTCGGCTCAGGAGGTTTACCGGAAGGTAAGCGGCGCCGTGGTCACGGTGGCGGTGGACCTGGACGGCGGCCGGATGTCTGTGGGTACCGGCGTGATCTTCCGGGAGGATGGCTATATCCTCACCAACCACCATGTAGTGGCCGGGGGCAAGACCTGCACGGTGCTGCTGCCCGGAGGACGGCCCTATGCGGCGAAGTATATCGCCAGCGACGCCGGGTACGATCTGGCGGTGCTGAAGATCAATGCGGAGGAGGCTCTTCCCTTTGCGGAATTCGGAAATTCCAACGCTTTGTCCGTAGGCGACCCTGTGTACGCCATCGGTACGCCCCTGGACATTGAGATGGGCGGCACCTTCACGGATGGTATCGTTTCCTCCGTCAACCGGGAGATCCAGCTTACCAGCCGGACCTCCATGCCGCTGATCCAGACCAATGCGGCGCTGAACAACGGCAACTCCGGCGGCCCGCTCATCGACAGTTACGGGCAGGTAGTGGGTATCAACTTTATGAAGCTGTATGCCCGATATTCCACGGTGGAGGGTCTTGGCTTTGCCATTCCCTCCGTGCAGGCGGAGCGGGTGGTCAATGATCTGCTGATCTACGGCGAGCCTCAGCCGGAGCCGCTGCTGGGCGTTTCCGTTCTGCAAGTGCCGGACCAGCTGGCGGAGCACCTGTGGGGCATTCAGGTGAAGGAGGTCACGGCGGGCGGCGCGGCGGACCGAGCCGGCGTCCGGGCCGGGGATTATCTTCTGGCGGCGGACGGCAAGGAGACCCTCAGCAGTGCGGATCTGCTGCGGGCCCGGTGGCAGCATCATGTGGGCGACGAGATGACGTTGACCCTCTGGCGCCGCGGCGAGATCCTGACGGTGACGCTGGAACTGACTGAGGCCGTGGAAAAGTGATCCCCTCTAAATGAAACGAATGACCCCCGGCGGCTGTACTCAGCCGCCGGGGGTTTTATGATCCTTTTGGGGGAAAATCAGCGAAAGACCAGAGAGCAGCAGGTAGATACCGAAGGGGCGGCGCAGCAGGTCCACATCCACCGCTGTGGCGATCCATGCCCCTGCAAGTGCCGCCGGGACAGCCACGGGGACGGCGGCCTTCCATGTGGGCACATCCAGATATCCCTCCCGCCAGTGGCACAGCAGGGCGGAAATGGCTGTGGGCAGGAAGAACAGCAGATTGATGCCCTGGGCCGTTCGCTGGTCCACGCCTAAAAACAGTGTCATCACCAACAGCAGCAGCGTTCCGCCGCCCACGCCCCACGCGGAGATCACCGCGGCCCCCAGCCCGCAGAGAAAGGGGAGCAGCCAGTCCGTCACAGCAGATACCTCACCCCCGCGTAAAAGAGAAAGGCGGCGAAGATCCACTTCAAAACTTTGGTGGACACTCTGCCGTAGAACTTTCCGCCCAGCCAGCCCCCCAGCAGCCCACCCGCCAGATAGGGCAGGGCGGAGGCCCAATTCATCCCGCCCCGCCAGAGGTACATGGCGGCGGACACGGCGCACACCGGGAAAATGACCGCCACACAGGTGGCATAGAGCTGCCGGGACTTCAGATTGCCCCAACGGGAGAGAATGGGGAGAAATACCATACCGCCGCCCCCACCGAACAGACCGTTGGCAAGACCAGCTGCACCGCCGGCGATCCGGGCGGGCCATTTTGAAGCCATCACGCCACCTTCCTTTCTCGTATGTACGGCCTCCGCCGGTGGGGCAAAGGATTTTTGGCCCGGCGGCGGAGGGGAGGGAGCCGTTATTTCAGTTCAAAGCTCTGGCAGTCGGTGCACTTGATCTCGGTGGGGTTAGCCTCGTGAGTGCCGACCCGAATGGAGGTCAGGCCGCAGTAATTGGAGTCCTGGCAGTGGTGCGCGCAGTTGTTGACGGTGCAGCTGATGCTCTGATTGGGGGTGCACTGGCAGCCGCCGTTGGTGCAGTCCTTCATGATTCGTTCCTCCTGCATGAGAAAAATTTTGGCTTACGCCGTCAGGTAGTATGTCCCCGGTCTTGAGCTTTATGCGGCTGCGAACATAAAAAAAACAGGCGTTCCCAAAGGGAACGCCTGCGAGGCTGTCGATAAAGTGATAAATTTTCCGCGACGGTAAGGAAGGGTGTGCGCGGGAAACCCAAGAAGGGTGTCCCGCGCCATTAAAATCCTAAGTTTTCAGAACTTTTATGAAGTTCTGAAAACTTGCTCAGCGGGGAGAAAAGACTTTTTCGACACGCTGACAGGCGTTCCCGGAGGGAACGCCTGTCAAATATTGGCTCATTTTTCCAAGAGCTTCCGCAGGGAGTCAAAGGCTTCACCCAGTTCCGCCTTAGCCTTGGCGGAGGGGTTGGCCCGGAGGACCCGCAAAGCGGTTTCATAGCGCTGGATGGAGCGGGTGCGGACCTGCGCTTCTCTCTGGCGGACGGCAGCGATGAGGGCGTCCAGCTCCTCCCGATGCTTGGCAAGCTCCTGCTCGCCGGGTTCGTCGATGCCATCGTCCAGCGCGGCGCGGGTCTTTTCCAAAGCCTGGGCGATATTGGCCAGGATTTCCAGCTTGGATTCCACCCGGCGGCGGAAGGCGTTTTCCAGAGCCGCCCGGCGGCGCTGCTTCCGGACCTGCTTGGCGGTGCGGTGGGCTTCCAGTTCGTCAGCCAGATAGGACTGCAGCAGGTATCTGTCCAGAGAGGTCTTTTCCCGGAAAGCCTGCAGTTCCTCGGCAGTGCGGGCCTGGGCGGCCTCGGCCTTTTTGGCCAGCCGCCGCAGCTCTGCGTTTTCCTCGGTAAGCTTGGTAAGGACCTCCCGCAGGTCGATGGCGGCCTTGGTGGACTTTACCGTATCCATGATGAACAGCACGGCGATCACTGCGGCCAGAGGATTCACCAGCAGGGCCGGGAGCTTATGGAGCAGCTTGTCGATGGGGGGATGGATGACATAGATCAGCAGATCGGAGAAAAAGCCCCAGGCGATCGAACTGGTCAGGCAGATGTAGCCGTGGAGGTTAAAGGGCTGCTTGGTGTAATCCCAGTAGCGGACCTTGAAAAGCTGCTCCATTACGGCGCCTACCACATATTCCAGCGCCGTAGCGGCCAGCATACCCAAAAAATAGACCAGCCAGAAGTTGTCCGCCACCGGCAGGGTGGCAAACAGAATGATGATGGCCCCGGAGCCATAGATCGGCAGCAGCGGCCCATGGAGAAAGCCCCGGTTCACCCAATGACGCTGCTTGGCGGAGACATAACAGGATTCCCAGACCCAGCCGCAGAAGCAATAGAAGAAGAACAGCAGGGCCCACTGCCCCGGCGTGTAAACGTACATAGAAAATCATCCTTTCATAGGATCGGCAGTGCCGTTTGGCTGCGGGTCAGTCCAGATTGACCCGGAAATCGCCCCGGGCCGCCGCGTCTGCCCGGCGCTGCTTTTCCGCCGCCTGAGCATCCAGCAGTCCACCGATGATCTGGTTGGACACCAGGAAGCCCTTAGGCGTCAGATGCCAGCGGCCATCCTCCTCCACGGCGTAGCCCGCCGCCTCACACTTTTGCAGAAACGGCAGGAAAATGGGATCGAACCGGCGGCGGAAGCGGTTCTCATACTCCTTGGGGTCCAGGCCGTACACCGTCCGGCTCCCCAGCATCACCCACTCCACGTCCCGGTCTCTGGGAGGGATGACGGTGTTTTCGGAAAAGCGGAACTGTCCGCCGTGTGCGGCGGCGATGTAGGCGTCCAAGTCTTTTTCGTAGGCATACCGGACGCCGCCGAAATCGCTGTGGGCGCCGGGGCCGAAGCCGGCGTATTCCTGAAGCTTCCAATATTTCAGGTTATGCCGGGATTCCCGGCCCGGCTTGGCGAAGTTGGAAATTTCGTACTGCTCATAGCCGTACTGCTTCAAAAATTCCACGGTTTGCAGGTACATATCCGCCTGTTCCTCGTCTCCCGGCAGACCGGCGGTGTCCTTCATGGCAAAGAGAGGCGTCCCTTCCTCTACCTTCAGGCCGTAGCAGCTCAGATGCTCCGGGTTCAGAGCTACGGCAGCGGCGAGATTTTCCATCCATCGCTCCTGCGTCTGGTGGGGCAGACCATAAATGAGGTCCAGCGACAGATTTTGAATCTTGGCTTTCCGGGCAGCCTCCACCGCCTGTTGGACCTGCTCCATGGTGTGGACCCGGCCGATGGTTCGCAGTTCCTCGTCGCAGGCGGACTGCATCCCCAAGGAGATCCGGTTGAAGCCGCAGCGCCGCAGGGCGCGGAGAGCTTTCCAATCCCCGGCGGAGTCCGGGTTGGCCTCCAGAGTGATCTCCGCGTCGCGGGCCACTTGATAACGCTTTTCAATGACCTTTAAAATTTTGCACAGGCGCTTTTCTCCTAAATAGCTGGGAGTGCCGCCGCCGAAGTATACGGTATCCACTGTGTGAGACGCGGCCAGCGGCGCGGCTTCTGTCAAATGGGCGCAGAGGGCGTCGGTATAGGCGTCCATGCGGTCCTCGCCATGGGGCAGGGAGTAGAAGTCGCAGTAGACGCATTTGGCCTTGCAGAAGGGGATGTGGATGTACAGCCCCAGCGGCCGGACGGTTTTCATAAAAATGCCCTCCTTTTGGAATCATGGTCAACAGTTTACCGCTTTTCAGACTGCATTGCAAGAAATTTCACATACTTTTCGCCGGAATGGGGAAACTATGGAAAACTTGTGAAAAGAGGTCGCCCTATGGATATGACGCCCCGGGAATACCAACAGTATGTGCAGCGGAAAATGAAAAAGTCCCCCTTGGGGAAGGACGTGTGTCTGGCCTTTCTCGTGGGTGGGGCCATCTGCGCTCTGGGACAGGCCGTTCTGGACGGCTGGATATCTCTGGGCCTGTCCGAGGAGGACGCGGGCACAGCCACCTCCTGCACACTGGTGGCCCTGTCCTCATTGCTGACGGGACTGAATCTCTACAACAAGCTGGCCCGCTTCGGCGGCGCGGGAACGCTGGTGCCCATTACCGGCTTTTCCAACGCAGTGACCTCACCGGCACTGGATTTCAAGTCCGAGGGATTCGTCACCGGTATGGCGGCGAAGATGTTCACCGTGGCCGGGCCGGTCATCACCTTCGGGACACTGGCATCGGCGATCTACGGCGTGATCCTGATGCTGTTGAAATGATCGGCGGGGGGAAAATTGCATATCTGAACCGAACTCCTTTGACGTGGGGATGTCTTGGCGGATCTGTGCGTCGGATTCACCTTTCCTGAAAACGGGGAGGTGACAACTGCGACCGACCATGCAGCCTGCGGCCTTGCATTGAATTTTTGCAGAGCTGAACCGGTAGATGTATTGCGTGGCATTTTTCAAATTCTACAAAAAATTGTTATTTTTTTGTCATATCTTATAATTGCAAAAAAAACGGACACAGATTATACTAACAGTGTTAATGAGCGATATTGTTTCGCTTTTCTTTTTACATTGACTCGTGCACGTGCACGGAACGGAAAAACATATACAGCACGAGTGGAGACCAACAGAGCAAGTATGGAACGCATCGCCGCTAGAGCCTGGCGTATCCCGGGGCACTGGAATCGGGTGCTGCCAGCTATGATCTTGACGGGCACGGTGTTGGGGGGAACAGCCCACGGCATCCGATTTCAAATTAAAAATCTGTATACTTGTTGATACGATATGCCGCCTGCGGCGGCGAGAGAGGAGCAAGACATGGAAACCATTACCAACCTGATCAAAGACACACCGATCCCCAAGATGGTCAAGGTTCGCCAGAACTTCGACAAGACCTGCATCCCTGAGAGCGATATTCCCGGCATCATCACCCGGGAGCTGGATCGCCCTGAGATCGGCGGCAAGATCCAGCCCGGTCAGAAGATCGCCATTACCTGCGGCAGCCGCGGCATCAATCACAATGCCGTGATGGCCCGTGCCATTGTGGACTTTGTCAAATCCAAGGGTGCCGAGCCTTACATTGTGGCGGCTATGGGTAGCCACGGCGGCGCTACCGCCGAGGGCCAGCTCCAGATCCTCAAGGACTACGGCGTCACTGAGGAAGCCATGGGCTGCCCTGTGAAGAGTTCCATGGAGACGGTGCAGATCGGCATTTCCGGCATGCGTCACCAGCCGGTGTTCATGGACAAGAACGCCTCTGAGGCGGACGGCATCATCCTCTTCAACCGCATCAAGCCCCATACCTCCTTCCGCGGTCCCTATGAAAGCGGCCTGATGAAGATGATGGCCATCGGCCTTGGCAAGCAGAAGGGCGCTGAGAGCATCCATCATCAGAGTCCTGCCATCATGCATGAGCTGGTGGAGGAGTACGGCCGGACGATCCTGGAAAACGCACCGGTTCTGGGCGGCATCGCCATCATTGAAAATGCCTATGATGATACCTATCTCATCAAGGGCCTGAGCCCGGAGGAGATCATCAGCGAGGAACCCAAGCTCAAGGAGATCTCCTACAAGACCATCGCCCACCTGCTGTTTGACAAGTGCGACGTGCTGGTGGTGGATAAGATCGGCAAGAACATCTCCGGCGACGGCATGGACCCCAACGTGTCCGGCCGCTTTGTCCAGCCCAAGTACTGCTCCGGCGGTATTCAGGCGGAGAAGTGCGTCATCCTGGACCTGACCGACGAGACCCACGGCAATGCACAGGGCATCGGCCTGGCGGAGGTCACCACCCGCCGTCTGTTCAACAAGATGAAGCTGGAGATGACCTATCCCACCGGCGTGACCAACACCTTCCTGCATCTGATGAAGATCCCCATGATCATGGACAATGACCGGGAAGCTTTACAGCTGGCCCTGATGTGCTGCCCCGAGGCAGAGGATCATGACCACATGAAGATGATCCGCATCCCCAACACCGCCCATATCGGTGTCATCGAGATTTCTGAGGGTATGCTGCCTTTGGTGGAGAACAACCCCAACTTTGAGGTTCTCACGGAGCCCTATGACCTGCCCTTTGACGAAAACGGCAACCTGTTCTGAAAAATCCGAGCTGCCGGAGGCCTGCCGTGAACAGGCGGACCGCCGGAAAGCTCTGGTTTTAAATAGTAGTGCAAGAAACGCAAAAAAAGAAAGGAACTGACTCTATGGTATCTCCCGCAATGCTGATCGTAGCACTGGTGATCGCAATCGCAATCATCCTGTTCTGCATCATCGTCCTCAAACTCAATGCTTCCATCGGCATGGTTCTGGCTAGCCTGTTCATGGGTGTGGCCGGCGGCCTCGACCTGATGACTACAATGGACACCATCTCCTCCGGCTTCGGCAGCATGATGACCAGCATCGGCCTGCCTGTCGGCTTCGGCACCATCCTGGGCCAGCTGATGAGTGACAGCGGCGCTGCCGACATCATCGCCGACAAGCTGGTTTCCGCTTTCCCTGAAAAGCGCTCCATCTGGGGCCTGAGCCTGGCCGGCTTCGTGCTGTCCATCCCTGTGTTCTTTGATGTTACCTTCATCATTCTGATTCCCATCGGCATTACCATTGCCGCCAAGATCGATATGAAGATGTGCTATGTCACCGGCTGTCTGACCATCGGCGCCACCACCGCTCACTGCGTGGTGCCTCCCACGCCCAACCCCCTGGCTGCCGCCGATATCTTTGGCTTTGATCTGGGCATCATGATGATCGTCGGTCTGGTTGTCGGTTTTATCACCGTTCTGGTGTCTGACTTCATCTATGTTAAGATCCACAACCGCGGCATTTGGAACGAGGAAAAGGACGTGAACCACAGCTCCAACGTTGTCAATGAGCTGGTGGCTGCCCGTGCTGCCCAGAATGACGCTAAGGCCCGCCCCTCCTTCGGCATGGCGCTGCTGCCTGTTGTGATCCCCGTGGTGTGCATCCTGTTCGGCACTCTGGGCACCGCTGTGTTTGACGAGGAGCCTCTGATCTGCAGCTTCCTGGGCAACAAGCTGGTTGCCATGACTCTGGGCACTCTGGGTGCTTATCTGGTGAGCCTGCCTTACATCGGCCGCGAAAATCTGGAGAAGTCTGCCGGTGAGGCACTGAAGAGTGCCGGCGTGGTGCTGCTGATCACCGGTGCAGGCGGCTCTTTCTCCTCTGTCATCACCGCTACCGGCATTGGCAATGCCATCGTGAGCCTGCTGGGCACCGATACCACCTCCGTCATCCCTGCCATGTTCCTGGCCTACTTCATTGGCATGATCTTCCGTGTGGCGCAGGGCTCCGGCACCGTGGCCGGCATGACCTCTATGGGCATCATGGCAACCATCGCTCCCGCCATCGGCTGCCATCCCGTGTGGATCGCGCTGGCCTGCCTGTCCGGCGGCAACTCCATCGGCCATGTCAATGACTCCGGCTTCTGGGTGGCCACCAATATGTCCGGCCTGACCGTGACCGGCGGTCTGAAGACCTACACCCTGGGCTCCTTTATCTCCTCTGTGTGCATTTTCGTGCTGGCTCTGATCGGCGCCCTGGTGATCCCCCTGTAAGCATACCCGGCCCCATAATATGAAGGAGGAATTATACATGCAAAATGCAATGATTATTGACCCCAAAGACAATGTGGCCGTTGCCATTGAGCCGATTGCCGCAGGGGATACCGTTACCTATCTCAAAGAGGGAAAGACTGTATCTCTGAAAGCCACGGAAGATATTACCATTTATCATAAGCTGGCTACCCGGACCATCGAAAAGGGTGAGCCTGTGGTGAAGTATGGCGAACACATCGGTGTGGCCACGGAACAGATCCCCGAGGGCGCTCATGTTCATGTTCACAATGTTGAGAGCATGAAAGAAGATCGCCGCGGGATGGAGTAAGGGAGGATACAGAATATGACTTTTTACGGATATCGCCGTCCTGACGGACGGGTTGGCGTGCGTAACCGAGTACTGATCCTGCCCGCCAGCGTTTGCGCCACAGACACGGCCCGCATCATTGCACAGCAGGTCGAGGGCGCTATCAGCTTCAATAACCAGCAGGGCTGCTCTCAGGTGGCCCCTGACCAGCAGTTCACTATGGATGTAATGGCCGGCTATGCCGCCAACCCCAATATCTACGGTACTGTGGTGGTGTCTCTGGGCTGCGAAAACTGCCAGATGGACCTGGTGGTCAAGGCCATTGAGGAGCGCACCAACAAACCCCTCAAGCAGGTCATCATTCAGGAAGTGGGCGGAACCCTCAAGGCTGTTGAGATCGCCGTTCGTTATGCCAAGGAGATGGTGGCTGAAGCCTCCATGCTCCAGAAGGAGGAGTTCCCCCTGTCCGAACTGATTGTCGGCACGGAATGCGGCGGCTCCGATCCTACCAGCGGCCTTGCTGCCAACCCCGCCATCGGCGCTATGAGCGATCTGGTGGTGCAGGCAGGCGGTACCAGCATTCTCTCCGAGACCTCCGAATTCATTGGCGCTGAGCACATTCTGGCCCGCCGTGCTATCAACAAGGAAGTCCACGATCGCATCTATGAGATCACCAGCCGCTTTGAGGCGCACTTCCACGCTGTCGGCGAAGATGTCCGCCAGGGCAACCCCTCTCCGGGCAACAAGGCCGGCGGCATCACCACGCTGGAGGAGAAGTCTCTGGGCTGCATCCACAAGGGTGGCCACAGCCCCATCAATGCTGTATATGATTACGCCAAACAGGTCGAGAGCAAGCAGGGCCTGGTCATCATGGACACGCCGGGCAATGACCCCGCCTCCGTGGCGGCCATGGTGGCCGGCGGTGCACAGGTCATTGTGTTCTCCAGCGGCCGGGGTTCACCGGTGGGCCATCCCATTGCTCCTGTGGTGAAGGTCACGGGCAATAAGATCACTTTTGCCAATATGGAAGATAACATCGACTTCTGCGCAGCTCCTCTGATCTACGGGGAGAAGACGGTGGAGCAGCTGGGTACTGATCTGCTGAATATGGTGGTAGAGACCGCCTGCGGCAAGCAGACCAAGGCGGAAGCACTGGGCTTTGTTGAGACCGCTATTGCCCGGGTCTGCAACTACGTCTGATTTGTTTTATAAAGTACATCGTCGGCTCTGACGCGGCTTTATGCCGCGTCAGAGCTTTTTTGTGCAAAGAGAGAATTGGATAGACCGTCCCAATATTTAAGAGCGGAAAGAAAGCGGCCGCAAACAGGAGGCATATCATCAGGGCTTCTTTCTTGTATAAGCCATGTAAAATTTATGAACTTTTTTCGCTTTAACAGGGTTACATAACGATGTGGAAAAAGCTGTGGAAAATGTGAAGAACCCTTTGGAACCGGGGAAAATACCGGGTGACCGGCTGTTATGTAAAAAATTACGCAACAACCTTTCTGGGTGAAACGGCACTCTTTCTGACAAAAAAACGGGGAACAGCGGAGGACGCTTGCAGTCAGGACGGGGATATGCTATAATCAACTCAGTATGAAAATGGCAGAATGTTCCCTGATAAACGGGGAAATGCCCTCTTGGAGGAACTATGGCGACTAAAAAACAGGATTATGGCAATGACAGCATCTCGTCTCTGAAAGGCGCGGACCGGGTCCGGAAACGGCCCGGTGTCATTTTTGGCTCCGACGGTCTGGACGGTTGCGAACACGCGGTTTTTGAGATTCTCTCCAACTCCATCGACGAGGCCCGGGAGGGCCACGGCCGGGTCATCACCGTGACGCGGTACAATGACTGCTCTATTCAGGTGGAGGATATGGGCCGGGGCTGTCCCGTGGACTGGAACGAAAAGGAGCAGCGCTACAACTGGGAACTGGTGTACTGCGAGCTGTACGCCGGCGGCAAGTATGATAACCTCACCGGTGACAACTATGAATACTCTCTGGGCCTCAACGGTCTGGGTGCCTGTGCCACCCAGTACGCCTCCCGCTACATGGACGTCACCGTCTGGCGGGACGGCTTTGAGTACAAGCTCCACTTTGAGCGGGGCGAGATCGTGGGAGGGCTGGAAAAGACGCCCCTGCCCAAGTCTCAGGTGAAAAAGACCGGCACACGCACCCGCTGGCTGCCGGATCTGGATGTGTTTACCGACATTGCCATCCCGGCGGAATACTTCACGGATGTGCTGCGCCGTCAAGCAGTGGTGAATGAGGGGATTACCTTCAAGTTCCGGGATCAGCAGGAGGACGGCTCTCCGCCTGAGGAGGATTTCGTTTACGAGCACGGCATCCAGGACTATGTGGCGGAGCTGGCCGGAGAGGGCGCACTGACCGCCCCGGTGTTCTGGCAGGCGGAAAAGCGGGGCCGGGACCGGGCGGACAAGCCGGAGTACAAGGTGAAGCTCTCTGCCGCCTGCTGCTTTTCCAACAAGGTGCAGGTCATCGAGCACTACCACAACTCCTCCTGGCTAGAGCATGGCGGCGCGCCGGAAAAGGCAACAAAAAGCGCTTTTGTCTCCGCAGTAGATAAGTACCTGCGGGATCAAAACAAATATCAGAAAAACGAAAGCAAGATCACATGGCAGGATATTGAGGACTGCCTGATCTTCGTCTCCAACAACTTCTCTACCCAGACCAGCTACGAGAACCAGACGAAAAAATCCATCACCAACAAGTTCGTGCAGGAGGCCATGACGGAGTTCCTGCGGACGAATCTGGAGATTTACTTCATCGAGAACCACTTCGATGCGGAGAAGATCGCCGAGCAGGTGCTGGTGAACAAGCGCAGCCGGGAAAGTGCGGAGAAGCAGCGGCTGAATATCAAGAAAAAGCTCTCCGGCAATATTGACATCTCCAACCGGGTCCAGAAATTTGTGGACTGCCGGTCCAAGGATGTGGAGAAGCGGGAGATCTACATCGTGGAGGGCGACTCCGCATTGGGCAGCGTCAAGCTGAGCCGGGACGCGGAGTACCAGGGCATTATGCCCGTCCGGGGCAAGATCCTGAACTGCCTGAAAGCGGACTACGCCCGGATCTTCAAGAGCGAGATCATCACGGACCTGATCCGGGTGCTGGGCTGCGGCGTGGAGATCCAGAACAAGCACGTGAAGGATCTGGCAGCCTTCGATCTGAACAACCTCCGGTGGAACAAGGTGGTCATCTGCACCGATGGCGACGTGGACGGCTTCCAGATCCGGACGCTGATCCTCACCATGCTGTACCGGCTGACCCCCACCCTGATCCGGGAGGGGTACGTGTATATCGCGGAGACGCCCCTGTTTGAGATCAACAGCGGCGACAAGACGTGGTTCGCCTACTCCGACAAGGAGAAGAACGACATCGTAAAAACGCTTGAGGGCAAGCGCTATAAGGTCGACCGCTCCAAGGGCCTCGGCGAGAACGACCCGGAGATGATGTGGCTGACGACCATGAACCCCGAAACGCGCAGGCTCATTCTGGTTACGCCCGATGAAGCGGAGCGCACACAGGCGATTTTTGAACTCCTGCTTGGGGAAAATCTTTCCGGCAGAAAGGAACACATTGCAGAGGAAGGTCATAAATATCTGGATATGATTGACCTCAGCTAAGAGGTGGATGTATGGCAAAGAAAAAAACAACAACGAAAAAAGAATATCACGATAATTTTATACAGGAGCAGCGCATTACCGATACGCTTGAGCTGAATTATATGCCCTACGCCATGAGTGTCATTGTTTCCCGTGCCATTCCTGAGATTGACGGCTTCAAGCCCTCCCATAGAAAGCTTTTGTATACCATGTATCTGATGGGGCTTCTGAAGGGGGACAGAACCAA
>ENA-UEQR01000693-UEQR01000693.1-human-gut-metagenome-genome-assembly--contig:-NODE-693-length-20412-cov-9.823752_pt1 | contig 20412 bp, 15 predicted proteins | sample MGYA00242944_ERZ507941 | MGnify/ENA primary metagenome ERZ507941 (study PRJEB26167, sample SAMN06115398) | human gut metagenome | host: Homo sapiens | place: China:Chongqing | collected 2016-06-23...
GTTCGCCAGTGCCATGCGGAGAGAAAGCATTAGCTTCTTGCAATGTCAGATATCCGTCATAATCCGGACGATCTTTCAAGCCATTGTAATGCTCGGTCATACGATCTCGGGACTTTTGGTCCATCGAGTTGACGTCGACGCGCTTTGATCGTGCTTCATCGGGCGACATGCCTTGTCGGAAATCCTCGGAGTCCATAACGATCGCTTCTCCTTGCAGTCCTTCATCGTCCGTGCCTAAAAACTTTCCCTGTCTATCGTAAATGGGACTACGATTTTGCAGAGATAACAAAGCCCGACCGTCGGGGTCCGTCACCGTAACCGGATTTCCCGCACAATAGTTATAGGGTGAAAGCGAGAAGTATTTCTCCGCCAACGGGTCCTGCGTATTCCAGCGAGCGATCCTCGGGTCGTAGAATCTGGCTCCGAAATCGAGCATATCGAGGCTGACCGGTTCGAGCGTTTCCTTGCCGCCGAACTTGTAGCGATTGACGCCTGTCAAGGGCAAAGAGGCATTTTCATGTCGTCCCCCCGAAAGGATAGTAGTCGTTCCGCTCGACGATCTTGCCCGTGTGGTCCACGACGGCACGGACGCTGCCCAAATGATCCCGGATAAAGTAATTCACTCCCGCCGACTGAATCGTCCCCTCGTCGGTCACCGCTTGCGCGAGGGAGAGAGTACCGCCGCGATAAGCATATATCAAAGAACCCAGGTACTCGAATCCGCCGGTTCCGGCTTTCTCCGAGAGCTTCCTGCCGTCCGAGCCGTAGGTGAACTGAGCTTTGGACGCTCCGACGGTAGTCTGTACCGTCTGCATCAAATTTAAACAATTATAACTGAATTCCAAACGATTCAGCCCGTCTTTCACCAAATTTCCGCTCGGATCGTACTCGAACACGCCCGTCGAGGTCCCTGAGACGTCCAACAGCACGTCCCCGCCGAGGGTGAACCGCAGACTGTCGCTCACCGCTCCTCCGGCCGTCCGCGATATGGCCAGCAGGTTCCCGTTCGCGTCGTAGCGGATTCCGCGCTCCGTGTAACCGTCGGTTCTTGCTCCGTCCACGAAGTGCTTGGCTGCAACCAATCTTCCGACACCGTCGTAGGAGAACACATAATCGTTTTCGGGTTGCTGTCCGTGTTTCCATGTCCACTGCGAGACCATGCCCGAGTAGAGAGGAGCGCCTCCGTACCGAGGGTTCTCGTATCGGAGCTCGGAGACGAACGGAGCGCTCGCAATCTTGCCGATCCAGCCTCGGACGTTGTACGCATAGCTTACGGGAGTCGGGCCGAGTGTTTTTTCGCTCAGTCTTCCCGCCTCGTCGTAGGAGTATCTCGCCGTGAGAGGAGTCGTCACGGATGAGAGCGTCGTCCGCCGCTGCGAAAGACGTCCGTCATGATCGTATGCGAGGGTCGTCGTCAGTCCCCTTTGCGAGCCGCTGGCCGAAGAAGAATGCGACTCCCGGGTCTGGACCGGCCGCCCCGTGAAGTCGTACCGCGCAAGATACCGATCCTTTCCTCCGAGGTGGTTGCGGCCGTTGGACTGAACGAGTCGTCCGTGCAGGTCGTAATAGTATGCCTCGGGCATCCGGACGGTCTGCTGGGGCGACAAGCTCGTGCGAATGCTTCCCGTATGGAGGCTCTTGTCTCCGCCGGTGTACCGTTTGCCGTAGTTCGGGTCGTTCTCGAATCCGAGTTCGGAGAACTCCGAGCGGGAAAGGAAGTCGTAGGAGTCGTAATACTGGGCCGAGAGGAAGCGTCCGCCGGCCAGTTCGACCGCCTGTCCGTCGAGCAGAACGGCGTACCCGGCATCGCCCGACGAGCCGTCGTATCGTGCAACGAGCGTTTTCCCGTCGAGCAGGCTTTGCGCAAGGTTCGATCCGCCGAGCGTCTTGCAAGTTCCTCGAAGAACCTCGCGGCCCAGCGCGTCGGGAATCGAATAGGACCATTCTCCCGAGCGTCGCTGCACGCCGTCCTGTGAAAAAACGGGACGGTCCGTATCGTCGTACAGATAGCGTACTTCCTGAGCCCCGGGACGCCTGACTCCGACGGGACGGCCCCGGCGGTCGTAGCGGTAGAGGTAGGTCAGATCGGCGACGGTCGCCGAGGACATGTCGAGCGCTCCGGTCTGCGACTCGAGCATCGCCGAGGCTTTCGGAGGCAGCACGGCCCGCAGCAGGCCGCAAGCATCGTAGACGTAGTAGGTGTCGAGCGTCTCGGAGCCGTTCATCCGCCGGATGAGAACGCTTTGTCCGCCCTTGTCATGGAACGTGTACGACAGCCGTCCGTCCTCGTCCGTCGCGGCGGTCACGAGCAGCTCGCCCTCCGGATAGTCTCCCTGCCGGGAGAGCCGCACGGCGTCCCGGTCGCTGTCGGCCACGTAGCGTGCGCAGCGCAGCGAGTCGGCCGCGGAGTTCGTCAGATAGCGGTTCCGCACGGCGCGGCCGCTTTCGTGCCAAGCCTTGCCCGGACCGAAAACCGATGCCGTCCGGCCCAGAGGAGAAGCCTCGTAGAGGGTCCGCCCGTAGGGGGCTTCGTCGGCATAGAAACTCTCGGCCCGTGCGGCGAGGGTGGCCGGTGCGACATACTTGCCTCCGTTGTTCGGCACGGGTACGGGAAGCCACGACCGACTCTCGCGGCCGGCACTGTCGTAGTCGGTCCGCGTGACCAGGTCGGCTCCCGAGGGAGAGGCCCCGATACGAACGGTCTGCACGGGCCGTCCCAGTCCGTCCGCATAGGTCGCCGTGCGGCGGCACTGTCCGGCATCGAGCGTGCGCGGGTCGTCGGTTACGGTCAACGGCTCGTACTCGAGCACGTAGTTCGCGTCGCTCAGGGGCTGCACGACCCGGATGCAGACGACGTTCGAGTAGGCGTTTTGCCCGTCGGCCCGGTTCGCTCCCCGGCGAAAGTAGGTCGTAGCCGCGAGCGGCTGCGGCCGGTACGCGAGGGCGGTAGCTCCGGCGATATGGGTCCACGGACCCGAGGAGGTCGGAGCCGATTGCCAGAATACGGCGTATGTACCGCCCGGATTTTGCGGCGAGACGACATTCGCGAGCTCGGCGGGCCGGACGCCGGCCTCTACCGTCTGATCGCCCGATATGCTGCCGGGAGTCAGCGGCTGAGTCGCCGGAGTGACCGTAACGAGCACCTCGTTCGTGTAGGCTCTTTTCTGAACTGTGCCGTCCATATAGACGGCCGCCCGGCGGTAACGAGTGCTCTTACCGAGCGCTCCGGGTTGGTAGCTCTCGGACGTAGCGCCGTAGATAATCAGCCAACCGAGCCCCAGATTCGCCTCCTCGGCGTATTCCCACTGGAAGGTGTAGGGTACCGCCGTCGAACCGTACGGCAACAGGTCGTTCCGGATCGGGGCGGGCACGGCTCCGGCCTCGATCGTCTGTTCGCCCCGGATTCTGCCGGGGTTTAGCTCGGCGCCACGGACTACCGAGAGGGAGATCAGCGTCAAGATGAGCAGCAGCATATGTCTTTTCATCGGGCGGTTGCCGGACGACGGGATGTCCGGTCCGGCCGGCCGGTTCGCGCACCACGCGCAACGGCGACTATCGGTTCTTATAGCGGTATTCATAGTATTTCAACGTTTTTTTCTGTGTACCTTCGTAGTAGTGAATCGAGCGGAGCCGGCCGAAGGGGTCGTACTCGTAGTATGTGGTGAAGCCTCGGGGATCGGTGGCCGAAAGCATGCCTACGAGCGGACGGTAGGTGTAGGTCGAGATGTGGGCCGAGCTCAGATAAGGGGACTTGCACAGGGATGCCAGCACGTTCAGGAATCCCGAAGAAAGCGTATCCGATACGGTCATCGTGTGAATCGTAGGCAAGCTGACGACGGATGTCAGTTCGCCATACGAGCAGCCGACGAGTTCGGCCACCGGATGCAAGCCGTTGTATCCCCACAGGTAGCAAACCGATCGGGGAGCCGTGCGGCCGGTGATTTCGATCGGATTGCCGTAGTCGTCGAAGCGTGTCGAGAGAATTTCGGCGTAGCCCGCATCCGGCGAGAATGCGGCGCGGCCCGCTTCGGGAGCGAACGCTCCGGCCGAGGACTTGTTCGACAGGCGGAACAGGCTTTCGGAGAGATCGTCCTTCTCCAGCCGGCTCTGCGAGGTCGGATTGCCGCACTCGTCGTAGCCGAACAGCTCGCCCGAGACGACCAGCCCGTCGCGCCGCCGGATGCGTTCGACGGGGACCGAGACGATGTTCCGCTCGACCAGCTCGGCGAGCGTTCCGCCCCCTGAGAGATCGTAGTCCTCGGGATAGAGCGTCTGCTCGACGAGCGTCGTGCCGTCGCTCATCGTACGCTCGACGCGCCCGACCGCATAGCGGTTCGGACTGTCGTAGCGGTAATGGGTCCGATCCGTCGACACGCGCCCCTGCGCGTCGCGCGTCTGGACCTCTTTCGTGACGAGTTGCAAGCAGCCCGTGTGCAGGCCGGAAACGCTGAACTGCAGGCTTCCTTTCACTTTATCGAACTTCCACTGCTCGAAATCGCGACCGGTAACGTTCGTCTGAAACTCCGCCTCAAGCGGAGACCATACCCGGCAACGATAGATCAGAGTCGAATCGAGATACTTGTTATAAACGTATTTCTCGCGCTGTACCCATTCGTAGCCTCCCTCCCGATACTCGTAGCGGATTACCGAGTCGAGCGGAGTCAGGTACCATTGCTCGGGCTCCAGAGGATAAGGTTCATTAGGCGGGGATTTTATCGGGAACACCGTGTTGAACAGGGAAAAGTCGTACTTGTAAACCGTTTTGCCCGATTGGCGACCCGTAACCATCTCGTATTCGGCTACTTCGCCGTAAAGAACCGTGCTGCCGCTCTCGAACGAAAGGCTTTGGTTGCTACCCTTCAGATATGTGCGCTTGCGGAGAGAGAAAGCACAAAATTCGGGATGATTGCACTGATCCAGAATATTCGTGTTCTCATAATAATAATCCTCCCATTGCTCGACTACTCCGGTTCGGTTGAACACCCCCTCCACATCCTCGTCGAAGTACGGCTCGCTTTTAACGAAACCGCATCCGTCCTCGTCGGGTCCGTAACGATAAATCTTCTCGCGCAAAACTTTCGAATCGGCATCGCGGAACTGTATCTTTTCGACGCGGTATCCTCCGGCGCCTCGGGGTTCCCTTTTTCCGTACCGGCTGCGGAAACGGTGCTGCCCCATTATAAAGGAGACGTACCCTCCCGTCGGGTATCGGATAGTCAGAAAGGTTTTGGGCGTTTGGTCATAGGCGAAGACTTCCGACTGGTCGATGTGCCCGATTGTAAACGATGTATCGCCGGGCAGCGAGGGATCGTTGTCGTTGCTGTGCAAGGAACCTTGTATGACGCTTCCGTTCACGAAGCTGTAAACACCGCCTCCACGCTTGGCCTGGATTTTTTGCCTGACGACACTCGCTTCTCGACCGATGTTTTTATTCAACTGTTTATAACCCCAGTAGTCGGTCGTGTACAGGTCGCCGCCGCCGACAAAATACGGGTAGTCGAAAGAATAAAGCTCGTCTCCCGAGCGTACCGACAGCAATTTGCGCCAGAAATCCTTATCCAGATTCCGGGGATCGGTCTGATTGAACTCGAAAACAATCTTCTTGACCGTGTCGCCGCTGTTGTCGAGAACGGCGATCGATCCCAACATGCCGGATTCCGGGTAATCGAAAACCATTCGACCTCCGCGAAAAGTAATCTCTTTTACATGGCGGTAAACGAGTTGCGTCGCCGATGATGCCGGAATATCCTCGGACGTATAGAGATCGCGGGCCTTATCGGTCAGGTCGGACAGATACGCCATCTGTCCTTTGTGATAAACCAGCCAGCTTCTGTAACCCGGCGTGCACTCTTTCCCTTTGATGCCGGCAACCTCCCAAAAATTACCCGGAAGATTTTCGACTCCGTTCCATACTTTCATTCGGTAACCGTCTCTCGCACAGGGATTGTATTCAAGTTCTGAATAAGGTTCCGGGTGGGTGCCTCCCGCGTTGTCGTATATTTCGATTCGATCATCGTAGCGATGGGTAGATCTTGTGACGGGTCCTCCGTAAGTGAAAGACACCTCTTGTTGTTCCTGCGGACTGAATATTCGCTCGCACTTCCATGCCACGATAACCGTTTGGTTCGACGAGCTGCCGACAGGCGTAGTCGTTTCGGTCGCCGTGGACGAAAAGACGTATTTCGTGCCGTCGGTGTCCCAGATCGTGAAGCGCTTGTCGCTGCCGTACTCGATCTTCACGCCGTTGTAAGGTACCGGCACTGCCTCGACGTTTCCGTCCGGCCGATGCCGGAAGTAGAACGCGCCGCTTTTGTCGAGCAGACGATAATAGAAGCGGTCGGGTTCCTCGTCCCGCTTGCCGTGATAGAAGTTGCTCGCCTGCTGTTCGGTTCGGGCCACTGGAACGTCTTTGCAATAATCGCTCGGTATATCCGTATTGAAGTAGTATCCCAATGTGTTTTCCATGTGGTTCAGGTCGTCCAGCCCGTTTACCTGCCGGGTGATCTGCAATTCGGTGCTCAGCGACCATCCCTTGCCCACACTTCCGGCGAGCTGGTTCGGCCGAGAGTAGTTGTCGGTGTGGAACATGAGCGTGAGGGGGAGGGACATCTTTCCGATCTGTACCGTGTGTAGCGGGATTCGGATGTCGGGCACTCCGGTCAGATGGCTTACCGGGTAGTCGACGTAGCGCATCAGCGAAGCGGCTTCCGGCGGCAGGAACTCGATGCGGCCCGTCGGACTCGTCCGGTCGGCTTGGCCCCACAGCGTACAGGGAAGCAGCATACAAAGAAAGGCGATTCGTTTATGGATCATATCGGTAGTAGGTTTAGGATTTCGTTTGTGTTCTTTTCCGTTCATGCCCTTCGAGGCTGATTTTATTTGCGGAGATTCACGTTTTCATAGGCCAAATAGTTTTTCAGGTTCGACATCGGTTATCGGTTGGGTGTCAGGTATGTCGCGTTGTGTCAGGTTCTATCCCATGATACCGCCGAGACGGAACATGGGCAGGTACATGGCGACGAGTATGACGGCCACGAGCAGGCCGACCAGCAGGATCAGCACGGGTTCGAGCAAGTTCCCCAGCGAGCGGAGGCGGTGCTCGAGCTCTGCGGTCAGTACGTCGCCTTCTCGGGCGAGCATTTCGGGCAGCCGGCCGGTCTGCTCGCCAACCCTCAGCAGCGTGACGAGCCGCCGGTCGTAGAGCTCCGCGAAGCGCTCCAGCGCCTCCGACAGGCAAGCTCCCCGTTCCAGTTCGCGGGCGATCCGTGCAAAGGAGACGCGGTAAGGATAAAACACGATGATTCCCTCGAGCATCCCGATGCCCTGCAACAGCGGGACTCCGGAGGAAGCAAGCAGGCCGAGCAGGCGGCAGAAACGGGCCTGCACGCTCTTTTTCAACGTGTCGCCCACTACAGGAATCTTCAGCAGCCATCCGCAGGCGAACCGCTGCACGGAAGGTCGGTCGCCATAGATCTTCCACCACAATAGGGTTCCCGCACCCGCGAGCGCCGCGACGGTCAGATAGGTCGGGAAAGCCCTCGACAGCGAGATGATCCACCGGGTCATCGTCGGCAGTTCGCCTCCCATGCGCGAGTAGACCTGCTCGAACATCGGCACGATCACCAACACCATGAAAATCACGACGACGATTGCAGTAAAAAGGATAATCAGCGGATAGCTCACCGCGCCGCTGATCATACGCCGCTGCGCGATGCGCTTGCGGTAGTAATCGGCCAGAAAAGCCAGCGCCTCGTCGAGCCGGCCGGTCTGCTCGCCGATGCGCAGCACCCCGCAATCGAGCGGAGCGAAGCGTCCGCTCCGCTCGAAGGCGCGGGCCAATGCCTCGCCACGCACGACCGAGCGGTAGAGACTGCTGAGCAGCGTTTTTGTTTGTACATCCCGCTCTCCCTCGATCAACAATGAAAACGAGCGGCTGAAATCGAGTCCGGAGCCGAGCAGCGAGTGCAGCTCGGCGAACATGGCCTCCTTACGGGCGTCTTTGAGCGGATGGCCTCCGTGCTTGGGTAAAGCGAAAGAATCGTTCGGGTTCATGGCAGTTCGATCGTTCGGTTTAGGATATTCTCGTCTTTGTTACAGTACGGGATCCCGTATTCGCTTGCGTTCCGGCGCAGAACCGGGTATCGGAACGTGCACGATGCCGCAGTCGACACGGAACGCTCTCGGCGGCAATCCGGATACCGATAGGCGATTCGGTCGTTTCCCGGCAGGGGCCGATAATGTCTCGTGCGGTGTTGTGGATCGAAGGTCGTTGGCGGCATAAGATTTTCGGATTCTTCATTTTCGGGGACGTGTTCGCTTTATTTCGATTCCTCGTTCGATTCGTTTTCGTTTTCTTCGTATCTGTACTTCGCTTCCTGCTCGCTCAGCTTCTCGAGCAGCGGATCGGGCGGACGTCGGGGCAGGAATCCGATACTCAGTACGGAATCCTGTTCGGATCGCAGCTCGACGATCATCGTATCGATCCGCGCTCCGAGGACGGGTTCGGGAACGGTCCGCAGTCGGACGACATTCCGCAACAGCGTATCGGAGCGTTCGTCTTGCCGGACGATCAGCGCCGAGTCGGCCAGTGAGAGCCGGGCATGGATACCTCCTTTACGATAGAGCGCCAATGTTCTTTCGCCTTCCGAGATCAGGCTGTCCGAATCTCCCGCCAGATCGACCGTGCGGAAATAACCGGCGTACTGTTCGGTCTGTTCGGAGATCCGCTGCGAAGTGCGATCGAGAAAGCGATTCAGCAGCCCGAATCCGTCCATGATCGACAGAAAGACGACTCCGCTGAGAATCATCAGGATCAGTACCTCGACCAGCGTCGAGGCAGGCAGTCCGTTCCCCGCGATCCGAAGCCGAGGCCGGTTTCCCGACCCGGTTCGAGCTGCCCGCTTACGAGCACAGCGAGCGTCCGGCTGCCACCGCCGGTAAACTTCCTTCCTATCCGAAGCAGGACGTTGCTCGCTGTGCCCGGCACATGGCAATCGTCGCCCCGTAATCCGTTCCGGGCGGATAGCGCCCTGCGTGGAACGACCGGGACAACAGGTCCGAGCCCGTTCCGCAGAGCGCGCGGCCGGCCATAGTTGGCTCGGGCAGCCAGCGCGTCCTTCCGTCAGTCGCTTTCGTACGGTTTTGCAGTCGTACATTTGTACATTGTTAAACAATTGAATTATTTTTATAGCATCAGGCATGGAGCAAGACAGATTTGCTGTTGGTTTTAGAAACCGTGAATGACGTTCCGTCCCCATGCTTTACATCTCAAAACCGGACAGTTCGTTAGGCCATATAGAGCCCGTGTTTGCGACGATGGTTTACAAGATGTAGTTATCACTTAAATTCTTTTTATTATGGTTTACATCGGTATCGACATCAGCAAAAGCAGTTTTGTTGCAGCCTATCCGTCAGCGAAAGGTTATCGTACCCAGACTTTCCCGAACACAGCAGCGGGAGTGCGTAAATTCATTGCTACGCTTTTAGTAACAGAGTATCACTACGTCATGGAAGCCACCGGTAATTACGGGTTTCTGCTGCTGTATCTGCTTCATCAGAGCGGTATTGCCGTCAGTCTGGTTAATCCCAAGCAGATCAAGCATTTTTCCCGGATGATGATGGCCGTTACCAAGACCGACGAAAAAGACGCCTGTATGATCGCCATGTACGGGGAGAAGATGAATCCTCCCATCTACAAAATGCCCTCGCAGGCTATTCTGCTGCTCAAACAGAAGAAGACCGTTATCCGTCAGTTGCGTAAACAACTCGTCGCATCGAAGAACCTGCGTGGATCGCTTATCGTACTACCTTATCGGGACAAAGCCTGTGTGCGCACACTAGACAAGACCGTTGACTTTCTGACCAAGCAAATCGAGCAACTCGAAGCAGAACTGGCCGACATCGCATCATCCGAGTTCGACAAGCAACTCAAAGCCCTGACATCCATCAAAGGGATAGGCATTACGCTCGCTACGGCGCTGATCCTTACAACCGGAGGATTTACCTGCTTCGACAATGCAAAACAACTATCTCGCTTCATCGGAATATGTCCAACCCACCAACAATCAGGTACATCCGTAAATATCAAAGGACATATAAACCGGAATGGCGATGAACACCTACGATCTTTGCTTTATGTCGCCTCGTGGTCGGCTCTGAGATCAAATGCGGCCTGCAGGGAATGCTATCTCCGATTAAAGGCCAATGGAAAATCATCCAAAGTCGCTCTGATCGCTGTGGCTAACAAACTCGTCAGACAAGCTTTTGCAATCGTAACTACCAACTCAATCTATATCGACGGGTTTGTCTCGACTAAAAAATAATCTCTCGTCCATTTTTTTATCTTTTTACTTGTTTTTTAATACAGTTCGTCATTCATTGCCGATGATCGTGTTTCGGTCGAAACCGTCCGGACCGACCAAATACCGGTATTCCATTCTTTTGCGTCCGCCCGCGATTTTCACCGTCAGCGTCGCCTGCCATAGGGCTGGACAGGAAGCGTAGGGCTCGATGAGAACCGTCAGCGTTCCCCATCCGTAGGAGCGTTCGGTCTTGCCCTCGGAGAAAGCTCCCCGTCGGATTTCGCTCGCCGTGCAGGCGGCCCGGTAATCGGCTTCGGCGCAGACGATTCCGTCGGAGGGGCCCGCCGTTAGCCGGACGACGGTCTCCAGACTCGCGGCGAAGACGATCAGCAGCACGACTGAAGCGACGACCGCCTCCAGCAGCGAGGCGGCGGGAAGGCGGATCGACTGCCGTTTTGCCGGACTGCCGCATGAGCGGTACGGCGGCTGTCGCCGTCTCTTATCCCGGCTCCGTGCGTAGCAGGAACGCTCGGGGGACAGGAGGCGGCAGGCGCTTCCGCCGTCGGGCAGGCGAGCAATATCCGGCCATGCCCCTGTACACAGACATGGACCGGACGGGCAGACATTCCGTCGCCGAGCTCCGAGGCAGACCGGTCGCCGGTTCCGCACCGTCCTTTCGTTTCTTAGAGCACCCATCCCGCCTCCTTTCTCCGGTAGGCCGCCGCCCACAGCGGATAGGTCGCCGCCGGGTTTTCGAGCAGCGTCAGATCGTAAAGCATGTCTTCGTAGTACCCTTCGGGAGAGTAGTAGACCAGGCGGTTCGCCGCCATGCAGCCCGATACGATACCTTGCACCTGCGCCGCGCCGTCCGCCCACAGCAGTCCCCGCAGTACGGCCGTGCGGTCTTGTCGGTAGTTCGCGCGTTTTACATCGGGTCGACCTTCCCCGTCGACGATCGCATAGCCCTCGATGCGGCTGTCAGGGCCGATTTCGATGTAACGGTCGGGGTTCTCCCGCGCGACGAACACCCCCGACGGGTAATCGAGCGTCACCCGCCTCCCGATAAGCACCGTATCCGATGCAAACAGTTGGACCGTTCCGCAAAAGCCGTCCTCTACGCGGATCGTGCGTCCCACGACCAGCACATCGCGCAGACGGCAGGCGCTGTCGATGGACACCTCCTCTCCCAGCAGTACAGCCATGCCTTCGATCAGAGCTCCCGGCCCGAGGCTCCCGGCATCCAGCAGCCGGGGCTCCGTCTCGCCGAATCCGACGCTCAGACTGTCCGGCGTAGGCATCCATGCCCCGGGAGCTTCGAGCAGGCGCAACAGACTGTCGGTCATTCGGCGGGCATCGGTTCGGACCGGCGGAAGCTCCTTGCCGGCATAAGCGGTACGGGCTCCTTCGATCCGTTCGCCGCAGAAAAAGACCGAACGGATTTGTCCGTACTGCACGCCGTGGCGGGGAAGCCTCAAGCATCCGTGCAGCGAGGTGCGTCCCGCAAGCGACAGCGAAGCGGCATCAGTCGCATACCAGAGACCGCTTTCTTCGCCCGGCAAACATGCGAAGGGGGCGGCCGACCCGAACAGCCGGGTCGGAGCGATTCGGGAATCGGCCGCCTCGACGCGCACGGCCTCGTACAGTCCCCATGGCCGGACGGCGATCCGCACCCAACTGTCGGGCAGGCCGTCGTAAAGCCGCAGGCCGCCCTGCTCGTCGAGCCTTGCTGTCAGCGTACTGTCGGCGGCGTACAGAACGAAGGCCGACTCGACGTTCGCCCGTTGCCGCGAGAGGTAGCCCGCGCGGGAGAAGAACAGAAAATCGGACTCCCACAGCGCGAGTACGCCCAGCACCGAAAGCAGCATCAGTGCCGAGACGACCAGCACCGTAGCCAGTACGCCGGCAGGAAGGCAGGCCGAACGGAAAGCAGACCGTCCGGCCGGTCGACACGGCCTCGGGACGACCGCCTTGCGACCGTGACCCGGCTCCGGGTTCTCCGCCGGAGGGAAAACATGCGGAACCCCTCGGCACAGCGGACGGTCGGTTCTTGCCGAGTATGGTCCGATTCCTTTCATCGTATTTTTCATCGTACTATTTACCTTAGCAGCTATAAAACAGAACAGTCGAGATATCGGAGTTCGGAGTACGGAACAAGTCCGAGTATTCATCGGTCCGCGAGACCGGGAGCCGTATTCCGGCTCCATATTCTTTGTATCGGAATCCGGGCAGTTCACAGCTCAGGGAATTTTCAATCCGTATTTCCGACCGTCCGCCGCGAGCCATAGCGAATCGGCTCCGACCGCATGCAGTCTGAAGCCTCCGGCCGACTCGCCCTGCCGCAGCAGATGGGTCCGACCGTCGATCGAAATCAGATAACGGTCGGTGCCCTGTTTGCGAATCCGGCCCGTACAGGTGAGCTTGACGGCAGGACGTTCGTTCTTCGCTTTCGACCGTACGGGCGCTCTTGCCGAAACGGACCCCGGGACGGAAGGTTTCGCCGCAGCCGCACGCAGAAACGGATCGGGATAGTCGAGTCGCAGCGTATCGATGTCCACACGGGGATTGTTCCGGGCAACGGGCACGGCAGCCGGATCGGAAGCCGCAGGTTTCGGCCCGGAGAAAAAGAGCTTCCATGCCACGACGCCCCAGATACCGAGCGCTACGACGAGTAACAGGTATGTCAGCGGACGGGATTTCATGGCTCGGAAAGAGTTTCGTGACCTGAAAAGCGTTTTTTCGCCGATAGCATATCGGAGCGGAGTGCCCATGTCGGACCGGCAGGCCGCAACCCGCCGTCGCTCTCCGTCGGCCATCGTCTCTCGGCCGGCCCGAACGCGATACCTGAAATAGACTGCCGTGGCGCGCGACACGTGATCGAAAGCATCCCATTCCTGTCACGGCAGGACTCGAATCGGTTCTCCGGACCGTTCGGACGCTCAGGCCCGACGCCCCCCGCAGATTCAGTCGAGGGATTCGGCATGGCGAGCCCATCGCTGCCGGAAAGACCCTCCCTGCCCGGGACTGCGAACGCCTCCTGCATATCGTCCCCTTCCTCTGCGAGTTCTTGCGGATCGGAAAGCGATTGCGACGCGGGATCGACCCTCAGCGAATATACGCTCTCCTCGCTCCGGTAAACGCCGTTGAAAGCCTGCAGGCTCCACTGATAGTCTCCTTCGTCGAGCGTCAGTGAGAAGCGGTCGGCCGCATGGAGGGAGTCGGCGCGCAATGTCGTGTCGGCCCATACGCGCGAGGCGCGGGCGAAGCTCGGCGAGACGACCGTGAGCCGGTAGCTACGGGCTCCCGAGAGGGGCCGCCAGAGAAAAGTCACCTCGCCGGCTTCGATATGCGCGTCGTGCTTCGGTGCGACCACTTCGATCCGGGCCCGGTCGATATCTTGCTCGAAAATGTCGTCGCAGCCCGAAAGCAACGGCAGCAAAAACAAAAGCGCGCAGGCCGTCCGGAACAGGTCGGCGGAGCCCGTTCGACGGATCGGGATCGTCCCGGACGTCGGCCGGGATTCGGACTCGCACGTATCGGCCCCGCCTGCCGGAAAGTCTGCGGAGAGCCTTTCTGTCCGGATCGGCGTTTTGCGGTCGGATCGACGGGTGTCGGGCCGAAACGGCCGGAGGGAACGGTTTGTCGGATCGGATTTCATATCACAAGGGTTTACGGTTTATCGGTCAGTTGCTGGACAACGAGGGTCAACAGCAGCGAGGTCTGCCGTCCCCGGCGGACCGTTTTGAACCCTGAAGAAAGCAAACGGCAGCCGGAGAGTTCCCGTTCAGCCGCATCGAGGGTCCACAGCAGCGGAACGAAGCCTCCCGAAAGCACGATCTCGGCCGTGCGCAGCGTGAAGTCGTCGCCCTTGCGGGTCAGATAAGGCGTGTAGCTGACGATTCGGACGGAGCTATCCGGATCAAGGCGCTCCAGCAGATCGAGCAGACCGCCGCCGGCGATCAGTTCCACCGTATCGAGCATGACGACAGACGCATCCGGTTGTATGGAAGCGGAATCCGTCTCCGCGAGCGTCCGTTCCGCCCGGCACACCTCGCCCCACAGTGCGACCGTACGCCCCAACGATAGCCGGTACACGGCCGCAGGCAGCACGACCAGCAGCAGGACCAGACGCACGACTCCTTCGTATTTGCCGATCCGGTTCATAAGGCGACGGTAATCTTGAATTCGGTCGCACCGCTTTCGCGGTTTTGCTTCAAGCCTTCGAGCCGAGCTTCGTGCAGCGGCGGTTCGGAGCGTAATTCGGTCATCAGTTCCGATACGGCCGACGCATCGTTCGTTACGCCCCGGATCGAAAGGGTTTCTGAAGCGAATACGGGGTCTTTGCCTTCTTCCAACGTTTTGGAAAGAGGCTGCACGGCCAGCGAGGTCAGCGTGACCGACAAAGGCACATGGGAGGCCGCCCGGTCCAGCAGCAGGGCGTGACGGTACGGCAGCCGATGCGAAAACGCCGCTACGGCCGCTCGCCGCTGCTCGGAGCGGGCCTGCGATGCGTCCTGCCTCTTTTCCCGGGCGGAAAGCACGGTCCGCTGCTGTGCGCGACGCTCTTGAAGCGAACCGGAAGCAAACGTATTGACTACGAGCAGAAGCAACATTAGGCCCAGCACGGGCAGCCGCAGGCGGCGTTCGGCCGCTTTAGCGACCATGCGGCCTTCGGGTATAGGGCGCAGCAGCGTGCGCCATTTCAACGTATCGCGATAAAAACGTTCCGCCTGCCGTAGGGCCTCTTGCTCGGGATCTGCCGCCGCTCGCCCGTAGCGAACATCCATGAAAGGAATGCCGTTCTCCGCGAGCCGTTGCCCGAGCGGTTCGACTTGCTCGCGGCGAACGAAGCTGATACTCCCTGAATCCTCCTTTTCGTCCGAAAAGCTCCATGCGAACGTTTCGGGATCCGAGGTTACCTTCCCGACGATCGCCGTATCTTCGGTCGGCTTCGTGACGATTCCGTACCCGGAGACCGAAATCAGGACGGGACGGCCCGAACACTCCTTTTTCAGCGCATCGGCGTCGGGATCGGCGCACTCCCGCAGGATTCGGAGACCGCTTCGATCGAGACCGAGTACGAACAGGCGCATCGCATAGCGGTCCGCCTCCCCGAAGCGGATGCAGAGCACGGTCGAAGGACCGACGAGTCGTTGCAAAAGTTTTCTTTTCATGATTCAGTATGCTTTCCCAAGGCGCTCGTTCCGGTCGGGGTTTCCGGGACAGAGACCTGCGGTCGGGCGATTTGACGAGGGGTTGTTTTTCATTTTTATTCGACCACGGTCGGTTTGATGAATACGTTCAGCCGGCGTTCCTGTTTGTTGTTCTTGTGCGTGCCGAAGATCCATTTGAGCACCGGCACGCGGGCGATGAAGGGCAGCCCCTGCGAGCTTTTCTCGTGCGACTGCCGGTCGATGCCGCCCAGCAGCACCGTCTCCTCGTTTTTCACGCGCACCATCGAACGGAAACTGCGCGTGGTAGTCCCCGGCGGAGCCTCCTTTTCGGTACGGTCGGTGAACTCGCTTTGCGACAGGTCGATCGTCATCGTGATATGGCCGTCCTCGCTCACATAGGGCGTGATCGAAAGGGTCATGTTCGCCTCGACGCTTTTCCAGACATAAGAGGTCGACTGCACGGGGTTCTGCGTCCCCATGTAAGTATTGTTCGTCTCCTTGTAATACTGCATCTGACCGCTGGTGAGCACCGCCTCGCGGCCGTTGAGCGTCGAGAGCCGGGGCGTCGAACGCAGCTCGATCGTGCCGTCCTGCTCCATCGCCTTCAGGCTGGCATAAAAGTTCGGCGTCACCTTTCCGAGCTTTACGAGACCTATCTTACTTGCCAGACTGTTGACGGCTTCCGCCCCGAGCGTCATGTCGAGACCCGGGGAGAGCGTGCCTGCGGTCTGCGTTGGTTCCGTACCCAATCCGAGGCCTAGACCCGCCTCCCGCAGCACGTCCTTCGAGGCGTCGACGATCATCACCTCGATCGTGATGAGCGGCACGGTCCGGTCGATCGAGCGCAAGAACTGCTCGATGCGGGCTACCTGTCGCTGGTCGCCGCTCAGGATCATGCTGTTCAGATCGCCGAAAGCGGCCGTCTGCACCCCTTTTTTCAGGTTGTCGGGGATCGCTTCCGTGAGCTTGTCCACCGTGCGGTAGCGCATCGGGACGATGCGCGTTGAGAACAGGCCCTCGCGTTTCGCCTCGCCGAACATATAGACGCCTCCCTCCTCGTAGTAGGTGTAAGCCGTGCCCGTGAGCAGCAGGTCGAACAGCGTTTTCGCGTCGGTGTTTTTCAGGTAGATGCTCGTCTGCGCATTGACGGGCGTGATAAAGAAATAGTCGAGTTTCAACTGCTCGCAGACATCGAGTATGATGTCGTATATGTTGCCCCGGTCGATCATGGCCGTGATCCGACCCGTGCTGTCCACCGAAAGCTGAGAGGCTGCGAACTGCCGGCGGCGGACATAGTTCGAGGCGGGAGCGGGCGAGCCTCCGGTCTCGGAGGGCGACTCGGAAAACGCCCAAGCCCCGCTGCCCTTGACGGGGGTAACCTCCAGTTTGTTGATCTCGGCCAGCGAGCCGAGCGCCTCGGCGAAAGGCATTGCTGCGATGTAGCCCGATACGGGCCGTTCGTACAGCGTCTGCGGGACGATCAGGTTCACGCCCGTGCTGTCGGTGATGCGCCGGGCCACCTCGCGCAGCGGCACGGCGATCAGGTCGTAGCTGAGCGTCGAGTCGGAGCGGTCGAACCGCACCGACGGTTCAGGCGGCGGAGCGACAGGCGCTTTGTACGGAAAGACGGAGACGATATTCCCGATGACCTGCACGTCCAGTCCGTACTGCTCGCACAGAAACAGCAACAGCTCGTCGATGCGGGCCCGCGTGAAGTTGCAGCTCACCGTCAGGTTCGCCCCGTCGCGCACGCTCAGGTTCACACCGCCCACTTGGGCCACCGAGCGCAGCAGCTCGGAGAGCGGAGCCTCGCCCACCGACAGATCCACCTCGCCGAGGTAGGCCTCGTCGCGCCGGGTCAGCGTGTCGAGCCGGGCGCGGATCGCAGCGATACGGTTCGCACCGTCGGTCTGCGCCGACACGGCGGCAGGAAGACACAGCGTCCAGACCAGCAGAATCGAAAAGAGGTATAGGTTCTTCATAAGTTGCGTTTAAGTTGCGAGTCGTATCGGGTCGTTGTTTAAAGGCGATTCGGAGTATGAGCGGCGTATGGATTATCGATGCGTGATCCGTATTCACTCCCTGAGCAGCGGCAGTACCTCCTCGAGCGACGTCTGCCCGGAAAGGAACAGATCGAGGGCCGAATCTTTCAGCGTGGTGATGCCACGTTTCTCGAGCAGCGGAGCGATGTCGGGACGGCTCTCGCGAATGGCCTCGGCGAGCTCGTCGTCGATCGGGATCACCTCGTAGATCGCCCGGCGGCCCCGGTAGCCCGTGTAGTAACATCGCTCGCAGCCGACGGGACGGAAGTGCGTCCGGGCAGGCGCATCCCCCGTTCCGCATGATGCGGAGCCGGTCGGGGGCGACGGATGGCCGGAGTCGTTGCGGGCCGCTTTCCCGGCCGGCTGCGGCCCGGTTTTCTCCGAAGCGGAGATACCTGTGCTGTTGCGCGGGTCGGCCGGCGGGAAAGGCTCCGTCCGGTTCGCGTCCACATTGTCGACCGGGATTGCTGCTTCCGATATCCGTTCTCCCGCGCCGTCCTCCGCCTCCTTTCTATCGGAAGGAACCGGCCGAGGTCCGTACACCTGTTCCCGCTCCGACTCGGTCAGTTCCGCCTCCTTTTTACAGTCGGGACACAGCAGGCGGACGAGCCGCTGTGCGGCGCACAGAATCAGCGTGCCGGAGAGCAGGTACGGATGCACGCCCATGTCCCGCAGCCGCGAGACGCTGCCCCATGCGCTGTTCGTATGGATCGTCGAGAACACGAGATGGCCCGTCAGCGAGCTGCGGATCGCCATCGCCGCCGTATCGGCGTCGCGGATCTCGCCGAGCATGATGATGTCCGGGTCCTGACGCAGAAAGGTGCGCAGCGCAGCGCCGAAGGTCAGGCCGATCTCCTCTTTGAGCTGTACCTGGTTCACTCCCTCGAGCGTGTATTCGACCGGGTCCTCGATCGTAAGGATGTTGCCCGACTCGCGGTTCAGCCGCCGGAGCGTCGCATAGAGCGTCGTGCTCTTGCCCGAGCCGGTAGGTCCGGTGATCAGCGCCATGCCGTGCGGGCGCGCGATGGCCGACTCGTAGTCGGCGAGCTGCCGCTCCGAGAAACCGAGGTTCGAGAGCTCCAGCAGTTCGGCATGGCGCGTCAGCAGGCGCAACACGACTTTCTCTCCGTAAATCGTCGGAAGCGACGAGACACGCAGGTCGAACTTGCGATCGCCCCGGTGGTAGAGGATGCGCCCGTCCTGCGGCAGGCGGCGCTCCGAAATGTCCAAATTCGCCATGATCTTGATCTGGTTGACGATCGAGGCGTAGCCGCTCCGGTCGAGCACGTACTTCTCGATGAGCTTGCCGTCGATGCGCAGGCGGATGCGGCAACGCTCCTCGTAGGGCTCGAAATGGATGTCGCTCGCATATTCGTCGAATGCTTCGCCGATCAGGTCCGTAAGAAAGCCCTGTCCGCTGCCGATGCGGCTCAAGTCGGCCGTCCGCCCCGATATCGGGCGAGTCTCCTCCCGGCGGTAGTAGCGGTTCAGCAGCAGGGAGAGCTCGTCCGGCCCGACCGGTTCGATCTGCACCCGGAATCCGGACAGCACCTCGATCTCCTGAGACGCGGAAGCGTAGTCGCGCCCCCGCTCTCCGGCACACAGCACGATCCCGTCCCTGCGGTCGTAAGGCACGAGCCGGTAGTTCCACGCTTCGGCGGAAGAAAACAACTGCACGATCTCGGTCGGAATGCGCTCGGGAAGGGTCATGGCAACGAAATGTAGAAACGGTACGACAAGTAGACGATCAGCGGCAGGCTCAGAAACGTGACCAGCGGAATCGTCGTCTCTTTCCGGAAAAAGATCCGCACGAAGGTCCCGTAGAGCAATCCGCAGGCGAAGCCGCACAGAAGCAGCACGACATAGACCGGCAAAGCGAAAAGAGGGGTCAGCAGCAAGAGGAACCACACGTCTCCCGAACCGATGTATTGTCGAAAGAGATTTGCTTGTCGCTGGTAACGTAAGCGGAGATATACCCACACGCCGCCGAACATCCATCCCAGCAACAATACGTTCGTCAGCATATTGTACAGTATCGTCCGTGCCGGCAACATGAGTACAGCGGTAGACAATACGCATGAAGCGAATGCGGCAAGCCCGTAAGCCGGAATACTCCGATGCTGGAAATCCGACACGGCCAGCGAGAGGGCCGGAACGACCGGGAGCAGATATAGAGCTTGTGGCCACATCGTTCGTTAAAATGTAATGGGATTCGATCGGGACCGGGATCGCTCCCGGCTGCTCCGATCTCCGATTATAAAAAGGTTTGCGTGTTCGGTTTGCCGGTCAGTCTTTGACGGTCTCTTTCAGGTTCTTGTCCTGATCGATCTCCCAGACGTTGTACTCGCCGTCGCCGTCGAAATCCACCACGGCCGTCGCCGTCGCGCGGAATCCCCGCTCCGAAGCCTCGACGATCTCGATGCGGTAGTTGGCATGACCGCCCTCGGTGACCAGAGGCTGCTGCTCGAAGCCCAGCTCCTCGAGCGAGGCGGAATACTTCGAGTAGGTGTAGAAGTTGTTCTTCTCGAGCGTGTGCAAAAAGACGAGCTGCTGGGCTTCGGTACTCTTGGCACGAGAAATCAGCGGCATCAGGTTCGGCAGCGCGATCAGCACCAGAATCCCGATAATGACCAAAACAACGAGTAACTCCGGCAGAGAAAAAGCGGGAAGACGTCGGGAAACGATTCGTGTCATAATCCTAAGTTTGAATCAGTAGAATAATAGTTGTCGGGCGATTGCTGTACGAAGATCGGAAGCGAAAACGAATCGATTTGATAAGTATATGGTAACTACCCTGTTTTTTATGACGAAATATTCGATAAAAATCTAATCGTGAATACAATAAAAATTGCAAAGCCCATAGAGGAACTCCATATTTTATCTCACCGCACACGGTTC
>ENA-UEQR01000702-UEQR01000702.1-human-gut-metagenome-genome-assembly--contig:-NODE-702-length-20233-cov-8.247371_pt1 | contig 20233 bp, 24 predicted proteins | sample MGYA00242944_ERZ507941 | MGnify/ENA primary metagenome ERZ507941 (study PRJEB26167, sample SAMN06115398) | human gut metagenome | host: Homo sapiens | place: China:Chongqing | collected 2016-06-23...
TCTAAAGTACTATAATACTATATAATAATTATTGTCAATTAATCCTAATTAATAAGAATAAATGGTATTCTCTAAATAGCCATTTATTCTTATTAATTAGGATTAATTGACAATAATTATTATATAGTATTATAGTACTTTAGTCAATATAAAGCAGTAATCATTCCTATTTTTAAAATTTAAAATATTATCCTTTATTTTCAAAGAAACGCAAAAAATCAGGTTTAAAATTCATTAAATATCTAGTATTTATGTATCATAAAAAGTACAGTCTATTTATTGAGACTGCTTATTTTATCTGATACAATAAGGAAAATTGAGATTTTATTTTATAAGGAGGAATCAATAATGAGAGGTGTCGAAACCCGAATTCAGGAAATCAGACATAAAATCTTTACTGAGGTTGCACGTATGGCTTATCATACAGAATGGCCTGTTAAAGAACGTATGGAAGCTCTTCCATACAAGATTATTCCTGGCGAAAAAGGAAATTTCAGGAACGATGTATTTTTGGAGCGTGCTATAGTCGGAGAGAGACTTCGTCTGGCAATGGGTCTGCCTTACCGTAGTGCTGCAGAGCATTCACCTATATCAGATGGAATCGAGGCTGCCGACAAAGATGAAACCTACTATACACCGCCTCTTATCAATGTTATAAAATTTGCCTGTAATGCATGCCCTGAAAAAAGAGTACATGTTACAGACGGCTGTCAGGGATGTCTGGCTCATCCATGCATGGAGGTATGTCCAAAAGATGCCATATCGCTGGATCGCACGACCGGAAAATCTGTAATTGACCAGGAAAAATGCATAAAATGTGGACGCTGTGCAAGCGTATGTTCATATAATGCCATTATTGTTCAGGAACGTCCATGTGCAAAAGCCTGTGGCATGGATGCCATTTCTTCTGACGAAAACGGCAAAGCAAATATCGATTATGACAAGTGTGTTTCGTGCGGACAATGCCTTGTCAACTGTCCTTTTGGTGCGATTGCTGATAAATCCCAGATTTTCCAGACTATCAGAGCTATACAGTCCGGTGAAAAGGTCTATGCTGCAGTTGCTCCTGCATTTGTTGGACAGTTTGGTCCAAAAGTTACTCCCGGAAAGCTACGTGCAGCCATGAAGGCTCTTGGTTTTGCAGATGTATTTGAAGTAGCTATAGGTGCAGACCTCTGTGCCAAGCAGGAGGCCGAGGACTTCCTAAAAGAGGTACCGGATGAACTTCCTTTCATGGCAACCTCATGTTGTCCGGCATGGTCAGTCATGGCTAAAAAACTCTTCCCTGAGCATGCAAAATGTATCTCAATGGCACTTACACCTATGACACTCACTGCACGTCTTATAAAGCAGCATAATCCAGATGCGCGCGTGGTATTTATCGGACCATGTGCTGCAAAAAAACTTGAAGCTATGCGACGCAGTGTACGAAGTGAAGTGGATTTTGTCCTCACATTTGAAGAGATGACCGGTATTTTTTCCGCAAAGCATGTGGACCTTGAAAATATCGAGGAAGACCCTGCAGGTGTCAGCGATGCTTCAACAGACGGAAGAAACTTTGCAGTCGCAGGAGGTGTGGCACAGGCTGTTGTTAATGTTATAAAACGTGATCATCCGGATCAGGAGGTAAAGGTAGCAAACGCAGAAGGTTTAAAGGAATGCCGTCAGCTTCTTAAACTTGCAACTTTAGGCAAGTATCCCGGATATCTGCTTGAGGGTATGGCTTGTCCTGGAGGTTGTGTTGCCGGTGCTGGAACCATGCAGGCAATTAAGAAATCACAGACTTCTGTCGGATTGTATGCAAAACAGTCTACTCATAAAACATCAAGTGAAACTGAGTATATCAAGGAGCTTGACAAGCTTGTAGATTAATATCAATAAAAAAGAGGACATATGTATAAATCCATATGTCCTCTTTTTTATTACAGGTTATCTTATATAAAATTAGTAATAGTTATTATTTTCAAATTATATTCTCTTGATAACTTAAAATAATTATGCTATTTTGCGTTCAAAAACATATTTACTATCTGATGATAAATCAGACCTGAATATATAACCAAGCCTGTCAAACTTTTTTATATCATCAGGATTTTCAATATCATTTTCCGCCATGAATCGAACCATCTCACCACGAGCCATCTTAGCATAAGTACCTTTTGTTACCAGTTTATTTCCGGCTTGTTCGCAGAATGAAATTGTAATATATTTATCCTTCGGTGTAAGATACTTTTCTATACATTTAGAATATTCCTTTGATGCAAGATTAATTATAATTCTGCTTTCATCAATTACTGAACGATACAGCATATCATGCCAGTACTCATACAGATTTTTTGCATCTCCTATTTCGACCTTTGCCTGCATTTCTAAGCGATATGGCGTTACTCCGTCCATAGGTTTTAAAACACCGTAAAAAGCTGACAATATTCTTAAATGATTTTGTACATACTCAAACTGACTATTTTCAAACACGGATGGTGCCATATATTGAAAAGCAATTCCTTCATATGCTAAAACAGCCGGAGTAAGCCTGTTATAAAGATCCATATTTTCCAATCTGTTAAAGTTCTGCTCTGCAATCTTGTCATTACATTTCCAGATAGCTTTCAGTTCTTCTTTTGATTTGCTTTTCATCCAGTTTAATACTTCTGCTGTCTTATCAATATAGACAGGCAGTTCAACCGGTGCTAAGTTATCGGTATCTACAATCATCTTTTTTGCAGGTGATAAAATAATCTTCATTATGCCAATTCCTTAAGCATATTTTCAGGATCATCTGCCGCCTTGACTTTATCATTTGCCTTTATAATGATTCCCTGCTCATCAATAAGATAAGTAGTTCTTACTACACCCATAGATACTTTTCCATAATTTTTCTTTTCTTTCCAGACATCATATGCTTCAATAACTTTACGCTCCGGATCTGCTAATAGCGTAAATGCCAGTCCGTATTTTTCTTCAAATCTCTTGTGAGACGCTACAGAGTCCTTGCTTACTCCGAGAATAACAGCTCCCTTCTCAGTAAACTGTGGATAACGCTCAGAAAAGCCACATGCCTGCTTCGTACATCCTGGTGTATTATCCTTTGGATAAAAATATAAGATCACTTTTTTCCCTGCATAATCGCTTAATTTATGCACTTCTCCGTTCTGATCCGGCAATTCAAAATCCGGTGCTTTTATTCCTAACTCTAACATTTACTATTCCTCCGCTTTTGTATTTTCCACCTGTTTTCTTGTTCTTTTATTACCTGAAATCATTTTATGACCAGAATAGACTGCCATAATCATGCATATCAGAGAGCCAAATGCAAAGTATTTGTGTGCTGCTTTTAACCCTTTATATCCTGTATAAAAAGTTCCAACCATTGTAACTATTGCTCCGATTGACCAATATTTATGTGCTTTCATGATACACCTCCATATTTTATTATCAACATCATAATACAACAATTTATTATTTTTCATAGTTTTCTTTTATTTAAAAAATCACATAAGATTACTCTTGTATTGTTTTCAACTTCTTTAATCTTATAAACAACCTTATACCCTTCGGACACATCTCTTCAAGTTCCTCAAGGCTGTAACTTCTCAAATCATCTTTGCTTTTTATCCACATTCTAAACGCATCCATACATAGGAAGTCATCAAATCTGATATAATTCCTGCAGTGTTGCCTGCCCCATATTACTAAACTTTATAAAATACTCCTTTGGATATCCTCTCAATCCTTCTAATGACTCAAATCCATTTCTTCTGAGAATATTCTTAAAGTTCTGGTCAAGATAATCCACTTCAATTTCCTGATATCTTATACCTGGGCGGGCCCCCTCTAAGGAAAGACATCCTTCCTCTGTCTGAAAGGCTCCTGGTTTTCAGCCTATGCATGTTATACCACAAGCAAAACTTTTATCTCAATAATGAAATCATTCCCCTGTATTCTTGCACTTATATCTCCATTCATACGCTCCACAAGCTCTTTTGCAATAGATAAACCCAGTCCGGTTGAGGCTCTGCCTCTTGCCACATCTGCTTTATAAAAGCGCTCAAACACATGGCTTAAATCAATATTTTCAGGATGTTCCGTATAATTGCTGATTTTAAGCAAGGCGTAATTATCCTCACGGGTAAGCTTGATACTTATATTCTTTTCCCCATGATCAAGACCATTCTTTATGACATTCTGTATAACTCTCCTTAAGCCCTGCTTATTACCTGATATATACAGCATTTCCTCAGTAATACTAATATCTGGGCAGATGCCCTGCTTCTTCCATTCATCATAATAAGAAAATACAGCTTCTTTTAATATTCTGTTCATACAACAATCCGTAAGCTCCAGCTTATACGAATCATTTTTCAGCTTAGTGAATGTAAAAAGCTCCTCCAGCATTTCATTAAGGCTGTTAAGCCTTTCTCTGATTATATCAAGATATCTCCTCTGGTCATCTATATTGTCACATTCCTCTATAAGCTGGAAATACCCATCCAGTGATGTAAGCGGTGTCCTTATATCGTGTGAAAGATTAGTATATGTATCTGCAATCAGCTCTTCTTTTTTTCTGTACTCATTTCTTTCTTTTTTACGCAGGTCAAGAAGCTCATTCAATTTATCTGAAAGCTCACCTATTCCCCCCATATCTATTTCACGTTGAATCAGCTTGTTACTATCGTGTTCCATAAGAAACGACAACTGGCGGCAGATGTCCTTAATCTGCCGCTGGTATTTCCACATAATAAATGCCTGTATAATAATTATTACTGCTAATATTCCAATAATAATCCTCATTCTCTATATATCCCTTTTCTGAAAAATATAACTGCTTAATGACAGCATTATTATAATAAATACAGCTGCCACACACATTGAACTAACAACATCCTCCCTGCCTGCATTCATAGGAAGCATTGCCATCCTTCCAGTTACTGTATACCTATATACATTGAAATTATGAAGTCCACTTCTATTAACTACATAATCTATAAAGGCATACACAATACTCATTATATTCATGGTAAGACATACCGACAAGGTCATGCTTATGACATTATTTTTAATTATAACTGCTATCGCCATACATATTAACACAAATGCATAATGAAGCGTAAGTTCCGTTAAGAAATAAGGTATAATCTCCTTCCAGTTACCCCACATCACACATTTAAACGCAAGCATATTCGCTGCTGCCTGGAATACAAATATCCCTGCAAAGGTAATTGCTGTAAATAAAGCAAGTGCAACTGCCCTTGAAACAATAAGCATCCCCCTTTGTGACACCTGTCCACCAATATTCTTAATATAACCGCTCTTAATATCTGCTGTTGCAAACATAACCGCAAATATTACAAGAAAAAGTGCATAAAACTTCCCCTGTGCATTAGAAAAGAAAACATCCATTACCGTAACCTTCTTCCCTGGCTCCGTAGGTAATTCCACACTCATACCAATATTGACATTATCTGTATTCTGCTGCGAAAGCTGTTCCTTGTTGCTGTCATCTGCCTGTTGTTGCTCCCATTCCTTATTAACTGCATCATAATCTATTTTTGAAAGAAATGAGGTAAGCAGTGCTGATGCCAGCAATATAATCCATATTACATACATACTCTTTGTACGAAACATTCTGTATACATCCATCTTTATCATATTAAGCACGATTGTCACCCCCTGTAAGCCTTAAGAAATAATTCTCAAGTTCTTCACTTGTAATAGATATTCCTTTAACTGGAATTCCCGCCTTTGCAAGCTCCATGTTCAGTCTGGCACTTTCTCCCAGTCTTTCAAATATATGAATATGTTCTTTATCTATAACCTGATAGCTGCTAAAGCCCATATCATCAAGCACAGCAATAGCCTGCTTAGGATTATCAAGTGTAAGCTCTATGCGCTCACTGCATTTTTTCATAAGCTCTTCTCTTGTAAGCTCCTGCACAAGGCATCCATTATGAATAATGCCATAATCTGTAGCAAGCTTTGATAATTCCTCCAGAATATGACTTGAAATACATATTGTCATGCCACGCTCCTTTGCAAGCTTCTGGATAGTTTCACGCACCTCCACTATTCCCTGTGGATCAAGTCCATTAATCGGCTCATCAAGAATAAGCAGGTCAGGCTCGCCTACAAGTGCAAGAGCAATCCCTAAGCGCTGCTTCATTCCAAGCGAATAATGCTTTGTTTTCTTTTCTCCAACAGTATCAAGGCCCACTGTTTTTAACAGTTCTTCTATATATCCTTTTTTCTTAATCCCCGTAAGCTTACATTTAATGTTCAGATTGTCATATGCCGACATATTGCCATAAAGTCCGGGAGCTTCTATAAGACACCCTACTCTTGAACGTACCTTTTGTAAGTCCTTTCCCTTATACCCAAACATTTCTATTTCGCCATAAGACGGTGTTGACAGTCCGCTAATCATCTTAAGACAGGTCGTTTTACCGGCTCCGTTTCTTCCAATAAAGCCATATATCGCACCCTTTTTAATGTGCATATTTACATCATCAACCGCCCTGTGTCTGCCATACTGCTTAGTCAGATTCCTTGTCTGCAATAATAATTCACTCAAAGCTTTTTCCTCCTTTTCTTAACTGCTCTTATCATAAAAAATAAATCCTAATCAATCGCAAATAAATAGTAAAAAAAGAGTAAATTATTCATGCAGGCGATATCCAATCCCCCATATTGTTTCTATATATTCATCAGGTGTAACGGTCTTTATTTTCTTTCTGATATTGCTTATATGCACATCCAGTGTCTTTGTTTCACCCATATATGGCTCATCCCACGCATATTCAAATATATCCTCCTTGCTAAACACCTGCTTCGGATTTTTAAGCAGCAATTCCAGTATTGCAAATTCCTGTTTTGTAATCTTAGGAAGCACCCTGCCACCGATACTTACCTCAAAGGTAGAGCGTATAAGCACCATATCCCTGAACTCAAGCCTTCCGCTGCCTTGTCCTTCCTGTATACCAGCCTTTGTTTTTACTTCCGTTTCTGCTTCTATTTCTGCCTCTGCTTCACTTTTTGTTTCTGCCTCTATATGACGAAGCTGCACCTGAATACGTGCCAATACCTCTCTAATCTCAAAGGGCTTTGTTATATAATCATCTGCTCCGTCTGTCAGCACTCCGATTTTATCATCTATACTATCCTTTGCCGTCAGCACAATCACCGGAAGCCTTCCCTGTTTTCTTATCTCTTTTAAAACCTCTTCACCACTTGCACCAGGCAGCATTAAGTCAAGCAGTACAAGCGTATAAGCCTTTTCTTTTATATCCAGAAGCAGCTTTGCCTCTGTTCCTGAAAATGCCTGTTCACACATATAACCTGCCTTCCTAAGTACCTCACAAAGAAGGTTATTAATATTTATATCATCCTCTACAATTAATATATTAGGCATAATTTTTACTCCTGTCCGATATTGTTTTATCACTGATTCCCTGTTTAATCTATATCATAATACAAACATAAATCATATTGTTTCATAGTTTCTACATTTCGATATTCATGCTTCTCATAATATCCTATCAGCTTACCTTCATCTCTGAGTGCTACCATGTAAACATCTTTATTCTGTTTCGCATTTATTTTTCACATTATAACATCTATCAAATTGATCCGCACTAAAAAAGGACGCAGAATCTCTCCCACGTCCTCAAGACTATCTGGCTTTATCTTCTCTCACCTTCGATACTTCCTTTATTTCATATCTATACGATATAAATTAAGTCTCTCCTGTTTCGTATATCTCCTTAATATAAAAATGCAATCATGCGAGAGTTCTCGTAGATTGCATTTTTATTAACAATACTATTTTATTAGCGTTTACTTTTCTTCTCCTTTTGCTACTGGTATTATGAATGTATAAGCATAATAATGTATCCAATTATTAATGTCATTATTCAGCATGTATTGAAGCATATCGACTGTGCTAATCCCTGATCTATTAAATTTTCTAAATACTTAGGAATCTCAAATTTTACAATGCGAGAATTTGCCATATATATTGAGAAAATAAGATATTTAATGCTTTTATATTCAACAGTTTCTGTAATATCTAATAAAAATTCATCTATTGTCTGATGATTGAACAATCTCTCCAATCACATCACACTCCTATTTCTCACATTTTCAAAACTCTCAATCCTGTTGAGAGTTTTTCACCTCTTCCTCTGCAATATCATATAACTCAGCTAGTTTTCTCTGCAGAATACTCTTATCAATCAACTTAGTTTCATATTCAGCAATCATTGTCTGCGATAAACTTCTACTCAAAGAATATTCAACGACATCCGTATCAGCATTTTTACAAAGAATCATTCCTACACTCGGATTTTCATGAGGCTTCTTAATATCTCTATCCAATGCCTCCAAATAAAAGTCCATTTTTCCCATATATTCAGGTTTGAAATCATCAATTTTTAAATCAATTGCAACTAAACACTGTAACTCTCTGTTATAAAAAAGAAGATCTACATAGTAATCATTATTTTCCACTTGGACATGATATTCTTCATCAATAAAAATAAAATCTCTTCCAAATTCAAGAAGAAAATTTTTCATATTTTTCAAAATTGCTTTCTTTAAGTCATATTCTTTATATGGTTCTGAAAAATCAAGAAACTCTAACATATACATATCCCTAAGAACACCTGTCATATCTTTACTTTCGATTGCAGATGGGGCTTTTCCATTAGATAAAAGCAACCTCTCATAATATCCACTATCAATCTATCTCGCCAGTTCTTTTGCCTTATATTTTTCCTTTGACGCAAGTTTTAGATAAGTAAGAGGAAATTTTCTCTAGTGCCATTATTCTTATAATATATTTTCAGGCTTATACATGCGTCCTGTCCAACCCATTCCACTTGCCCAGTCTCTTATTTCATCTCTTTCTTCCTGATTTCCCAGTCTGCTTGTCATTAAGAAATCAATATACCCGTGTACTCCACCGACATCATCCATAACAGGGAGGCCGTCTGCAAATATGCATATTGGTTTTCCTTTTATCTCCACTGTTTGAATAATCTTTGATAACAGTTCATCTTGGAGATGATCACTCATATCATACGCTCTGGCTTCCTCTATAAGACCTTCCTCATTGGAAACTACTACAAAGCCGTCTACATTTCCCTCAAATGCTGTGTCTAAACGATTCTTTGTATAATATTTTTCCTCCATGACAATATCAACTTCCCATCCATCTCCATAATCATAATTATATTTTAGAGATTTTGTAATTGGTGTTACTTCGATTTCCTCGTTTACCTTTGCTAGTCTTTTTGCAACAAACTGTACTGCTTCTCTAATATCATCTGGAACTTTTTCATCTTTAGCAGCCAAGACCTCAGTTACCTTCAATCGCTCCAGAAGTTCGTCCATTCTGCTCTCAAATCCCAGTCCAACCTGTTCAATCGTTGCATCTGTCACAGGAATCATTTTATCTTTCTGCTTAGAAACATCAATTCCATTCTTTTTCATTTCCATCCATTCATCAAAAGATGGAGTAACTCTAATTACCGGATTTTCTGTAATTAAACTTTTTGCTGTAGCATTTGCAAATGCATAATGTTCCCACTTACCACCGTAGGAATAAGGTGCTGTATATTTCTTGCGAAACCATGTCTTGATGCTGACTCCTTGCTTATAATCATCATCCCAATAGATATCTTCAAAATCATCGCACGGAAAGCGAAAATACACACCACACAAATCTATCCAATCCGTTAGTTTCCCATCATATAGAGTTCTTCCATATTCATCCTGTCTATTCTTTCCACCAGTCATCTTCTGAAAAACTTCTTCTGGCAAAAGATACTGATGTAGATGACTGTTTTGCCATCCAAAAGCACGCTGAATCACATAATGCAGTGCATGTAATGTAATATCAGCCGGGACAAGTATCTCCCTAATAATACCTTGCTTTACTTTTCCATATCTATTAAGAACAACTCTGTCTTTAACATCTGTTTCCTCCAGATTCAGGGAAAGACGTAATTTTAATACAGAATACTTCTGTTCTGACATTTCTTCACTCTCCTTTTTCTTTATTCTTTCTCCATCTAATTTCTTTTGCACCCGTAAAAGTTCATGCTCTGGCATAACCCTTATTGTCCCAGCAGGCTCATCATGCTGTTTACTCTGTCTGACTATTTCATCGAATTTATTGGAAACTTGACTGTCCGCTGCTATATACATACGTCTTCGATAATCTTCACTTTTTTTTGAATTATATGACCGACTTTCTCCATAACCAGTTTCCGTTCGTGTATATGGCAGATATGCTTGGACTGTTTTCTCTGATATCACTAACTGCTTTGCAATCTCTGATGTAGTCATCCCTTTCCGAAATAGTCCTCCAACTTGTTCAGATGTATGACTACTCCATAACCCCTCAGTTATCAGTATCCTCTGAGCTCTTACAAGTGAAGTCCCCACATTTTGTGCGGTTTTCTTTACAGAATTGGTAATCCTATAGTCTGCAATTACTTTTTGATATAAGTTTTCATCTTGAACCATATGAGCACCTCCATATCTTAGATATAGTATATATGCGGTTCTTTTTAGTGTCAACCTAGTATTTATGTTTTAAATTTGAGGCATATACTACTAAATAAAGTATATGCCCATTCGCTCACATTACCAAATCAATATCCATTACATCATTTGCAATAATTATTTTCTGCCATCTCAATAGTAACATCGGTTAAATCTCAGTTAGAGTCTCGGTTAAAAAAAATTCTCAACCGAGATCAAACCAAGAGGTCATCCTAATTTCTTTTTAATTTAGGTTTTTCTTGGTTAATCTTGGTTAAATTACATCCAAACTAAACCGAGCTTAACCGAGCTCTACTTTAATACCCATAATCATGAATCTACACTTACAAGACTTATGCTTATAAATGACAAGCTCAGATAAAAATAAATCATTACACAGTGACCAAATTCTCGTGCAAGCGCGGATATTAACTCGTTGCTCACATAAATACAAAAATAAAATCCTGGTTTCACTCCGTATAACTTGCCATCAACCTTAAGACTAACCGCACATAACGATATGCATCCACGCTTAATACGTATGCCTTTTATCCTTTCAGCTGCCTGGACTGCCATATTTCCACCATACTTTCCATCACCAGCAACCGGCATTTCTTGAAGCAAGCTGGACACGTATCTGATGATGTCTGCCTGTTATAAGATGAATATCCAGCCTTGATATGTCTACTTCTTCACCCTTGCTTTTTCTATATGTAAGAACTTCACTTACAAGATCCATCTCAAACGACTTTCCGCTCTGCGACAGTTGTCCCGCCGGCTTGTTTAATATAATCTTATCTTTATCCTCGTATACTATATCCATCTTAACTAATAATTCCAATACTCTTAATCCACTTTGTAAAAAGTACTTTCCACTCACCAGTCTGTGCAAAATCATCACCACAGCCATAACCATGGCCACCTGTTCTGAATATATGAAGTTCAGCACTTACCCCGGCTTTTCTTGCTGCCATATAAAAGCCCACACTGTTCTCAGACAATGTTGTTCTGTCATCATCCGTTTCACATATAAATACTGGCGGCATATCCGGTCTTACAAGCTTATCCGGATTATACTTATGCAGTATCTTTGCCTTACTGTCACTGATTCTCTCAAGCACCTGTTCCTCAGACATATATCTTTTGCCTGCTTCAATACAATCGTCAATACTTATAACCGGATATGAACAAACAGCAAAATCTGGTCTTGCTGATAGTTTATCATATTCATCCTTATACTTATAATCCGCATACACATCACTTTCATACGCTGTTGATAATAACGCTGCCATAAAGCCTCCTGCTGAAAAGCCCATAACGCCTATCTTAGCTTCATCTATACCGAATTCCTGCGCCCTTCCTCTTATAACTCTCATTGCGCGCATAGCATCTATAAGTGGGACATCCTCTGCATTATCATGTTCATCTGATGGAAGTCTGCATTCAAGAACAAATGCAGCTATTCCCATACTATTAAGCCACTTTGCAACATCTTCACCTTCAAAGTTGTATACAAGGCGTCTGAACGCACCTCCTGGAATAATCAATACTGCCGGAATCCTTTTTCTGTCTGTACTGTTACCAATACCATCAGGTATATAAGGAACAATATCCGGATCTGTAATGTTCTGCACTATATGCTTTACTCTTCCATCAGGCATATCTTCAGTATAATATTTTCTTGTAAGCTTAAGGTTCTGCGAACCCGGAGCCCCATGCTCAAACAGCCTTATCTTGTTTACTGGTGTCTTAAACACCTCATTCTGCGTATCTGTCATATCTACTCCTCCCTGCTCTCAAGAAACAAAAGCTTATTAGCCTGTATGCTCAGCTCATCATAATGCATAAGCATATCACTCTCATCATATTCTTCTGAAATCACTTTATAGCCTTCAAACCTTATAAGATTCTTGAAATATTCTTCCACATCTGCTGTCTGCTTAACAACAACCTCACTGAATGCCACTCCCTCTTCTGACTCCTGAAAATCTGGTCTGTAAAGAAGCTCACCGGTAATTATATTTTCTTTATCGGCTACAAATACAGCTTTGGCATAATATTTGTTACTGTCCGTTGTCGCAAGACGTATTCTTCTTGGTGGTGCCATCGTCTTATCATTCATGGCATTCGCTTTTCTGACTTCTTCTGAATCAAAATAATCCTTTTCAATTATCATATTTAACCTTCTTTCTGTCATATAAATCACTCATAGTTTTACAATATCCAAAACAGGACGATATATTTAAGGTCCTTATGGATATATGTTCTAAACAGGCTTTTGTATTAGGAGAAACTATTTTTCCATTTTTTAGCCCCCAAAATGGAATTTATTTTTTCACTTTCTTTTCCCCAGTTTTGCATTAAATAAATTCATTTTCTTCTTTTCACCTTGCTTCTTTTTGAAAAAATATATTTCCTTTTTTATGAAGAATTTCGGAAAATTAGATTTGCGTGATACAAAGAAGTAATTGTCTACCACAATGCTAACTCACATAGTGCTAAACGTCAATTATTTCTTACCATTATATTTCATCTGGTCTGACTTCTGTTGAATTAACTTCACGCACCATCTGCATCATATAATTTTTATTCATATCACCATTATCAGGAACTAATATAAGTTCGTGTATGCTGCTTGGTAAAACATATAGCCCTTTACAATTATTAAAGCCAGCTAATTATGAGATATCAAAAACAAGGAAATACAAGAATGATATTGGAAAGATAGAAAACATGGAATACGATAAAATATCCGATTTTTATACATGTAAGAATAACAGCAAACTTACAGTATCACATATAAGACACAATAAAACTAAAACAGGACATGCAGTTCAGAAGATACCTAAGCAAAGGGACTGCGAATGTACTCACTGAAAGTACTCTTTTAGCAATTGCAAGAAACATAAATAAACTTCATAATAAGATTCAGAACGGGAAGACAGGAACACATTTATTTCCTTTAAAAAGTGCCTGAATTTAGAAATATCAAAATAAAAATTTTTAAAACCTATATAGGTTTATTAAAGTACGCCAATTTTTGGAACATCCCATTCATTTTAATAAATAGTAACTTATCACCAGTAAACAAGCAACTTAAAGCAACTTTTATCTGGTTCAGTTTTGGTTCAGATAAAAAACCAAACTGTACTAGTTTACACCAATTTACATTAAGTATTAGTATATACATTTTTTGCCAAACCGCTTAAATACTGCATTCTAATTTCAAGCAATTATACTATTCGTATGATTACATTCTGTCGTGGAATGTTCTAGTAATAACTGTTGCAAGTGGTAATAATCTGCTCTTTAATATGCTGATAGCATCTTCACTTATAAATCTTGCACCACTTGTCGCCACCATAACTGGATCAACAACTATATTTCCTGCTTTATACTCTGTAAGCTTATCTGCTATTACCTGAATCAGTTCACCTGAAGCAACCATTCCTGTCTTGACAGCATCCGGATATATATCTGTAAATATACCATCCAGCTGCTCTGCTAAAAACTTAGGAGATACCTCCATTATATCTGTTACACCAGTAGTGTTCTGTGCAGTCAGGGCTGTGATTGCACTCATCGCATATACACGATTAGCTGTCATTGTCTTTATATCTGCCTGTATTCCGGTCCCTTTTTAGTCTTTATATAATCTATGAGCCCCGCCTGTTCAAGCTTTTTCCTTAATCTTGTAACATTAACAGTCAACGTGTTATCATCTGCTATTTTAACATCATATCCCCATTTTAATAACTGTTCACATACATTATCAGCTATAATCCTGTCATCCTCAACTATTAATATTTAATACATAGACTCACCCTGCTTCAATGTGCTTCATTATTGTATTATTATTTACAAGCTATTACATTAAGTATATATTCATACATTCTCTTAGTTGAAGATATGCTTAAGTGTTCCTCAGTTGTATGAATATCAAAAATATCAGGTCCCATTGATATGCAGTCAAGTCCTTCTATTTTGCCTGCAAGTATACCACATTCAACACCTGCATGAATAGCCTCGATAGTTGGCTTTTTACCATACATCTGTTCAAATATCCTTACCATGTCATCACGCAGCTTAGAATCCTTCTTATATTCCCATGCTGGATATTCACCTGTAAATTCAGCATTTGCCCTGAATGCTTCACTAATGAATTTGATCTGGCTCTTAAGATTCTTTAAAGCAGCCCCTACAGAACTTCTAAGGGAGAATCTAAGACATATACCTGATTCATCTAGTGAAATCACACCAAGATTAAGCGAAGTTTCCACAAGATTATCTATATCCTGGCTCATTCTCATTATTCCGTTAGGTAATGCCTGTATAAGTGAAACTGCCATTATGCTATCTTCATATGTTACTGCCTCTGTGCTGCAGCCCTCTGATATATCTACAACACACTTTAAGTCTGCATCAGATGTAGCAAACTCTTCTTTTATCTCTTTTGCTGCATTCTCAATAGTTGCTTTAACCTCTGCTGTCTTGTCTGCTGCTACAATAATCTCAGCCATACATTCTCTTGGAATAGCGTTATCCTTTCTTCCACCGTTAAACGCTGCAAGATATACATTATTGTCTGTGATAACATCCCTTAATATTCTTGACATAAGAACATTCGCATTACCTCTGCCTTTATCTATTTCAACACCTGAATGGCCTCCTGTCAGTCCTGATAAAGTAGTACTAAGCTTTGTTCCAGTAACCTTATTTTTATCAAGCTTTAGTGTAACTCTGCTACTGCAGCCACCTGCACAGCTTGCAAGCATGATTCCTTCTTCTTCACTATCCATATTAAGAAGCTTTTTGCCCTTTAACATAGATACATCTATGGAAGAAGCACCTTCCATGCCTACTTCCTCAGATACTGTACACACGAACTCAAGACGTGGATGTGCGATACTGTCGTCATCAAGTATTGCAAGTGCATAGGCAACAGCTATTCCATCATCACCACCAAGCGTTGTTCCCTTAGCAGATATGAAATCACCATTTACCTCAAGATCCAGTCCATCCTCATCCATATTCTTATCACAATCAGGTGTCTTCTCGCATACCATATCCATATGTCCCTGAAGTATTATAGGTGCTGCATCCTCATAACCCTTTGAGGCTTCCTTTATTATGATTACATTGTTAAGTGAATCCTGATAATATTCAAGCTTTCTTTCCTTAGCGAAATCAACAAGATAATTGCTGATTTTTTCTTCCTTATATGATGGATGTGGGATATTACATATATCCTCAAAAAAAGAAAATACATTTTTAGGTTCTAATTCAGATAATACTCTCATAACAATGTCTCCTTTAAAATATTTATAATCTACAAATCTATTTTATTCATTTGTTTATCTGCTTATTTATTTGCCTATTTAGCTACTTATTTATCTTGTTCATATATACAATAAACTGATTCTTATGAAGCAGCTTTATAAAATAACACAATCTCTCATACAGCGGCTCCGCTTTATCTCCAAAATGCTCTTTCACAAGCTGTCCTATATCATAAATACTTCTTACACCATCTATGCTATGCCATACAAATGTACCGAAATCATCTAGTTCGATGTAACTATATCTGGGCTTTCGTGCAATAAGCTGCGCTATTCTGTTAAAAATCCCCTTATTGTGTACTTTGACTTCTACATGACCTTTTTTGTTTTCCCTGCATTCGAACAACGAATTATGCTTTGGAACATAGTCTAAGTAATTATCCTTCTGCTTAGCCATAAATCAAGCCTTCTCCTTTAATCCTAGAAAATAAAAATCTGCCGGCAAAATAACCGGCAGACTCATTATAACATATTATTTATTATTTTGTCTTCTTTTCTTTTTTGTTAATAAATGCTACTAATGTTGCAACAAGACATGCAAAGAATACAAGTCCTCCGATATTACCAAGATTAATAATCTTTGATATATTAATAACATCGCCAAGAGTATCTGCACCAACAGGAATAATAGCGAATACCGCTAAAAGGATACCAACCAGTCCTTCACCGGCAATAAGACCTGATGAATAAAGTATTCCCTGATTAACCTTAGCCTTACGCTCTTCTTCTGTAATACCTTTCTTCTTATCAACGTAAAGTCTTACAAGTCCACCAACCATAATAGGTGTACTTAAATAGATTGGAAGATAAAGTCCTACTGCAAATGGAAGCACAGGTATCTGAAGAATCTCAACTACTATTGCAATTGCAACTCCTGCAAATACAAGTGACCATGGAAGGCTGTTACCCATAACACCTTCAACAACCATCTTCATAAGAGTTGCCTGTGGTGCTGGTAATTCTGTTGAACCATAGCCCCATGCTGCATTAAGTAAATAAAGTACTCCACCAACTGTAATAGCTGATACAGCTACACCAATAAGTTCACCAGCCTGCTGCTTGTAAGGTGTTGCACCTACTATATAACCTGTCTTTAAATCCTGTGATGTATCTCCTGCTATAGCAGCAATTATACATATTACAGAACCAATACTTATAGCCGCAACCATACCCTTCATTCCAACAGCACCTGTTGCCTTAAGAATCGCTGATGAAATAAGAAGTGTCGCAATAGCCATACCTGATACAGGGTTATTTGAGCTTCCTACTAAACCAACCATACGTGATGATACAGTTGCAAAGAAGAAACCAAAGATAATAATAATAATCACACTAAGAAGATTTACAGGAATAGCTGGGATTAACCACATAATAATAGCAAGTACTCCGATTCCTAATACAACAAACATCATAGGAATATCCTTAGTTAATCTTGATTCTACTCCATCTGCCTTCTTACCATATCCCTTAAGTGCCTGCTTAAATGTCCTTACAATAAGTGGTAATGACTTAATTAAGCTTAAAATACCACCAGCTGCAACTGCACCGGCTCCAATATAACGTACATAATTGGACCATATCTGTGATGGACTCATCTGTGAAACTGGAATAAGTGCTGGTCCAATGATATTATCTCCACCGAATAATGCGATTAATGGCATAATCATAAACCATGCAACAGAACCACCTGCAAGAAGGTATGATGATACCTTAGGTCCACATATATAACCAACTCCTAAAAGTGCAGGTAATACATCTGCACCTACTGCTGAACCCTTATATGGTTTAATTGTAAAATCAACCTCACTTGGGAACACCTTAAGTCCATCTGCTATAAACTTATAAACAGCAGCAATACCAAGACCTGCAAATACTGTGCCAGCCTTAGCACCACCTTCTTCACCTGCAACTAATACCTCAGCACATGCCTGTCCTTCTGGATAAGGTAACACACCATGCTCCTGGACTATCAATGCACTACGAAGTGGAATCATGAATAATACTCCAAGGAAACCACCGATTAATGCAATAAGCGCTATCTCAACTAAAGAAGGCATAGCTGTACCTTCCTCCTGCGCCCACATAAATAATGCTGGAAGTGTAAATATAGCACCTGCTGCAACCGATTCACCAGCAGAGCCAATAGTCTGTACCATGTTATTCTCTAATATGGAATCTCTTCTTAATATAAAGCGGATAATTCCCATTGAGATAACCGCTGCTGGTATGGATGCAGAAACTGTCATACCAACTCTAAGTCCTAAATATGCGTTAGCACCGCCAAATAATATAGCTAATAAAACACCTATAATAACAGATGTAACTGTTAACTCAGGCATAACCTTATCAGCTGGAATATAAGGCTTGAACTCTTTCTTTTCGTTCATACTCTTTCTCTCTTTCTTAATATTCTTATGCAAAAATCGCATATAATATAATATTATTAAAAAAATATAAAAATGTCAAATATCTTTCAGATATAAATTGTAAACCGTAAATAGTAAACATAGCTTTATTCCTATGCAATTCCTGCAATCAGAACTTTGCAAATATATTAGTACTATTCTTAAGATTCTGGGCAATACTCTTGTTTTCTATCATTTTATTGCTGATATTGACTATATCCTCAACAAGATCCTGTGTGCTTATTCTTCAAATTTCACATCCTGAAGATTATCTCTTTGAGCTGTAATTCCATCTGCACACCACTCATAGGTATTTGTAAATATCTCTGGTGTATGAACCATTTCAAAAAGATAAGTTCGATCTGCATTTCCATAATTGCCAAGATCTTCAAGTAGTTTCTGAATTCCTGTTCCAATACTCTCTCTATTTTCGACTTTGTCAATTTCTTTTAAAATCCGCATAATATCTCCTTCTCCTGCAAGGATATTGTAGTTCTGCCTATTCAATATCCTCTTTCCATAAATAGATGTTCATATCCATGCTCGTCGCATATCCTCTGTCTGTGGAGAATTTTGTAGAATAAAATGAATCATCCTTGTACATCTGCAAAAGTTCTCTTGCAAAAGCTTCTTTATCCCCGATATGTCCCCGGTTAGCAACCACTGTAATATTTTCATCTCGATTTACGGAAAATGTTCCTACCACATCCGGTTCACCTCTCTTATGACCGGATTCAGTTTTACCATAAATACTTCCCGCAGCAATTATCAAGATCACTGCTCCTGTTATCACTGCAATTATCTTTTTCTTCATATTTTCATTAATTTCCTTTAAATTGTTTTACTGCGTAATTGACTACTTCTTCCGGTGTAGGTCTGTCTCCTTTAAGTGTCATTTTCTTCCATTCTTCCTGCACAGCCGGATCGGGATTATCAAATCCTGCATCTATGGCTATCTGCATTTCTCTGCGTACCTCTTCTGGTGTTGTGTTGTACTTTTCTGCAATCTTCTCATAAATAGTTTTCTCTCTCATTCATTTTCCTCCAATATATAAGTAGAATTACACCTTGTTCTATAGAACTAATTTAGCATATTTCTATTATCATGAAAAGACACTTTACCACTTAAATCTGAATAAATGGTCAAAAAAAGAAGAGCTACTTGCTCTTCCCAGTTTGTCATATTACTCTTCCAATAATGTATGAATTACTTTGATGATTTTTTTCTGCTCTTTGATCGGAAGTTTTTCAATTTTTTCTGTCAGCTCATTGGTAACACCTGTAACTGAATGTGCCACAACATCAATCAAAAGAGTATCTGCTGAAACATCTAATACATTTGCAATTGCAACAAAGGTATCCAATTTTGTAACTTTCAAGCCTCTCTCTATTACACTCACATGCGTTGGACTTAAATTTACTAATGCAGCCAGTTCCTCTTGCGTGAGATTTTTTGCTTCTCGTGCTGATTTGATTCGCTGTCCTACTGCTTTCAAATCCATCGTAACACCTCCTCCAGAACGAATAATCGTTCTGAATTTAGTATACTTGTGGATATCTTAAATATACAGAATCGCAAAGCCAAGTTCTAATTCTACAGAACTATATTCAAAGTTTTTCTTTGCATTTTCGTAAAAAAGCGTTATGATTGATTCAGTTAAATCAAAGGAGGTATCAAATCATGAAATCACATAAATACTGGTCCTTAGGCGCACTTTTCTGTATGTTGGGATGCATTTATTCTGGAATCAAAAAATCTATGACTGCGCATAAATACTTTGCCTATTCTTCATTGCTTTGTATGGGCATGTCCATTTATTCCGGTCACAAACTGGTTTCTCCAAAGAAGAAAAAAATCACTAAATCAAATAATAGTGAGAATAGTTAAACAAAAAAATTCCTTTCTTTATCTTTATTCTCCTTGCCCTGCGGGACTAGTATGATTTT
>ENA-UEQR01000760-UEQR01000760.1-human-gut-metagenome-genome-assembly--contig:-NODE-760-length-19426-cov-9.056489_pt1 | contig 19426 bp, 15 predicted proteins | sample MGYA00242944_ERZ507941 | MGnify/ENA primary metagenome ERZ507941 (study PRJEB26167, sample SAMN06115398) | human gut metagenome | host: Homo sapiens | place: China:Chongqing | collected 2016-06-23...
TTTCATTAAGCTCTTTGTTTAAAAGACGATTGTGCTCCTTCGTAGATGAATAGCTGCCGTTGTCTGAGATGACTACAGAGTATGCAAGCTGATTGTAAGCAAGCAGCTCACCATTTACATCGTATATATTGCCTCTTGATGCCTCTATGGACAGCGGCTTTTTAATCAGCATTATGAAGTTTTTCTGATAATCTGCACCTTTAATAATCTGAAGGGTAAAGACTCTTTCGGCAAGCAGGGCAAACATGAAAATAATTACTGCTGCTAATACAAAATGTCGATATCACTGAGATCATAGCGGGAATCGTCCAAAAGTCTTGAGCTGAAAAATTTCTTCAGAAAATCTTTTATATCATAAATCAAATTTCTTTGCTCTCCTTTTCTCGTGTGCTTCCAGCTTCTGGTTTACCTTAAGAAATGCCAGATACAAAAGTATACTGATAACCATTGTGTATACAAATTCAGGTATGATAATTGACTTCAGATAGTACAAAAAGCTAAATCTGCCACGCAGTAAAAACATGAAAAAGTATACTACCAGATTGTAAAACAAATCGCTGCCTCCTATCAGAAGCATAGGAAGCTTTATATCGTCAGGATAGAATCTTTTTTGGAATAATCCATTGATAAAACCGATATACATATATATTAAAGCATACAGTCCTATATAATTTCCGCAAAATATGTCAATAAGCAGGCCGCAAAAGAAGCCTACCCACAGTCCTTCCTTTTTGCCACGCATAAAGCCAAAGGATGATACGGCTATAATCAACAGGTTTGGTGAGATATTGGCAAAGGAAAGAGTCTTAAACAGCGTGGTCTGCAATAAAAAGCATAAAGTTATTATTATAAATAAAACAATTCTACGTCTCATGCTGCTCCTTACTTATTTTCAGTTGAATTTTCAGTCTGGCTGTCACCGGCTGTTTTTGTACTTTCGGTGTCGTCAGCTGTCTTAGTGTCGCCGGTCTGCTTAAGCTGTGTTATGACCATGACATTTTCGATATGCTCAAAATCTACAACCGGTGTGATAGTGCCGGATTTTGTCAGATTGTTGGAATTATTTTCGATTTTTGTCACATAGCCAATCAGTATGCCCTGCTGGTAACGGTCTGACACGTATGAGGTAACAACAGGATCGCCCTCTTTCACCTTGTTGTCGTCATCCTTTAACTCTGTAAAGGTAATTACCTTGTCCTCGTTCATGGTTTTTATATTGCCACTGACGGTGAGGTTGTCCTCCGTGGTGGAAACCATGCCACTGACCTTGCTGGCATCATCTATGATACAGCGTACCTTGGCAAAATTATCACCAGCATCGGTAACAATACCTACAAGTCCGCTTCCCGCAAGCACATTCATGCCTACGTCCACTCCATCCTTTTTTCCTTTGTCGATAGTAAAGGTAGAAAACCAGTTTCCGCTGTCCTTTGCTATGACACTGGCAGCGACCTTGGGATATGATGGATATTTGGCATCCAAATCCAGGAGCTGTCTGTAATTGTCAAGCTCATACTGTTCAAGTTTGGTTGTTGTGAGCTGTGTTGTAAGCTCTTCTACCTCGGCCTTGAGCTTTTTATTCTCAGCCTTGACATTTTTTAATGTGCGTATTTCTGTAACCTTATCTGAAATGTGGATTCCAAAGCTGTTTATACCCTTCTGCATGGGGATGAATACATATCCGGCAGCAGTCTTTAAAGGACCACCGGAGATATTTAAGGTAAGGCTTAACAGCATGGTAATAAAGCAGACTGCTGTCATAATCAACAGTGTGTATCTTGCAGGCAGCTTTTTATTGTGCTTTCTCTTTCGATTGCGAAAATTCTTACTCATGTTAACCTCGGTTATTATTTTTTGATGCTGAACGGAAGTCTCTTATATTTTGAATCAGAAACTATTTGTACGAGCCCGCGTACTGCGCTCTCCTCAGGACATTCTGAGCAGATGACCTTTATACCTGTAATCTGTTCAAAGAGCTGGTCAAGTCCTGCAAGCTGTGAGCCGCCTCCTGTGATATAAATGCCTGAATGGATGATATCCTTTGCAAGCTCAGGCGGAGTCTTCTCAAGAATCATTTTTATTGATGTGCATATAGACTCAAGGTTTGACTTCATAGCCTCGTAAACGACCTTTGAACCAATTTCCATCTCAATAGGCAGGCCGCTTACCACATCACGTCCCACTATGACCATACTGTCCTCTCTTCCCGGAAGTGCAGAGCCTATAGTCTCCTTCAACAGCTTTGCAGTCTTTTGTCCGATTACAAGATTGAACTCCTTTCGCACAAAGGAGATAATTGACTCGTCAAGTCTGTTGCCACCGAAATGAAGCAGGTCACTAAGCACCAGGCCACCGAGTGAAATAACGGATGTCTCTGTTGTGTCAGCACCCATATCTACTATCATGACACCGGTTGGCTCGTTTACATCTATTCCAAGACCTACAGCATCAGCGATAGGCTTCTCACAGAGCATGACCTTTTTAGGCTTTGATTTGCTCTTATAGAAGAGCTCGTAGAATGCTCTTTTCTCTACATCTGTGATATCTGTCGGCACAGCGATGATGAACTCGGCATTTTTGATACGTGCCTTTGTCTTGTGCTCCAAAAAGTCAAAAATCATAGTCTGAAGCAGATTATAGTCAGCAATAACTCCCTCTACAACAGGAAATATGACGTTGATTGTCTCAGGCGCCTTTTCATACATGGCATATGCGCTGTCTCCATATGCATATATCTGATTTTTGTCTATTACGGCTATTGTGTTTTTCTCAAGCATTGTCTTGCCTGTAGCCTTTGAGTATACCTTGAAATTGTTTGTTCCCAGATCAATTCCGTAAACGTTGTTGCTCATAATAATTCTACCTCGTCTTCTGTTTATATAAGTTTATTTTCATAGAAGCTATAATATTCGTTATCTCCGATTATGATATGGTCACAAAGCTCTATGGAAAAAATCCCTGAGCCCTCAATTAATCTGTCTGTGACAGCAATATCATTTCTGCTGGGAGTACAATCTCCGCTTGGATGATTGTGCAATAAAACAAGCTTTGATGCATTTTTGTCCAGGGCGGTCCTGATGATGGAGCCTATGTCCACTACAGATGAGCTTAGTGAACCCTTGGATATGAACTTGTCTCCTAAGAATCTGCTTTTTACATCAAAATAGGCACAAATGACGACTTCATTTGTAAGATGCCTCATCTGCTCCATATAGTAGTCAGCTATTGTCTGAGGATTATTCATTCTGATGCTTTGAACCTTTTTGGTCTTTGCTATGCGAAGCGACAGCTCTGCTATCGCCTTAAGCTGTATAGCTTTTATCTGCCCTATCCCGGGGATACTAAGAAGCTCCTCATAGGACATCTCATAGAGATTGAGCAGATTGCCATGCCTGCCGGAAAGTATGTCCTGCGCAATATCAATCACAGTCTTGTCTCTTGTGCCGGTCTTTATAATGATGGCAAGTAAATCAGCGTCTGACAGGCCTGATGCTCCAAGCGATAAAAATTTCTCATATGGTCGCTCTGAAGCCGGCAGATTTTTAATTGTTTTGTTATTATGCATTAATCCCTTTCGCTTCTCCCAGGCGATTGACAACGGATTTAAGCAAAGTTTTCAGTTAATTGTAGCACACCTAATCCAGCTTAACAAGATTTCTCTCATAAAGTTTTTGTAAAGACATCAAAATTCCAAGCTTTGCATGGTACCATGTGAGTCCTCCCTGGAAATAAACCGCATATGGCGGCTTCACAGGGCCATCGGCAGAAAGCTCAATGGATGAGCCCTGCACAAATGCGCCTGCTGCCATGATGACATCACTGTCATAGCCCGGCATAGCCCATGGCTCAGGGGTCACATAGCTGTCTACAGGTGCTGCTGCCTGTATGCCCTCGCAGAAGGCTATCATGGCATCGCGGTTATTGAACTCTACAGCCTGTATGATATCATGGCGGCTTTCAGTACCGTCAGGAACCACCTTAAAACCAAGCTTTTCATAGATTTTTGCGGCAAAGATGGCTCCCTTTAATGCTCCGCTTACGACAGTCGGTGCAAGGAAAAAGCCCTGATAAAATGACTGAATGACTCCGAGTGAAGCTCCAACCTCCTTGCCAAGCCCCGGAGATGTGAGACGGTATGCGGCATTTTCAACACATTCCTTTTTGCCGACAATATAGCCTCCGATTGGTGCAAGTCCGCCTCCAGGATTTTTGATCAGTGAGCCAACCATCATGTCCGCTCCAACCTGGATAGGCTCTGTATCCTCGACAAACTCACCGTAGCAGTTATCGACCATACAGATCACATCAGGCTTTATGCTCTTTACAAAGGCAATGAGTTCGCCTATTCTTTTGACCGAAAGTGTAGGTCTTGTAGCATAGCCCTTAGAGCGCTGGATGGTGACAAGCTTCGTTTTTTCATTGATGGCCTTCTTTATTCCGTCATAGTCAAACTCGCCGTCAGGCAGTAAATCAACCTGCGCATATGTGATGCCGTACTCAGCAAGTGAGCCCTTTGAAGGGCGTATGCCTATTACCTCTTCAAGTGTATCGTAAGGCTTTCCGACAGGGCTTAAAAGCTCATCGCCCGGACGCAGGTTTGACATGAGTGCAAGTGCAAGTGCATGTGTGCCACAGGTAATCTGAGGCCTTACAAGTGCATCTTCTGCGCCAAAACAGTCTGCGTACACTCTCTCAAGTGTATCCCTTCCGAGGTCATTGTAGCCGTAGCCGCTTGATGCCTGGAAGCACTCTGCGCTCACCTTGTTTTTCTGCATGGCGGCTATGACCTTAAGCTGATTATACTCAGCATTTGTGTCTATTTTGTCAAAACGCTCCTTAAGCTCCTTTTCTACAGAGGTTCCGAAATCCAAAACCTCCTTTGATATTCCAAGTGTCTCATACTGCCTGTAAATGGCTTCATTGGTATCTAACAAATTATAATCCTCTTTTCTGCTAAAATTTCTTGTATTTTATTTAATATTTTATTATCATCATATGAATATTCATTTTTTTCTATCCATATGGTATCTTTTTCTCTCCTAAACCAGGTTAGCTGTCTCTTTGCAAAACGCCTTGACTCAAGCTTTACCTTGTCCACAGCCTCATCAAGTGAATATTCTCCATCGAGATATGCAAGGATTTCCTTATATCCTATGCCCTTCATGGATACCATATCGCTTGTACAGCCCATTGCCTTTAGCTTTTTCACCTCATCGACAAGTCCGTTTGAAACCATGATATCAACTCTCTTATCTATCCGCTCATAGAGTCTTTGTCTTACATCATCCAGTACAAAATAGGCAAAGCTGTATGGAGACTGCTTGGCTCTTTCAGTCTCATTGTGCTTTGAAATCGGCTCATGACAGGTGTGATAGTATTCAATTGCCCTGATGACGCGCTTTACGTTATTCTCATGGATGCTCTCGTAGGATGAAGGGTCGATATCCTTGAGCATTTCATGCAGTGCATGGTTTCCGTGCTCGTTGGCAAAGTCGTACAGGCTTTTTCTGTACGACTCATCCACATCCTGCTTTGTGAAATCAATGTCATACAAAAGTGCCTGTATATAAAAGCCGGTGCCGCCGACAACTATCGGTATCTTTCCTGCTTCGTATATCTCATTAAGTGCTTTTTTTGCCATATCCTTGAAGATAAATACATTGAACTCATCAGATGGCTCAAGCTCATCTATCAGATAGTGCTTTATGCCGTCCATCTCATCGACTGTAACCTTCGCAGAGCCTATATCCATGTATTTGTATACCTGCATGGAATCCGCGGATATTATAGCACCATTTATTTTTTTTGCAAGCTCAATCGATAGAGCTGTCTTTCCTACTGCTGTCGGTCCTGTCAGGACAATCATCGGTTTTTGTGTCATATTGCACCTCAGTCCAAATGTGTATGTTGTCATACGATACGTTTGAATTTCTTTTCTATCTCATATTTGCTCATAGAGATGATGGTTGGTCTGCCGTGTGGGCAGTTGTAAGGATTGTCGAGTGACAAAAGCTCATCTATCAGCTCATTTATCTCAGGAAAAGTAAGCTTGTCATTGCCCTTGACTGCTGCCTTGCACGACATGGATGCAACCTTTTCCGTGATGATATCAGGAGTCTGCCTGCCTGTCGCATTAGAAAAATCATCGAGCATCTCTATAAACAGATCCTTCATATCTATGTTAAACAAATTATCCGGAATTGCACTGATCATGTATTCCTTGCCGCCAAAATGCTCCACCTCATAGCCAAACTGTTCTATCTGCGGCCTGTATTTCTCAAGCATCTCGCTTTCCTTTGCATCAAGAGTCATGATAATCGGAGGGCTTATGCGCTGTGATGTGAAATCCTTATTGGCAAGTCTCGCCATTGTTTTTTCATACAGTACCTTCTCATGGGCTGCATGCTGGTCTATGATGTACAGCTTGTCCTCAAACTCTATGAGCCAGTATGTCTTAAAGAGCTGGCCTATGATGGAAAACTGCTTCTTGGCGCTTTCTGTAAGAAAAACCTTGTCGTAATCGCCGAGTGTCTGCTGGGTGCCGGTGACAACCTGTGCAGGTTCATACGCGGTGGAAGTCTCAGGCGTTAGTTCCGCTGAATTGCCGGTGCCAGCAACAAGCGCAGATGCAGATGCTTTAGCAGTCTGCAGCTTTGATGTGTTATCTGTGAGTTGCTCATTAACAGCAGGCGCTTTTGCGGCAGGTTCTGTTACTGCTGACGTCACGCTCTGTCCGTACACGCTCCTTGATTCCGCTGCCCTCACCTCATTGATACGCCTCTTCTCAAACGGCTCCGGTATTGGCTCCTTATACTCATGCACTATCTTTTTAGGCGCCGGCGTACTGTCTACAGGCACCTCGGGAATCATCTCCTTGTGGGATAGAATTGCATATATTGTGTCACACAATTCGACATATATCTCGTTGTTGTTGTCGAACCTAAGCTCCATCTTGGTCGGATGCACGTTGACATCCAGCTCACTGAAAAATGTAAAGTAAAGCACTGTAAACGGATACTGGTGCTGCATTAGAAAGCTCTTGTAGGCCTCCTCGATAGCGCGTGACAATATATTGCTCTTTACATACCTGCCGTTTATGAAATAATTCTCATAATTTCTGTTGCCCCTCGTGATGACAGGCTTTCCTATAAAGCCCTCCACCTTAAAGTATTCGCATTCATGCTTCACCTCAAGCAGTGATGACGATATCTCGCGTCCGAATATATGGTATATGATATCCTTTCTGTTGCCGTTTCCTGAGGTGTGAAGCTTTGTCTGGTTATTGTTTATGAACTTAAACGATATATCGGGATGCGAAAGCGCAAGCTTTTCAACCATATCGCTTATGTAGCTGCCCTCTGTCTGTGCTGTCTTTAAAAACTTACGTCTTGCAGGAACATTATAAAACAAATCCTTTACTATGAAGGTAGTACCGTCCGGAGCACCGATTTCCTCGTTGGAAAGCTCCTTCGAGCCCTCAATCACATATCTGGTGCCTGTGAGCTCATCGTAGGTTTTTGTGATAAGCTCAACGCGGGCAACGGCCGAGATACTTGACAGCGCCTCGCCTCTGAAGCCGAGAGACTTTACAGTAAGTAAATCCTCTGCCGAGCGGATTTTGCTCGTGCTGTGACGGTAAAATGCAACTGCAACCTGGTCTCTTTCAATTCCGCAGCCGTTGTCGGTGATACGGATAAATGAGATTCCGCCCTCTTTTATCTCCACAGTAATGGCTGTGGAGCCTGCATCTATGGCATTTTCCACCAGCTCTTTAACCACGGAGCACGGACGCTCAACAACCTCTCCTGCAGCTATTTTATCTATTGTTTCCTGATTTAATATGGCAATATTTGGCATTTTAATCCTTTCTACCAGCGGTTTTTAACCTTGTTCTGGAGCTGATACAGCTTGTTTAACGCATCAAGTGGTGTCATGTTGCCTATGTCTATGCTTCGAAGTTCGTCAATTATATCATCATCCTTCACTGTGTCGAAAAGCGAAATCTGTGTCATATCAACCTCGTCAAGGTGCTCCTTTTTATGCTTGTGGCCATTGTCAACGGATATGCTTTTTACAGTATCTGTGATATCATTTGCAAGAAGCTGCTCTGCAATTTCCTTGGCACGCTCTATGACTGAATCAGGCAAACCTGCAAGTTTTGCTACCTGTATGCCGTAGCTTCTGTCAGCTCCGCCCTTTACGATTTTTCTTAAGAAAACTATATCATCGCCCTTTTCCTTTACAGCAATGCAATAGTTATTTACACTGTCAAGCTTGCCCTCAAGCTCGGTGAGCTCGTGATAATGGGTTGCAAAAAGTGTCTTTGCTCCGAGGAGCTTTGGATTACTTATATGCTCTACAACTGCCCAGGCGATGCTTAGTCCGTCAAATGTACTCGTGCCACGTCCAATCTCATCGAGAATGAGCAGGGATTTTGCGGTTGCATTTCTTAGTATATTTGCCACCTCGTTCATCTCAACCATAAATGTACTCTGGCCGCTTGCAAGGTCGTCAGATGCGCCGACTCGTGTGAAGATACGGTCTACAATGCCGATATTTGCAGTTTGTGCAGGTACAAAGCTTCCAATCTGTGCCATGAGAACGATAAGTGCTGTCTGTCTCATGTAGGTGGATTTACCGGCCATGTTTGGTCCAGTGATGATTGAGATTCTGTTTTTGTGCTGATCCAGATATGTATCGTTTTCTATAAACATGTCATTTGTAATCATTTTTTCAACTACAGGATGACGTCCGTTTTTTATGTCTATTATTCCGCTTTCATTTATCTTTGGCTTGCAGTAATTATTCTGGCTGGCAACAAGCGCAAGCGAAGCAAAAACATCAATCTGTGCTATAGCTCTGGCTGTTTTCTGAATCCTTGAAACATTGCAGGAAATCTGTTTTCTTACATCACGAAACAGCTCATACTCAAGTGATGTGAGCCTGTCCTCAGCTCCAAGAATGGTATCCTCAAGCTCCTTAAGCTCCGGTGTTATGTAGCGCTCGGCATTGGTGAGTGTCTGTTTTCTCACATAATAATCAGGAACCATATCCTTGAAAGAGTTTGTGACCTCAAGGTAATACCCAAATACCTTGTTATACTTGATTCTCAAGTTTTTGATGCCTGTTTTTTCACGCTCACCGGCTTCAAGCTCAGCAAGCCATGTCTTTCCCTTGGTCTTTGCGTCTCGAAGACGGTCAACCTCCTCGTTGTAGCCAGCTTTTATGATATCTCCGTCACGCTGTGAGATAGGCGGCTCATCCTCAATGGATGAAAGTAAAAGCTCATATATATCCTTAAGCTCGTCGAACTCTTCATTAATCTCATCGGTAAGCTCACACGGTATGTCTGAAAGCTGCTGCTTTATTGGTGGAAGCATTTTTAAAGAATCCCTGAAGGCAATAAGGTCACGCGGATTGGCTGACTGGTAGGTGATTCTTGTGATGAGACGCTCAAGGTCATAAATAGGATTAAGGTATTCCCTGATTTCATCTCTTGTGATTTCGTTTGCATTAAGTGCTTCGATAAGCTTCTGGCGCTTTATTATCTCTGCCTTTTCGATAAGAGGCTGCTCGACATAGGTGCGAAGCAGTCTTGCTCCCATAGCCGTACGTGTCTTGTCGAGTACCCAAAGCAGTGAGCCTCTCTTTTGCTTTTCTCGAAGTGTCTCAACCAGCTCCAAATTACGTCTTGATGAGCTGTCTATTATCATATATTTGCCTATTGAGTACGGATGAAGCTCAAGTATATTGTCGAGCGAGTTCATCTGCGTCTCATAAAGGTACTTTAACAGGGCGCCGGCAGCTATGACTCCACTCTCATAATCCTCAAGTCCCAGAGCATTTATTGTCTGTACGTGGAAATGTGAAAGCAGTGTCTCATTTGCAAGACCATCAGAAAAATACCATGAGTCTAGTGCTGAAACAGTAATTGATAATCTGTTTTTCATATCGTCAACATCTATTCCGCTCATGTAGAAGGCTTCATTACATATGATTTCCGATGGATTAAATCTGCTCACCTCATCTAACAGCTTTCTTTCCGTATCCACCTCTGTCGTAAAAAAATCACCTGTTGTGACATCACAGGTCGCTATGCCGTATTTGTCCTCAGTGTATACAATCGACATTATGTAATTGTTTTTTGCCTCATCTAAAGAAGCCATATCAGTGTTTGTGCCAGGTGTCACAACACGGATTACCTCTCGCTTTACGATTCCCTTTGCCTGCTTTGGATCTTCCATCTGCTCACAGATAGCTACCTTGTGACCGTTTGATACGAGTCTGTTGATATATGAGTCTGCCGCGTGAAACGGTATTCCACACATAGGAGCTCTTTCTTCAAGCCCACAGTTTTTGCCTGTGAGTGTAAGCTCAAGCTCCTTTGAAACCATTATCGCATCATCAAAAAACATCTCATAGAAGTCTCCTAAGCGATAAAATAAAATACAATCCTTATATTGTTCTTTTGTCTGCAGATAATGCTGCATCATTGGTGATACTTCTGCCACGAATATTTCCTCTCTTTATGTGTATAAATATTATTCATGTGTATAAATATTATTTAAAATCCGGCCTATATTTTTTAATAATTGCTTCTGCGACCTTTATGCCGTCGATTGCCGCAGATGTAATGCCTCCTGCATAGCCTGCGCCCTCTCCGCAAGGGTATACACCCGAGATGTTGCTCTCAAAGGATTCATCTCTTTTTATGCGAAGCGGAGAAGATGTGCGTGTCTCCATACCGGACAAAATTGCATCTTTTCTGTCAAAACCATGTATCAGATGACCAAAATGTTCCATTCCAAGCTTGAACGACTGCTCCATGTCAGCGTTCATCAGTCCATTCAGCTTTGCAAAGACGGTGTTTCCCTTTGTACAGGAGCTAAAATCACCGTATGCTGTTGTTAATCTGTCATCACAGAAATCACCGAAAAGCTGCTGTGGTATTAAACCATTGCCTCGCTTATAATTTTCTGTTTCAAGCTTTTCTTGATATCTCACTCCGGCGAGGGCATCATCTGCTCCGAAATCCTTCGGCGAAACAGATACTATGATGGCACTGTTCGCATTTTTGCTGTTTCTGTCGTGATAGCTCATACCGTTAACCACTGTGTGATTTTCGGTTGACGATGAGTTGACCACATATCCTCCCGGACACATGCAGAATGAATAGACTCCTCTGCCATTCGGAAAATTGGATGTGACCTTGTAAGGACTTGGAGGAAGTATGATTTTCTTTTGAATACCATACTGTGATTCATCTATCATGCGCTGCGGATGCTCCACGCGAAAGCCGACGGCAAAGCTCTTGCACTCCATATCAAAGCCTTTGTTGTAAAGCATATCAAATGTATCTCTGGCGCTGTGTCCGAGTGCCAGAACGCATACATCTGTCTTTATCTCACTATTACTGTTACTGTCAGAATCCGTGTAAACACTTAATAGCTTTTGGGAAACTATGTCAAGATTGTTTACACAGGTGTCAAATACAAATGTAACCCCTTTGTCAACTAAGAACTCACGCATGTTGACAATCACTTCTGAAAGCACATCAGTACCAATATGTGGCTTATTGTCATAAAGTATGGACGGATCTGCCCCAAAGCGCACAAATGTCTCAAGCACAAGACGATTCCTGCCCGACGGATCCTTTACGGATGTGTTCAGCTTGCCGTCTGAAAAGGTTCCTGCACCGCCCTCACCAAACTGTACATTGCTTTTGGGATTAAGTATGCCGCTCTCCCAGAATTTTTGTACATCGCAGGTTCTTTTCTCAACCCGGCTGCCACGCTCGATAACTATCGGGCGAAAACCTGCCTCTGCCAATATATATGCACAAAACAGGCCGGCAGGACCTGCCCCTGCAATAACAGGTCGCCTGTCAAGCGATATATTTCCGTGCGCAGGTATCCGGTACTCTTTTTCTTTATATATGAGCACAGATGAGCTGGCTGCTCTTTTTACAATTGTTTCTTCGCTATTTTTTGTATCCTCTAGCTCTACAGCAACTGAATATGTATAGAACAGCTCAGGCTTTTTACGCGCGTCAAGTGATTTCTTTAATATGCGGTATGTAAAGCCTGTCTTGGCATTGAGCTTAAGCATTTTTATTATTTTCTTTTTTAATGCCTCATCACTGTGCGTGACGGGGAGCTTTATCTGGTTAATTTTAATCATTTACTGCATTTCTCCTGCTATATATCCACTTGTCCATGCCCACTGCAGATTGTAGCCACCGCATATGCCGTCCACATCAAGCAGCTCGCCGCAAAAGTAAAGCCCCGGATGGATTTTGGACTCCAATGTACGTACATCTATTTCCTTTGTACATATGCCGCCTGCACACACCTGTGCAAACTCGGCTCCTCTTGGCTTTTTTACCGAAACAGCGGTATGTTTTATTGAGCGGGTGAGACTTTTACAATCATCATCTGTCAACAGCCTTCCCTTTTTGTCAGGAGATACACCTGATTTGCGTATCAGCTCAAGAAGAAGCTTATTGTTTAAAAGTCCGTTAAGCATCTCATTTAGCGAGCGGTTGTCTGTCGTTGTAATGCTTCTGTCCTTTATGTACCCATTAAGCTCATCATCACTGAAGGCCGGCAAAAAGTCAATTATCACCTCAACCCTTTGACCTTTATCGAGGGCTCTTGACATAAGACTTGAAATCTGAAAAACCGGGATGCCTGAGATGCCATAGTCAGCTAACTGCAGCTCCCCTGTATTTCGCTCTGTTATTTGACCGTCTATCACGGAAGCGACGGTAGCATCGCACCTGACACCTGTGATTTTTTTGAAATTAAGACCATCACAGCTAAAGCCGCAAAGCGCGGGTAATGGCTTTTGGATATGGTGTCCGAGAGCTTCTATCTGTTGAAACAGGCTTCCGTCACTTCCAAGCTTCGGGGAAGCCGTAAGGCCACACGCTATGATAAGCCTTTTGGACTTAAAGCTGCCCTTGTCTGTTTGGATGCAGTAACCGGTCCGGTCATCTGTCTTCTTATTAGTTGCCGGATTAGCAGCAGACTTTGTGTCTTTAGTCGTAATCCCTGTAGTCTTAATTTCTGTAATACTTATGCCTGTTTTCACATCCACATGAAGCCTCATAAGCTCCATGCGAAAGGCTGCCACAACAGATGCAGCCTGTCTTGAATTTGGATAAATGTAGCCTGCATTGTCATATGCAGGTATTCCAAGTTCTTTAAAAAAACGTATTGTGTCTGCATAATTAAATTGCGACAACCCGTTTTTAATCAGCGCTTTACTGCCGTGAAACTTATTTACAGACATATCAGTGTTTGTGAAATTACATCTGCCGTTTCCTGTTGCAAGTATTTTCTTTCCTATATCATCCTTGTGCTCTAAAAGTGCCACGCGTGCTCCCTTTGATGCAGCAGTTGCTGCTGCCATCAGCCCGGATGCACCGGCACCTATTATAATTACATCGTACATATTCTTTCCCCTAACTGATTTATTTTAACATTAACTTGAATAGCTTTCAAGAAAATCGTACAAATCAGTTTCGTTAAAAAAGTAGAGTCCATTTGTAACCTTATTTTTTGCTTCATCGGGCAGTTCTTCAAAATACACGCCTGTGTCAAAGTATTTTTCACTTGCAGTGGCGTTGTATACAGACAGCATTCCGGAGTCATTTTTGATGCAGTATTTTGCATTCTTAGCCTCATTTGATGTCAGAAGGCTTTCTTTTTCATTTTTTTCTTCTTTATCATTTTCATTTCTTTGTGCAATTATCGCAGCCTTGTCTGCAGCTCTTTGCGTATTGATTTTTTCTATCATAACAAGTGCAAGAAGAATTACAACAATAGTTAAAAAACAGATACTGATTTTGCTTTTCATATTATCACCTCAAAATCAGTATCTGTAAATTTTTGTTATTTATTCAATTTTATAATAAATGACATTTTTTTGCCACTTTTATGATAAGTGTGCCCTTTGGAAAATGTCTAAGCTCATCCTCAGTCAGTCCCTTGAGTAAAAGCAGCGCAACTGCATATGAGATAACCGCAATGATTGCAGCAAGAATGAAGGCGATAATCTCAATATGACAGGCCTTGTAAAGTATAAAGTATACTATATACGAAATAACTCCCATTATGAGCGAGCTGATGGCCGGTATGATAAAGGTCTTTTTTATTTCCTGCTTAAAGCCGCTGTACTTCTTTAAAGCCATGCTGTTCATAAAGCACATGAGCAGTGCAAAAAACGTATTGGCAAGCACAACTGCATGTATATTGAGCCTGAATATGAGCATAAGCAGTATGAGTACTATGACATGCGCTACAATGGATATCGCAGCGTTGATTACCGGAACTTTGAGCCTGTCAATTCCCTGCAGCAGTCCATTGGACAGAGTGGAAAGCGAGTAAAATACTACCGCAACCGCACCGACATACATCATAAGTGATGCCTCAGCATTTGTTGCACGGGTGCTTGAGAACAGTATATTAAATATTGGCAGTCCAAACACGGCAAGCCCTACTGCACATGGGAATGCGACAACCATGATAAAGCGTGTGGAAAGATTAATCTGTCCTCTCACTGCCTCCATATCGTCCCTGTGATATGCGCCTGTAAGCACCGGCACAAAGGATGCTGCCATAGCTGATGCTATGGATATAGGCACATTGATTAAAAGCTTGTACTTTCCGGTGTATACACCCCACCATACGTCTATATCATTCTGAGTGTATCCCTGAAGCAGTGCAACCTGCTTGAAAATACCCTGGTCGATAATACCACTGATATTGTATATAGTAGTACTTAAAAGGACCGGAATAACCGTAATTACAAGAATCTTCATTGTGTAGCCAAATGAGCTCACCCTGACATTTCGTTCTCTTTTCATCTGCCTCTTGAACACCTTCATATAGATAGCAAAGATAAATACTACAAATAAAAGAGCCGCTACAGAGCCAAGCACTGTTCCAAGTGTACCGCCGGCTGCACCATATGCTGCGGCATAGTGCTCCTTGTCACCAAGCACTGCGCCAATCCTTGTACCTGTACGGTATAGCACATATGCAGCCCATACACTGACTATGGCATTTACTATCTGCTCTATTATCTGTGAGACGGCACTCGGCATCATAGTACCCAGTCCCTGGAAAAAGCCTCTGATGACGCCAAGCACTGCAACTACCAAAAGCCCCGGAGCCAGTACTCTTAAAGCAAAAATACTGTATGGTGTGTTAAGAAGCGTTGTTGCAAAAAAATTGCCACCAAAAAACAGTATGAGTGCCACCGTTGTACCACTGATGGTTGCAAAAAGCAGAGCACACTTCAGTATCTGATACGTCGCAGTCCGCCTCTTTTTTGCCATCTGGGCTGAAACCATCTTTGATACGGCAAGTGGTAAGCTGTATGATGATATAATCAGCATGACATTATATATTTCAAAGGCTGTGGAATAATAGCCGATTCCGATATCGCCCAATATACGCTGCATCGGTATGCGATATATGAGTCCTATTATTCTGCTTATTATAGATGCTACGGCAAGTATAGAGCCCTGTACTAAGGCATTGCTTGCCCCGTTATTTTTTTTAGACATTTATAAATCCTCTGTTTCAATTGATAACCAGCTTAAATATTAGCGTGTTATACCTAAAGCGTCAAGTATTTTTCTCTGGTGCTCTTCCATTTCGGCAGCCTCATCAGCCTCCATGTGGTCATATCCGAACAGATGAAGCATGCTGTGTGTAATCAGAAAGGCAAACTCTCTTTTTTCGCTGTGTCCGTATTCTACGGCCTGCTCCTTTACCTTGTCAACGGATATGATTATGTCGCCCAGCATGACCTCGCCTGTATCAGGATTGAAATCATCCTCATTCTCGTCTGAAAGGAAAGAAAAATCTCCGGGTGTTTCATATGAAAGCATCGGAAAAGATAATACATCTGTAGGCCTGTCTATCTGTCTGTACTCCTTATTGATGGCATGTATCCCTTCATTGTCTGTCAGTGTCAAATTAACCTCCGCCTCATACGGAAAGCTCTCGTGCTCAAGTGAAGCAGAAACAACAGCTTCTGCGACCTTTTCATAATCAAAATTAAAATTGCATTCTACTTCTTTTTCGATAAAAAAACTCATTTAAGCAGCTCCTCCTTTGTAAGATAGTCTCGTATTTTTAAAAAGTGATTCATGGAAAGCCCTGATTCATCATACATTCCTGAGCTTGACAGCTCATTTAATGTCTGGATAATAAGTATCTCGTGATTCCATTCACTGTCTGCCACATCGTTTTTGATATGATCAAGCCTTACTATTAAAGCATCGACCATATGGATGAGTGCGGATTCAGGGGTCTGTGGGTGTCTTAGTTTGCCATAGTACTCATAGAGTATATTGGTCAGCTTTTCAGGAAAATGCATGGCTAATGCCTGTTCTACTCCTTCCATGACGCTTTTATGCCTCTGCCACTGCCCTATGCGGTAATAAAAGCCTCCTGCTGCACATAGCGCTGTGTCCAGTCCTGCAGCCTTTGCAGCCTTTATGGCAATCGTCGATACGAAATTGCCATGATTGTATTCAGAGAAATTGTGCTTTTTAAGCTGCTTTACAGCAGGAAAATCCTCCTCTATTATTTCTATAAGCCTGTCATTTGTTTCATCAGCGCTAAGTGGCTTAAATACCCTGGCACAAATGATGCCGATAAGCGAAACAATCATGCCGCTTACAGCTCCGGCAATAATAACGGAAACAGAAAACTCCTTTGTTGACATATAATAGAATATGCCCGGTGTCACAATGCTCATACTGATTATGATCAGATATATACATATCTGAAGCTTGTCCTCCTTTAGCATCTTTGCAAGGATAGCACCTGTGATTACAAGAAGCAGCTCACATACGAGCTCAAAGCAGTCGCCGGATACAGTGATTGAAAGCAATATACAAAAATAAGTACCGCTTATAAATGCCAGAAACTCATTGCCAATCAGACAAAGCAATATAGGAAAAATCATCACCGGCCTGCTGTACAGTGGCATAAAACCGCTTATGATACACACTATAGAGCAAATGATAAACGCAAACGTAAACCTAAGATAATCGGTTCTTGAGTTGTTCGACAGCTGCAGTGTGTTCCTCTCGTACTCAAGCTCAAATAAAAGCAGCATATAAAATATGATATCTAAAAAACCCATGCATATCCACTCATCCGGATATACATCACCAAGCAGACACAGCACAAATGAAAGAGCTAAGATTGATATAAAAATTGATATTAGTGATACAACCCTTCTCAATTGCTCTTCCTCTGCTTTCTTACAGTCTTTGCAGTCTGCTTATTTTCATAATCATCATATGCCTGAACGATTTTTTGTACAAGCGGATGACGCACGACATCCTTGCTTGTCAGATTGCATATGCCTATATCATCTATTTTTTTAAGCACCCTAAGTGCCACATCAAGCCCTGATTTTGCTCCCGGTGCAAGATCCTTTTGTGTCGCATCACCTGTCACGACAACCTTTGAGCCAAAGCCGATTCGTGTAAGAAACATCTTCATCTGTGCAGGAGTTGTATTCTGTGCCTCATCAAGTATGATAAATGCATTGTCAAGTGTACGGCCTCTCATGTACGCAAGAGGAGCCACCTCAATAAGGCCCTTTTCCATGTTGCGCTGGAAGCTCTCAGCTCCCATTATCTGATAAAGAGCATCGTACAACGGTCTCAAATATGGGTCAATCTTGCTCTGCAGATCTCCCGGCAGAAAGCCAAGCTTCTCGCCTGCTTCAATCGCAGGACGTGTCAGAATAATACGGCCCACCTGCTCATTTTTAAAAGCTGTTATAGCCATTGCCATGGCAAGATAGGTCTTTCCTGTTCCGGCAGGACCCATGCCAAACACAATCATCTTTTTCCTGATTGCATCGACATATTCCTTCTGGCCTATGGTTTTTGGCTTTACAGGCTTGCCATTTATTGTGTGACAAATGATATCCTTGTCAATCTCAACAATCTCACTGCCTCTATGCTCCTCTAAAAGTGCAAGTGCATAGTTTACGTTCTGCTCTGTAATGACGTTGCCTCTCTCAGCCAGCGCAATGAGCTGCTCGAACACCTCTTTTGCCCCATCAATATTTCCCTGCGCTCCGATAATCTTTAAGGAATCATCTCTTAAGACAAGCGTTACGTGCAGTGTGCGCTCTATTTTCTTGGCGAATGCATCAAACTGTCCAAAGACGTTTGGTATATATTCGCCCGGTATTTTTATAGATACTTCATTTAAACTCATTAGCTCATGTGCCTTTCAATCAAAATATTTTTCATTATAACATAAAAATAAAATTTGTCATAATTTACCTATAATTTATTCCCTCTGATATATCAATTTTCATGGTATTTTTTTCTATGTATATACTGCACCACGTGATATCGGGATATTTTTCCTCAAGCTTTTTTTCAAGGAGGCTGTAATCTGCTCTCTTGTGGCTGCCTATTATTACATTTTCACTCTCCATAAAGGAGATGACCGATTCATCATACGTGAAACGGTTTCCTTCAGGCACAATGTGCCAGATTCTTGTGCAGATGAGTGCATGTATACAAAAAACGCCGGTAATTGCAGCCGTAATAATACGTATTTTATATAGAAATGCTCTTATTGCAAAGTATCCCTGTCTTTTTACCACGAGAAGCCTTGTATGCGTCTTTTTCAGGTGCGGCTTCATTAGAAAAATATCTTCTGTACTGCAGCAGGCCTCATATTCCTTTGGACTTACATATTTAAGGTTCCATATTTTTATATGGTTTGCCGTGCACAGATTTATGAAGCGCCTGATATTGCAGCCTGTTAGCCTTACTGTTGCATAAGCTTTAATACTCATATATAACAACCTTTAAATGACCGGCTATTATTATTAAATCCTTTGTAAATTCCTTGATTTCAAGGCGGCTGCCGGATATTTTTATGGTACTGTCCGCTGCCCTTACAGTTACGGCCTTGTCCGAAAATGACAGAATACCCTTGTGGTTTTCTATAGTCAACTCATTATAACCATATGCTGTTACAATTGGAAGCCCTAGCACTATGTCCTTTGGAAGCTCGAACGAATCAGTTACTTTTTGCATCTTCATATATTAACATATGTTTATTTAGGCTGAATTATGCCGGTTATTTATGGTACGGCTCATTATTGCTGATGCGAAACGACCTGTAAATCTGCTCCAGTAAAATTACGCGCATGAGCTGATGGGGGAATGTCATTTTAGAAAATGAAAGCTTATAGTCAGCGCGCTTCAATACATCATCGGATAGCCCCAGAGAGCCTCCTATTACAAAAACAAGATGACTTTTGCCGCCTGTCATAAGCTTATCCATCTTCTGTGACAGCTCAACCGAATCAAGCTGTTTTCCATCTATCGCCAGACAAAATACATATGCATCGTCTTTTATATTTA
>ENA-UEQR01000778-UEQR01000778.1-human-gut-metagenome-genome-assembly--contig:-NODE-778-length-19147-cov-9.353330_pt1 | contig 19147 bp, 12 predicted proteins | sample MGYA00242944_ERZ507941 | MGnify/ENA primary metagenome ERZ507941 (study PRJEB26167, sample SAMN06115398) | human gut metagenome | host: Homo sapiens | place: China:Chongqing | collected 2016-06-23...
GTTCATGCGCTAAGATAGCCAATCCTCCACAATAAATTCCACTCCAGTCGGGACCACGATGACGAATCTTTCGAGCCTTTTTTATCAGCCTCCATTATATAGTCACCTTTTCCATTACCCACATAGGTATATGTCTGGCTGTCCTTAACTATATCAAAATATCCGTCTGTATCAGTGAGGATTACCCTGCCTGTGTTACCATCATTATTCTCTGTAGCAGAATCAGCTCTTGAAGCATCATCTGAAATATCATCTGCGCCGGTCTTACCTGCCGGCTGATTGTCCGGTGTGACGCCATCTATCTTCTCGTATGGATTCTGTGAATCAAGCACTGCTCCATACTCGCCGGTCTCATCGTAATTAAACTCAATAGGTACCTCAGTGTTCACCTCGTAGTAGGTCTCGTCATCAGTGATTTTATCTGCAGACACATACTCCATCTCAACCGTACAGTATGTATACTTCTCATAATCCGGCTTACTGCCATCCGGCAGACTTGCCATCCGGTCAGCTCTTGCAACAAATTCATATGGTGATGTGATATCTGAATTGTCTTTCCTGTAAATATATGCCTTTGGGTCATATTTTGCTATATTTTGCATGCTCTCATCGGAAACGATTGCATATGAACTCTTTATAGCATAGACTACATGCTTATCAACGGCATCGTCACCTGTGCCTGTATCTGTCGTATTGTCTGTGCTGCTATCGATGTTACCATTTGTACCGCTGTCTGTATTTCCATCAGCCTTCTGTGAATTATCAGTCTCTACCAGATACTGGGTGTTTGTCATACCATCCGGCAGCTTGACAGCCGAAAACGCAACACTGTAGTAGCCTCTTTTTCCGGGTGCCTTAATTTGATTGCCATTTTCAGTCTCTGTATTAGAGCCATCCGCGGTACTTCCAGTACTTCCTGTACTGCCTGTATTACCAGTACTACCTGTATCCACAGATTCAGAGCCATCTTCTGTCTCATCCTCGCCCTGCATGAAAACATAATGGTCAACATTTTGTCTGTAATGACCTGTAGGCAGTCCCTCTTCATTTACAGCAAGCTGGTAATCGGTATTGAACTTATAATCTCCCTCCGCCTGCTCTGTCATCTTATAACCGGTGGTACCCTTGTTTATTCTGTCCATATCTACAAGGGCAAGCTCTGTCCAGTCATCGCCCTGACTGACATAGCTCTCCTCATACGGCTCATAATAAAGAGGCTTTGTGTTATCCTTTTTCTCGGTAGTAATAGGCGCAAGCTTTGTTTTCAGTTCCTCCATATAGGCAGACCTTTTTTGTACACCTGCACCATCTTTGTCAGACATCCTTGACAGTGTTCCAAACCAGTCGTCAGGCTCCTGACCATCAATCAGATAACCGATGGATGCCATTTTCTTGTCAGGCACCACCTCCACTATATTGAAGGGCTTGTCCTTGCCATGTGAGCTGACTATATCAGATATTCCATTGAACGCTACATTTGCATCGACCTTTGTAAGGCTGTCATTCAGCACAAAAGCTGCCACAACGAGACATCCTGTAAGTGTGAGCGATATTGGAACCACTATTTTTTTTCTTAATTTGCTCATTGCGATTGCTCCTTTTGTTATTTGTCATATTTAAAAGTAACTACATTAGAAGAAATACTCGGATCTGATTTCAAGGTTACCCAAACATATATTCTATAATGTTTCCCTGGAATACTGACCTCTGATGTCATGCTTAGTTCCTTGGTTGCTTCATGTTCATGCCCAAAAACCCAACTGTCTTCTATATGGTATGTAAATATTTTTCCACCTTTATAATCAGCCTGCTCTCCTGCAAACTCCTCTATATCATTACTTGGACTTTCTATTCCATTTTCCAACGAATAAGTCTCAATGTGCCATTCAAAGTTATTCACATCATATGCTATACCACTATTTCTTACCTCATACGGATTTATATGTGTTTTTTCAGTATTTCCTCCATTAAGTCCATATATTCCCTCCGTAGTCAGCCAATTACGTGTATCAACCACATTTATCGTTACAGATGTATATTTGGAAGTATCTTCTTTTGAAGTCACCTTAACCACAAACTGCTTTGATGTTTCATTCTCTGCGATAGATAATTTTGCTGTATTTCCGGAAGAATTAAACGTTGTTCCATTCCCATCAGCAGCCCTACCGGTGTATGACCATATAACCTCTTGGCTTGGATTATTTCCACCCAATATTTTAGATGTAAATTCAAGGACATTGCTATTATCTCTTCTGACATATGAAATGCTCTGACCAGAAACATCTCTGCCACCATAATATATATGTACAGAAATCGGCTCTACCGGTGCCACATACTCCACGTCTGCTCCGGTCGGTACCTTATTGCGCATAGTGAAGTTCTGCTTTGAAGTATACTTCTTGTCTCCTGCCTTAAAGTCCACAACAAGTCCGACAGAGTTCTTGCTTTCTGCCTCACTTAAATCAGGTGTAAAGCCTATGACATTTTCTGCCATAAGTGACTCCTTGCCCTGACCATCAGCCTTCACCGCACCAGTTGCAGGATCCAGTGTATCCTTTCGCAGATAGATTTTGTGCTCTGACGGTCTGTATATGATATTGTATGTACAATCATTGTTGCAGATTATCAGCTTGCTGTCGGATGATGATTGCTCAGATGATGCTTCTTCCGCTGATGCAGTTGCAATATAACCTGCCTCAGGGTTTACTGATGCCACTTCAACCGGGGCTGCCACCGTAGCAGGCTCATACTTAACACCCTTTTGCGCATCAATTATCAGATTTCCTATCTGATTCATGGTCAGCTGTGCCTCATACTGCAGGTCTACGTCCTTTGTAGCATACTTATACTGCTTCGTGCTCGTACCGATAAAGCCCACAACAGCCAGACCCAGTATTCCCATTATCGCCATGACAATGACAAGCTCAACAAGTGTAAAGCCACTGTTTTTCCTATTATTTGATTTATTCATGCGCTTTAAAATCTTCATGGTTCATCTTCCTCTCCGATTTCATCATAAAACCTTATAACAGCCTTGCGTCAAAATAAAATATTTTGCATTTAACTATGTAAATTACTCACATACCACCTTGCCGGTTTCCTTGTATATCGTGATAACCTTCTCGGTGCTGTTTTTTTGAACCCAGATACGGCTGCAGTACTTGCCGTTAGTATCCGGCTTTTGTGCACCTGAGCTTCTGTCGAACTGAAGCTCTATACTGTCAGAGACGTTCAATTGTGTCTTGCCACTATAATCATCATTCAGGGAATAGTATACTTCAATCCTGCTCTTTCCGATTTTACTCGGATCAGATTCCGTACCATTTATAGTCATCTTATAATAGTAGGCACCATCTGATGCCTTGTATATCTTAAGAACTGCGCTGTCCTTTCCCATAGAGGTAACTCTTGTTTTGTTAATTATCGATTCAATATTTCTGGCACATTGCTTCACCTCAACACCCATGACCGAGCGAATGGATATGGTTGCCGCGCCTATCAGTACGACAGATATCGCTATCACTACTATAAGCTCCACCAGAGAGAAACCACCGTTATTCTTTTTTACTTTTACAAACATATTGGATTCCTCCCTTGTATATATCGTCAAAATATGTCAAATATAAATATTTCGCAGCTGTTTTGTGTCTTGGAAACCGCTTATTTTCTACTCCTTTGTCCAGTTCTGGTATGTAATGAGTGTAGCATAATCTATTTTTGTATCCGCCTCTTTCTTGTTTGAAAAAGCAGAAACATTACCCAGATAGTTGGCACCATCCATGAACACATCATACAGGTGCAGTGCATCGTCTGCATCACTTACCTTTTCAAGAAGCAATGCCTTAAATACCTCCTGTGTACCATTATCAATCTCGCACTGCTCTTTGTTTACGATTATCCTGCCCTTTGCAATTATAGTACCTGTAAAGTCAGCATCAAGTGTCACATTTCCTGTAGCAACAATTATATCCACATTGTGTGATTTGTCATTTGCATCATAGGTGTAGTTACCGTTTTTGACAATTGCCTGGTATTTTTTTCCCTGATACTCAGTCTCAAATATATGTTTGTTACCGGAATTTGGCACTATCTTCTGCAAATTGGTATTGTTAACTATATTTGTAAAAAGCGAAACACTTGCTGCATTTGTCGGTAAATCCGCATAATTTGTCAAAAGCTTTGAGTTTAGTGCAGTATATGTGCGCTGTAAAGCATCCGACTGTGCATCCATGTCCACACCATCAGCTATGCCCTTCAAAAGGCTTAAATTGCTGCCATCGTAGATGCTGTAATTGCCGGCAGTATAGATGCTTGCTGCCTCATTTACCTTTATGCTGTCAGTATAGAACTTAGTGTATCTATTGAGCTTGTCACTGTCTGCGCCAAAATAGTCTCTGTAATACTCAGCAGCCTTATTCGTTGGCAGATTGACATAATAGTATACAAGTCCATCATCATTATTATCAGTAGAAGGAACAAAGACCTTCTTTATACAGTTGTCGATTGTCTTTGACTCCGGCATATATGCCGAGAGAGCCTTACCTGTCTTTGTGCTGACCACATTGGCATTTATCTCAGTATACTTTGTTTGATCATGTCCGGTTGCAGTAATATCCTTGTACTCCTTATAGGAAAGTGGATTCTTGTTGTAAAGCGATTTGGCATCCGCACCATTTCCACTTGTGCCTATGCACTCAGGCGGCACAAGGTATGCTATCTGGTCACCCTTTACAGAGATTGACTCACCCATAGCCACATTGCTGTTTTGTGTACCCACACCACTTGAATTTACAATAGCCTGTGTATTGATATATGCAGTTCCTGCTAACATAAGCTCCCTGATATTTGACATATCAAGAGATGCCTCCCTGCCGTTTATGATAATAGCAGAGCTATCGCCTGCGACAGGATTTTCCTTGTCAGCACCTCCGTTGCCAAAGCCGACGTACTTTGCATTGTTATTCTTATTATTCTTGCCAAGTGTGACATTTGAGCCTGTACCCTTTAATGTCATGTCATCCGCCACATATGTCATGCCATCCAGATTGACTGTTGCACCATTTACATTTATGTTGCCTGTCCACAGCTGACACTGTGCATCAACAGAAAGTTTACTGTTATTGTGTACACCAGCCATGTTATTTTTTATTGTAGCCGTATCTTTTCCGGCAAAGTCTCCCACCTCTATATCGCCCTCTGCAATCATATAGCTGGTATCCTTTACATCAAGTGTGGCATTGTTTGGAATAACAACACTCGTAGTAGAAGTTCCTGTGTCTGCCGCATTTTCGCAGCCGGCATAGAGATTGCCGGATAGATTTACTTTAGTAAGTCCTGATGTAATTTTCAGTCCTTCATTTCCTACAAGAGAATATGTAAAAAGCTCCGGAACTCCTCCCGATGCTGTAAAGCTCATGGATGGAACTCCCAGAGAAATGTCTGTCTCTATTATTGATTTAAATCCCTTTTCATCGGTATACTCTACCCTTAGTCCGTTCAGCACGACACGATTTTGGTACACCTTGAGCTGTCCATTGCCGTTTACATCGGCATTGGTCGATTTGATAATAGCACGTGGCTGATTGTCTTTATTCTCGAGAAGCTTCGGGTCTACATATTGTATGAGCTTTCCCATATTAAACGTCATACCTGTGCTGTCATACTCCAGGCTGGTCTTTAAGCTCTTCAGATACTCCTGCGCAAAGTTGCTCTGTCTGCCGGCCTCATTTATGCTGCTGTCAGAGTAATTCTCCATAACCTTGGTATATCCTGCTGAGTAAGCCTTGGAAATATCTCCCTGCAGACCTGTACATATCTGATCCAGCACACCCTCTGCCGAGTAAAAGTTATCTGTATTTTTTTCATCCGTCACCTTCATCTGGAGGTTCATAAGTGCTATCCACAGCACAGTCACAGCTAAAACAGCCACTATAGCCATTGCAACTACAACCATCACAAAGGAAGCACCACGGTTATCGTTACGCTTCATAATTAATACCCCATGCTTCCGGTCATCGTAACAACCGGGTCTTTATCATTAAATATATCATCCAGTGAAGCCTTGCCCTCGTATACAGCCACCTTCACATCATACAGCCTTTCAGATGCATTGCTTTTTGTCAGATTCTTTATATCGACAATTGCCTTTACATCATTCTGAATTACATTGTTATTAAAGCCATATATAGCCTGCCCCGGCTGTAGTGGATTATCCGGTGCTCCCATATTTACATTCAGATTGGTGGCTATATGAGTATAAGCATGACCTGTACGATTTCCCGGCTCACTTACCTTCACATATGCCTTATATGTACTCTCCTTCGTGCTCAACTCTGACTGATCCGATATAGTCTTTTGCTTTACAATATTTACCGTGCAGTCCAGCTTGTCCTTATTATTGATTATAATGACATCGTTGCAGGTATTGTAAAGTGCTCCTGTAGATGTGTACCATGGATTGTAAAACAGATAGACATTTCTCAGATTATGGTTTACAGTATCTGAAGAATTGTCGTAAATCACCATGGTATAATCATCCTTCAGTGCACTATTCGGATCCGGAAAAGTCTTTCTTACTCCATTCTTATTGATAGAATACGAATACGACACCGTCACCTTGGTAGCCTTATTGCTCGCAGCTCCACTCTTTTCTATATCAATTGTGATAGTTCTCTTTATATCACTCTGCTGTACCCTGAAGCCTAGATTCATATTGTTAAATGCAGATATAATATTTGTAGTAGAATACTTGTCTGCACTCATGCAGTCAAAATTTGCATCCATGGCCGACATATCCGCTACCTCGTCCATGTTGTACTTTTTAACCTTATTGTCCGACTCTGCGTCCGATTTTGCATCCACTGTCACAAGAGCATTGTATTTCTTTGTGCCTGACTGCACACCAGACATATAGAAATAATACTTGTGTGCATCCGACTCCCTGAAATCCCAAAGCGATGTATCGATTATTTTGGCTGATGCATCAGTCTTGTGAATACAGCTAGTGATGACATCGTCCTTGTTTACAATCTCAGCACTGATATCCTCAAGCCTCTTTACATTATCAAACTTGCCCGACTTCTTAAGAAGCTCACATGCACTGCTTCCATCTGATATATTAAAGCCGTCCGCCACGTCAAAGCCCTCCGACGGATAGTTGAACTGATACGCCAGTGTCTTCATGGAGTTCTTCTCAATGCCCTCCATAATGTTTGTCGCCAGATGTGTAGCATTCATCTCGTTTTTTGCCTTTACATTGGTCTTTGTAGCTGTGACAAATGCATTCAAAAAAGGAAGCACGATTATTGCGAGAATAGCAATCGACACAATAATCTCCACAAGTGTTACTCCTCGATCATCGTTTTTTAGCTTTCTCAAATCTGCTTCCTCCCCTCTTGTATTTTGTTATCTCATAACTCAATAATCTAACATTTAATATTTATGATTAATCAGTTAGTTTGTTGTACCAAACAGATTATTTGTACCATGTGGTACTGCAGGTATGTATGGTGCCTCATATGGCTTATCAAGTCCATACAGGAAATATGAATCCACAAGCATCTCACCTGTCAGCTTGCCTGTCGAATCATCAAAGCTCACATTGAGCGTGCTGATAGTTTTCTTCTGTGATGAACCAATCACCTCGCCGAGCATAGCCTTAAGCCCATGATACTCTGTCTTGAATGCCATAACTGTGCTGACATCATAAAGCTGATAGCCTGTAACCGTAGACTTTGCAGAGCTTGATGATGTGCTGCCATCAGCTGCACTGCCGTCGCCTGTCTGTGACTGAGAGCTGTTGCCATCAGCGGTCTGAGAGCTCTGCGAACTGTCTGCATTATTGCTATCCGTGGTACTGCTGTCTGAACTGCTTCCTGACGAAGAATCTGTGCCGGCATCGCCGGTCGGATTATTCACATCAATAGCAGTCGGTGAGCCGACTGTAAGCTCTGTAATATTTGTATTAGTAGATTTTTCAATTGCAACTGCGTCCATGATGCCGTTTTCTATCTGTAAATATGAAGGAAAATTGTCATACACCTGTTGCATGGCATCAGACATTTCCTTTGTCTTATTTGTGTAATCGTCAGCCTTTGCCGCAAGTGCTGAAAGCTGATTGTACTGTGACTTCAGGTTCATGTTTTCGCTCTTGAGTGAATCCCTCTTATTGGACTGTGGTACAAAAATAAAAAAATATGTCAGTGCTAAAATGGCAACACCCGCTAATATAATAAGTAACTTTTTATCTCTTGTTGACATCCTAACACCCCCTACTGATTTGTACTGTCTGTATCTGATGATGAATTGCTATCCGTCTGTGTCTGTGATGCTGCATCCTGTGATGTATCAGCTGACTCACTTTCTGTGCCATCAGCCGATTCAGAAGCCGCACTGTCATCTGCCTTTACATATGTGCAATCCACTGTGAACTGAACCTTTGAGGCACCGGTCTCATCAACCTCCTCTGTGATGGTTGACACATTGGATACCATGATACTCTCAAATGTACGAAGCTGTGCAATCACATCAGCTGCTATATCCTTGCTGCCTGTCTTGATAGTCATTGAAACACCATCAGTCGTAACAGACATATTCACAAGCTTGGCCTCTGACGGAAGCTTCTGCTCCAGCTCATCCACGAAGCCCGTTATCTCATCATTCTTGTTGGATGAGGCACTCTCAAGAAGCTTAGTCCAGTCATAGTCCTTCTTGGTCTGGTTGTACACATCATATATATTCTGTGCATATGATAAATCAGAAACACGTGCTTTAAGCGTCATATTGTCTGAAGTTAAAACAAGATTTGAAAAAATACTGTATGCCGTGATACCAACTGCAACTACCACACACAATCCAAAAATGAGAAGCTGCACCGCAAAAGAAACAGGCTTTTCGGCTTTCTCCCCTGCCGGTACGGGAAGAGGCTTCCCATCAGGGCCAACAGGCGGATTACCCTGCGTACCTGCCTGTGCACCGCCAAGTGGCATAGCACCTGTAGCTGCTCCTGCCATAAGTGGAGCACCGATTCCCTTGTTTTTCTTACTGTCTAATATGTCAAGCGGATTCAGTGAGCATCCAACACAGTTGAAATACTCTGCCAGCTTTGCCTCTGCGAGGTTTATGCTCTTTGCCACATGCATACCGTCAAACTGCTGGAGCGGAACTACCTTGACATTGAGCTCATTGGTCAAAAGCTTTGAGAGTCCGCTGAAATCAGCACCTAAGCCAATGAGGAAAATTCTCTCGATAGGAGTATCTGAGTTTCTCGACTGATAGTAGTCTATCACTCGTCCGAGACTGCTTATCAGATTGGAAAGTGCGTATGACACATTCAGGCGAAGCTTCTTAAAGCGCTCTGAATCAATCTCATGACCCATAGGATCCATGCCGCCGCCCGCCGGCTCATCAGGCACCGTGCCATCAGGTCTTATTGCAAGGCAGGTCTTTCTGCGTGCCACATCGACTGCATCGGTAAATGACAGATACTCTCCGAAAAGCTCACTGTCCTGAATCTCCTCTATAGCATCAGCCAGTCCATAGTTGACATTACGCTGCAGCTTTACCATGCTTCCATCCATGATAGTCAGTGTGGTAGATACCTCATCCACCTTGACAGTTACCTTCACATCTCCGGGAATCTCTCTTCTCATGAGCTGCTTGATGGCATTTCCACTATAGTCAAGAGCTACAAGCTGCAGTCTGCAATAAGCTGCAAGAGCACCATATGACAAAATAAGGTCATTAGGCACAGCAATAACCGAAAGACGTAATTTCTTTTCTTCCGGTCTGTCAATCTTCTCTATAATCTGATGTACCAGCTTGTACTGGCTCAAATCCACCGGAAAATAATCCGATGCATTCATTGCAATCATTTCCCTAAGCTGCTTTTCCTTAACAAGTGGAAGCTCAATATCCCTGCTTGCTATACGTGCTGAATTTAACACAAAAACAGCTTTTTTGGTGGCAATCTTCTTTTCCTTTAGCTTGCTGTATAAGATAGAACGAAACATTCCATCCGGCTGTACCACTCCATCATCAATCATCCCCGGTGGTGTCGGAAAGCCGAACATATTGTAAATCTTGGGATTTTTCGCTTTGTAATCAATCTCAACTACTCTGGTAAGGTTCTCCCCTATTTCAATGCCGAGTACCCTGTTTGCCATAACCTAATCCTCCATGTTTATCTTTGTTTTACACTGTATACGTCTGTAAAACTTTCGTAACTGTACTGAATAGTTACAAACTTTCTATATAAATTTCGGTATATCTGTGTTTTACTCTGCTTTTATCTCACCGTAAGTCATATTGCCTGCGCTTGTGTCAAGCACGCTTTATTATAACACACTTTTCAAAAGCCTGCGAGTGCCAAATATGCCGTTATCATTTTCTCACCCCATAGCATCGAAATAAAAATTCCGGCTGCCAAGTATGGTCCCATTGCAAGCCTGTTGCCTGCGTTTGTTACTTTCATACGAATCAGATGTATCACGGAACCTATGATGCATCCTAAGAAAAATGCTAATGTAATATTCTGCCAGCCTATCGCAAGGCCTGCACATGCCATAAGCTTGACGTCTCCGCCACCTATGGCTCTTCCTCCACTTACAAGAAGAAGGATTTCAAGGAATAAACTGACACAAAAGAATCCTATCACATATTCAGACCAGTTATCATGGTCTAAAAACACATGCAGGATTCCAAGCACCAGTATAAATATATTGATTCCTAATGGAATTTCATATGTTCTCCAGTCTATCACACTCAGAACTATGAGTGCAGATGTAAGAAAGCAGTAGATGATACTCGTAAGCTCAAGTCCATTTACTGCAAAAACTACTATGTATAATATACCGTTTAACGCCTCAATAATAGGGTATTGAGGTGATATTGGTTCTTTGCACTTGCGGCATCTGCCACGAAGAAACAGCCAGCTGAAAACCGGCACCATATCGTACCACGCGAGCTGATACCCGCATCTCATGCAGTGGGACCTTTCGGTTACCACTGTCTCATGCTGCGGTATGCGGTAAATACAGACATTTAGGAAGCTGCCTATAACTATACCGAATGCAAATATTAAGATGTAGATGGGTATCAGTTCTGTGGTCATGGTTAAAAGCCTCTTTATATATTATTTATGATTTAGGGCCTTTTTTGAACTGATCTTTGTCTGAATGGTAATATGGAGAATCTCCAGTATATTCAATAGTTCCATCTTTCTTATCATATACAATTGTTATTTTATCATTAGTCCACTTTGTGCCTTTAATTTTCGCTTTTGTTAATCCGGCATCTTTAACAGCCGTATCAGCAGCTGTTCCTAGCTCTGTCGTACCCAATGTAACAGTAACCTTAGCAGCAGTAGCCGAAGCCGCAACCTCTTCGTCTGCATAATATGTCTTTAAAGCTGTAGCAATATTATCACATGTTTGGATATCTGTAGCCTCTCTAGACTTCTCAACATACTTGATAAGCTGTGGAGCAAGTACACCTACAAGCACTGCCATGATGGCGATTACAACAATAAGCTCTACGAGAGAGAAACCTTTGTTGTTCTTCTGTTTCTTTCCTAACTTTTTAAATACATTCTTTACCATAGTTCTTTTCTCCTTTTCATTATAACATGGTTTTTGTGCAAAGAGCTGTGCCCTATCAGCATCTCTTTGGTTTGTATGCGCTCATTGTACCATAAATCAAAGCATAATGCAAGTTATTTTCTAGTACAATAGTATCATTGTTGCATAATTATTTTCGCCTTTTTTAGCAATTTTAACCAAATTTTAACCGATTTATTGCATTTAAATCATATTTTTCAAAAAAAATATATTTCAGGCTATATTTTGGCACAGTGTGAGGGGCTTCATCCCATGTGACCGGCTTGTGCACGCTCTCTCTCGTGAGCGAATAGCGGAGCTGCCTAGATACTGTTGAATTATGCACACTATACACAGAAATGAGCTCCCACGGATGGGAGCTCAAGGAGAACCGCGCCATGGACGGCGCGTTTCGACGGTTTCGTCGGGCATAGATACCCTATAAAGCATAATTCCTACAGTATCTTTGCAGTACAGCGTAGCTCACGCGAGAGAATGTGCACCAGCCAGGGCTCATGGGATGAAGCCCCGTCCTACTGCCAATGTCTCTGCACCAAAAAAGCAGCCTCTGAGCTTCACACTCAAAGCCTGCTTTTTTCATTTTATAAACTGTCCATAGCCTGATACATGGTAAGCATAGGTGCCATAACGGCTGCCACAAGCACACCAACAATAAGTGCCAGAACAAGGATAATCATAGGCTCAATAGCTGCCATAACTGTCTGGGTAGCCAACTCAACTTCCTCATCATAGTAGTCTGCCAGTCGGGTAAGCATGCCTTCCAAGTCACCGGTCTCCTCACCGATTCGCGTCATGTGTGAAACCATAGGTGGAAACAATCCACACGCAGTGATTGGCTCAGACAGTGGAACACCCTTACTTACTTCTTCCCTCGCATTTTTCAGGGCTTTTTTGTAAAGCGCATTCTTCATGGTGTCAGCAGTGATACCAAGGGCTTCAATCATCGGAAGTCCTGAGTACACAAGTGTGGAAAGTGTACGCGCATAGTTACTGGCTGCTGTCTTGATGTTTAGCTTTCCGAAAACCGGAATCTTTCTTGCGAGATTACCAAAGAACATCTGGCCGCTGTCAGTCTGCTTATAAAGCTTGATGGCTATAACAATTGCTGCTATGACAGCAATCACAATATACCAGTATCCAGTGACAAAATCACTCATCGCAACAACTGCCTTTGTGATGCCCGGAAGCTCTGTTCCCAGGTCATTGAACATCTCCGAGTAGCTTGGGATGACCTTTACAAGCATTACAATAACAACCGCAATAGCTACAATCACAACGATAATCGGATAAACTGCCGCTTTTTTTATCATGCCGTTAAGCTTTGCTGATTTTTCGAAGTGTGCAGACATTCTGTCAAAAGCTACATCAATCTTGCCGGATGCTTCTCCTGCCGCAACCATGCTCACCATGATGTCAGGGAAAACATTCGGGTATTTTTTTAGACCATCCGAGAGAGTCTCACCTTTTTGAATCTCGGCATGAACACCTCTGATAGCTTTCGCCATAACCTTGTTCTCAGTCTGATCGGATAACATATCCAGCGTATCAAGAATCGTAACACCGGCATTGACCATACTGGTGAACTGGCGGCAGAATACCGATAGATCTCTCGGCTTTACCTTTCCTCCTACACTGAATGAGATTTCCTTGGTCAGTGCTGTTGCCTTGGTGAGGCTTATGACCATGTTGCCATCCATCTTAAGCTTATTTTTTGCCTCTGCTTCTGACTCGGCTACTATATTTCCTTTTCTTTCTTTTCCGCTCTGGTCTATAATCTGATATGTCCAGTCAGCCACTTTCTTCTCCTCCTTATCCCTATTCTGTGCAACCTCCAGATAAATTAAATCATAATTTATTAAGGCTTCACAACATTATACCATAACAGTAAAATACATACGATTATACCATCAATAGTAAAGGTGTACACGGCTAGCCATGCTTACCGGATCATGTGCATATGCAACTGCAGTCTCCGGCGCTATAAGGCCCTGGCTGTAATACTGTAAAATACAGTCATCCATCATCATCATACCCTCTCTCTTTGATGTCTGTATGATAGATGGAATCTGAAATGCTTTTGCCTCACGAATTAAGTTTCTGATGGCATTGTTTGCAAGGAGCACCTCAAATGCTGCAATTCGTCCGCCATTTACCATTGGAAGCAGATGCTGTGCAACAATTCCCTCTAAAACTCCTGAGAGCTGCACTCGTATCTGTTGCTGCTGGTGTGGTGGAAAAACGTCAATCATACGGTCAATTGCATCTGATGAACTGTTAGTATGCAGTGTAGAAAATACAAGATGTCCTGTCTCCGCCGCTGTAATAGCTGTAGATATAGTTTCAAGATCTCGCATCTCTCCTACAAGTATTACATCCGGATCCTGTCGCAGTGCAGCTCTCAGGGCTGCAGCATATGAGAGTGTATCCTTTCCAACCTCTCGCTGTTCCACTATAGAGCGGCGCCTTGAGTGCAGGTACTCAATAGGATCTTCAAGCGTGATTATATTTTTGGAATCTCTTGATGCAATGACATCTATAAGACTTGCCAATGTGGTCGACTTACCACTTCCTGTAGCTCCTGTCACGAGGACAAGTCCTCTCATCTTTGTGGTAAGATTGACAACCGACTGTGGTATGCCAAGCTGCTGCGGTGTAGGCACATCATATGAGAGAATACGAAGTGCTGCTGCATATGAACCTCTCTGCCTGAACACATTGGCTCTGACTCTTGAAAAGCCCTCCACCGAAAAAGCAAAATCAAGCTCTCCCTTCTCCTTTAGCTCATCTTTAAGCTCCTGCGGAACAATTGGAGAAAGCAGGTTGTCCGTCTCAACATTGGTAAGAACCTGATTTCCCTGCGGTACAAGCTTTCCGTCAATTCTATGCATAACCGGATTTCCCGGTACGATATGTATATCCGATGAGTTCTGTTGCTGCGCTGCTTTTAAAATGTCTACTATCTGCATTTTCTTTTCCCCCTTAGTTTTCAAACGTGGTCTTTAACATTTCCTGGAATGAAGTAACTCCTTCGAGTACAAGCTTCTCTGCACTCTGTCTAAGTGTATGCATGCCCTCATCACATGCAGCCTTGTTTATATCCTCTATATCAACACCTTTTGAAATAAGTGACTTTATCTTTGGTGTTATGGTCATTATCTCATATATACCGATTCGTCCCTTGTAGCCTGTATTGGCACATTTTTCACAGCCACATGGCTCATAAATCTTTACCGGACGGAATGCCGGTATATTCATAAAGGCCTTTTCCTCCTCTGTCAGCAGATGCTCTCTCTTACATGCCGGACAAAGTCTTCTTACAAGTCGCTGTGCAATGATTCCCTTTACCGAATCCGCAAGCAGATAACTTTCAACTCCCATGTCCTCCAGTCGTGAAATAGTACTTGCCGAGCTGTTGGTATGCAGTGTGCTGACCACAAGATGTCCTGTGATTGACGCCTGTACTGCAATCTGTGCTGTCTCCTGATCTCGAATCTCACCAATCATAATGATGTCCGGATCCTGTCGCAGAATGGAACGAAGCGCTGATGCAAATGTCAGGTCAGCCTTATTATTTACCTGTACCTGGTTGATTCCATCTATATTGGCCTCGACCGGATCCTCAACTGTGATGATATTTACATCCTCCTTGTTGAGCTCTGAAAGTGCCGTGTAAAGTGTGGTTGACTTACCACTTCCTGTAGGTCCTGTAACAAGGATGATACCGTTTGTATTCATCAGTATATGATCAAAGGCCTTAAGCTCTTCGTCCGAAAATCCCAGCTCCTTTTTATCTCTTGTAAGTGCCTTTTTCTGCGCAAGTCGCATAACGCATTTCTCACCGAATACTGTCGGAAGGATTGATACTCGGATATCATACTCTATCTTGTCTATCTCCATAGTGATACGGCCGTCCTGCGGCTTACGTTTCTCGGAAATATCCATACCACCTATAATTTTAAGTCGTGTAATAATTGCAGAAAGCAGATGTATACTATATGCTGCCTTCTCATAAAGCGCACCATCTATTCTGTATCGCACCCTGACTTTATTTTCCAGTGCCTCTATATGTATATCTGAGGCCCTGAGTCTGGCTGCCTGCTCAATGATAGAGTTGACAAGTAAAACTACCGGCGAATTGTTGACATCCTTGCTGGTAGCTTCCTCAGCCTCGGCATTTTTCTGCTCACGCTCTTTTCTCTCCCTCGCATACTCCTGAGCCGCTTTCATAGCCTCTGTATCACCGTAATATTTGTCAAGCGTCAAAAGTATGTCTCTGCCTGTCGCTACTGCAGGCTCAACCTGTAGATTGGTAACAATTGAAAAATCATCAAGCGCAACCATATCCATAGGATCAGCCATGGCCACATGCACTACATTGGCATTATTCTTGTCAAATGCATATGGTATCATAACATGCTTTCTAAGCACTGTCTCACTGACAAGGTTTTGCACCTCCTCAGGTATGTTGATTGCGCTCACATTAACAAGCTCCAGTCCCAGCTGCTGTGACAATGCCTTTGCTATCTCAAGCTCATTGGTGAACCCAAGCTCAATAAGTGTTTCTCCTATCTTCTTATGCTTTTCTTTGGCTATAGGCAGAGCCTTTTCCAGCTGCTCCTGAGTAATTACATTTTCATTTATAAGCATATCACCGATACGCTTTTTCTCTCGTCTAAAAGCCATAGTGGCTCCCCCTCTTTCATCATTTAGTAAAATACTACCATTATGATGGCTGTATTTCAAGGGTATTTATATAAAATATACAATAAATTTATTTCAAAACTAAAAAGTAACGATTCCGAGTGCCTGCAGCAACAGTATAAGCAGGAATGCCGGTGCAATAAATTTAACCATGATTATATAAAGCCCTTTTCTGGTGAATTTGCTGCCTCCGCGTGTCACCTCATCTATTATTACCTTTGGACTTACTATCCAGCCAACGAGGATACATGTGGCAAGTGCAACGATTGGCATAAGCACATTGTTGCTTACATAATCCATGATATCAAGTATCTGTCCGACTGTGCCGTTTGGAAGCTTAACCTCCATATAGAGCTTATTGTAGCCAAGGCAAACTATTATCTCTGCAATCAGACCGTATACCGTGACTAAAATTGCGCTTTTTCTGCGGCTCCAGTGAAATCTGTCTATAAGACTCGATACAATAGCCTCCATAATTGATACAGACGATGTGACTGCTGCGAATGCAACTATCATGAAGAATATCAGTCCAACAATATCTCCTGCTATTCCCATTTCATTAAATACCTTTGGCAGCGATATAAACATAAGCCCCGGTCCTGCTGACATGCCGTCACGGCCCATAAATACATATACTGCCGGAATAATCATAAGACCTGCAAGGAATGCAACAAGTGTATCAAAAATCTCGATCTGGTTGATTGAACCCATGAGCTTTGATTCCTTCTTGACATACGAACCATATGCAACCATGATTCCCATAGCCACACTGATTGAGTAGAACAGCTGACCGAGCGCATCAACAAATACTGTGGCAAGCTTTTGCATTGTAAGTCCCTTGAAGTCAGGAACCACATATATCTTAAGACCCTCAAGACCACTTCTTACTACGCCTGATGCCTCCTTATAATGGAGCGTCAGCGAGAAAATACCGATTGCAAAAATAAGCACAACAAGGATAGGCATGAGCACCTTGCTGAAGCGCTCGATACCTTTATTGACTCCGCCAATGACAACTGCTGCTGTTATAAGCAGATAAACCACTCCAAATATGATTGGTGCCCACTGGCCTGTGATAAAGCCTGTGAAATATCCATCCGCAACTGCATTCTTACCGCTTCCTGTAATGAAAAGTGTAAAGTATTTTAAAACCCATCCACCTATAGTACAGTAGTAAGGCAGAATAATAGCCGGTACTATACACGCAAGCACACCGATAAACTTGCCCTTTGGATTGATAAGACCATACGCGGTGAGCGGTCCCTGTCCTGTCTTACGTCCTATTGCAATCTCAGTGGTAAGCAATGCAAAGCCAAAGGTCAGAACAAGTATCAGATACACCAGCAGAAAAAGTCCTCCTCCGTCCTTTGCTGCCAGATACGGAAACCTCCATATATTTCCAAGTCCTACCGCACTGCCGGCTGCCGCAAGAACGAACCCAATGTTGCCGGAAAAAGTGCTTCTTGATTTTTCTTTCATTTTCTACTGTCTCCTTAATATATTATATAATTTAATTTCGATTTAATATGGACATTGTTTCCATTTACAAATCTAATATACCTATTATAATCATCTGGAGTACATTTTGCAACGGTTGATATTTTTTATTCGCATTTGCAGTGTGGTGGCACATAGCAGGTGTCACCAAACGTAACGCAAATTCACCACAGCGTAAGGAACGTAAGCCCCGGGTACCGCGGGTGCACACGTACTCCCGCCGGAGCGCATAGCGAAGTAGCTTAGATACTGTAGAAATTATGCCCACAAGACGCAGAAACGCCCCTGCATGGACGCAGGGGCGAGGAGAACCGCGCCACGGAAGGCGCGTTTCGACGGTTTCGTCAAGCATAGAAACCAATCAAGCATAATTTCGTACAGTATCTTAGCCACGCAGCGTAGCGACGGCAGGAGTACGTGTGCGCCCGCGGTACCCGGGGCTTGCGTTCCGTACTATTTATTATCCTAAATAAGGTTCTTGATTCCCTCTGTTAAACGCTTTGCAACTCTCACATTGTTCATGGTGTAAAGATGAATTCCCTCCACATCATTAGCTAAAAGCTCAATTATCTGGCTCTCGCAGTAAGACATTCCGGCATCAAAAAGTGCCGCCTTGTTGTCTCCGTATCTGTGCACAATCTTCTGGAACTTCTCCGGGAACTTTGCTCCGCACATTGTAACCATTCTCTGAATCTGAGCCGCATTGATACAAGGCATGATGCCCGGGATAACAGGCACATTGATACCTGCAAGCCTGCAGTCCTCAGCAAAATTGAAGAAGGTATCATTGTCAAAGAAGAGCTGAGATAAAAGAAGCTCTGCTCCTGCATCAACCTTTTTCTTAAGATTCTTAATATCATCTACCTTATCAGCTGCCTCCGGATGGATGTCCGGGTAGCACGCACCTGCGATACAGAACTGATCACCTGTGGTGTCCTTTATGTATTTAATCAAATCGCTTGCATGGAGAAAATCCTCCTTTGCAGGCACATTTGGATTTCTGTCTCCTCTTAAAGCGAGGATATTCTCGATGCCCTCATATGAAAGCTGTCTGGTGAACTCATCTATCTCTGCCTTGTTATAGCACAGACATGTAAGGTGTACGACCGGCTCCACATTGTACTGGTTCTTGATTTTCTTCGCAATCTCGATAGTCTTGTTATTGTTTGAGCTGCCGCCTGCGCCAAATGTCACGCTGATGTACTCAGGATGACAATCACAGAGTATCTCAAGCATCTCATCTATATTTTTGAAGTCTTCCTCCTTCTTAGGTGGAAATATCTCAAAGGAGAGCGACTGTGGTTTGTTTGTATGTATCTGTGTAATCTTCATGT